>ERZ773043.1531-NODE-1531-length-12936-cov-3.166990_pt1 | contig 12936 bp, 13 predicted proteins | sample MGYA00580636_ERZ773043 | MGnify/ENA primary metagenome ERZ773043 (study PRJEB29015, sample SAMEA2737992) | human oral metagenome | biome: human oral; feature: human-associated habitat; material: dental | place: China | collected 2065 ... | reverse complement strand
CCGGTCAAAGGACAATACAAAGTCTATCTCATTGACGAAGTACACATGTTCTCCGCCAGCAGCTTCAACGCGCTGCTGAAAACACTGGAAGAACCGCCGCCGCACGTCAAATTCATCCTCGCCACCACCGACCCGCAAAAACTGCCGGCGACCATCCTCTCGCGCTGCCTGCAATTCCACCTGAAAAACATGAGCGAGCGGCAAATCAGCGAGCACCTCGCCCACATCCTGCAAGCCGAACACGCCGAATACGAGCCGGACGCCCTGCACCTGCTGGCCAACGCCGCAGCGGGCAGCATGCGCGACAGCCTCAGCCTGCTCGACCAGGCACTTGCCTACGGACAAGGACACGTCCGCACCCGCGACGTCGCCACCTTGCTCGGCGCCGTCCCCGAACCGCAACTGCTGCATATATTGCAACTGCTCGCCGACGGTGATGCGCCCGGATTGCGCAACACCCTCGAATCACTCGACGAATACGCGCCAGACTACGCTGGCCTGCTGCTGCGCCTGCTGCAACAAATGCAGAAAATCACCATCGCCCAGCTCGGCGCGGAGCGCTACGCCGAAGAAATCCCGGCAGCATTGCACGCCCTGGCAGCGCGACTGCCGGTCGAACTATTACAACTCTGGTACCAAATCGGCAACGAAGCCTGGCAAAACCTGCCCTACCAGCCGGATGCGCGCATGGCGCTGGAAATGAGCCTGCTGCGCATGATTGCCTTACAACCGCTGCTGCCCACCAGCGACCCGGCGCAAGCGCGCCCGGTGCGCGAAGCCACAGCGGCGAGCGCCGACTTCACCGCCTCGCTGGACGACCTCGCCGCCAGCCTGCAAGCTACCGCACCCGCCCCGCTTGCGGAAAACGCCCAACCTGCCGAACCGCCTGCAACTGCCGAACCAGCGGCAGAACCACAACCTGCGGACACCGGCGAACACGAACCACCGCCGTGGGAAGAACCCCCAACCACAGCGACAAATAGCCACGACGAAAACGATGACGTCCCGCCGTGGGTCAGCGAAACCATCCCGGACGACAGCGAGCGCACACCCGCAAAAAAGCCTGAACCCGCGCCCGCCGCGGTGATTGCGCCCGAAACAGCCGCGCCAGCTGCGGCGAAAAAACCCGCAGCACCGCCCGCGAACACCACCGCCCCCGGCGATCTCATTGACAACCTCGAACGCTGGAGCGACTTCCTTGCCAACCTTGACCTGCACGAATACCCGCTGCTCCTCCTTGAAAACAGCGTCCCCGCCAGCTGGCAAGCGCCGCTCCTGAGCCTCTACACCGCGCCGACCGGCATCATCTTCGACCAGGCACAAAACCGCGAACAGGCAGCCGCCGCCATTGGCCGTGCCCTCAGCATCACCTGCCAAATCGAAATCCAGCCGGCAGACGACCTCAAAACCCCCATCGAATACCGCCGGCAAAAAAACGCCGCCGCACAACAGCGCGCCGAACAAGAATTCCTCAACCATCCACAAGTACGGGCGGCACAAGCCACCTTCGGCGCCGCCCTGCAAGTGGACAACATCCAACCCTTGAACACACAGGAGTAAAAAATGATGCTACCCGGCAAACTCGGCACCATGATGAAAAAAGCGCAGGAAATGCAAGAGAATATGCAAAAAATGCAGGCAGAACTGGCAAACCGTCACATCGTCGGCATCGCCGGCGCAGGCGCGGTCAAAGTCACCCTGAACGGCCACTACGCCTGCCAGCGCGTAGAACTCACCGAAGAAGCGCTCAAAGAAGACAAAGACATGCTTGAAGCCCTGCTCGCCGCCGCCATCAGCGACGCCAGCGCCAAAGTCAGCGCCATGACCCAAGAAGAAATGGCAAACCTCACCGGCGGCATGGGCCTGCCCGGCGGCTTCAAACTGCCCTTCTGATGAGCTTCTCGCCCTCATTCGACCAACTGGTGCAGGCGCTCACCTGCCTGCCCGGCGTCGGCAACAAAACCGCGCAACGCATGGCGTTGCGCCTTTTACTTGAGCAGCCACAAAAAGCCAAACAACTGGCAGACGCCATTGACCACGCGCTGCACACCGCGCAGCGCTGCCACAAATGCCGCAACATCAGCGATGCCGACCTCTGTCTCATCTGCGCTAACCCCAAACGCGACGGAAGCACCCTCTGCGTTGTCGAAGCCCCGGCGGACGTCCTTGCCATCGAACAATCCACCGACTACCGCGGCCAATATTTCGTGCTGATGGGACACATCTCGCCACTGGACGGCATCGGCCCGATCGAACTCGGCATGGACATCCTCGACCGGCAACTGGCGACAGGTGACATCAAAGAACTGGTGCTTGCCACCAACAGCACCCTCGAAGGCGAAACCACCGCCTACTTCCTCGCCGAACTGGCCGCCAAACACAACGTCCCCGCGACCCGCCTCGCGCATGGCGTACCGATGGGCGGCGAACTCGCCTACATCGACAAAAGCACCCTCTCGCTCGCCTTCAACACCCGCAGCCCGTACCGCAGCGAATAGCGACAGAGCGCGCGGCTGCACCACAACGGGAATTTTTCCTATGCCAATCCGCATCCTTGCCACCCTGCTCGCCCTCGCGCTAACCAGCACCGTCTCGCTGACCGCACCCGCCGCGGAAACCACCGACTACATCACCCAAATCAGGCAACAGCAGGGCGATGCCAGTACGGCACAAGACCCGCTCGTCAAACAAACCCTGAACCAGCACTATCCCGTCAATGCAGACGCCAGCGAACGCCTTGCGCGCATCAGCGACGGCGCGCCGCGCGAATGCCACTACATCCGCAGCGGCAACGATGAATACTGCATGACCCTGCACAGCGAAAAAACCGTTGATGGCGCACGGGGCAAACGCTGTTACCTGCTCTTTCGCGGCGACAATCTCAGTGGTGCGCACCTCGCCAGCGGGCTGGTCGTCCTTCATGCCTTTACCGCCGAAAACGGCGCATGGCGGGAAACCGCGCGCGTGCAAAGCGAAGTCGGTGAGTGGGGACGCGCGCCGGAAACGTGGCAATGGCAAGAATTGGGCGCCGGATACTGGAGCGTAAGCGGACAAAGCAGCTTCACCGCGAACGGCGAAACCACTGGCGGCCTGACCCTGCTATACGACGACGGCGAGCGCCTCGCCGAAAGCTACATCCCGCTCACCTACAGCTTGGACGCAGACTTTTGCGCACCTGCCGAACAAAAAACCTGCGACAACGACAACCTATTTGCTGACAAAACCCGCTTGGAAGAAACGCTTGCCAACAGCGCCGACCTGCACGGTATCGCCACCATCCGCCGCGACCTCGCCCCAAGCGACAACCATTGGCCGTTGGAAATCAGCGTCAGCGGTTTTAAAGGCCGCAAAATTACCGGCCGCGAGACAAACGGCGCCTACCGCATCGCCCCCATCAAAGAATACTGGCAGGACAAATACCTGTTCCGCTACGACGCAGCGAAACACAGCTACCAAATGCCGGACGACTACCCGCTATAAACCACGCCCTAAACCATGACCCACCCGCTGCACACCTTCCGCTACTGCCCGCGCTGCGGTGCGCCCGACCTGCAACACCCGCACGGCCGCGCCCTGCATTGCCCGCAATGCGAGCTCACCTACTACCACAACGTCGCCGCCGCTGTTGCCTGCATCGTCCTCGATGACCGCGACCACATCCTCTCCGTGCGCCGCGCACGTGAACCGGCAAAAGGCACGCTGGATTTGCCCGGCGGTTTCGTCGATCCCCATGAGAGCGCAGAAGCTGCCGCCCGCCGCGAACTGCAAGAAGAAACCGGCCTCGTGCCGCAAAGCCTGCGCTATCTGTTCTCGTTGCCCAACACCTACCCCTACAGCGGCATCGATGTCTTCACCGCCGACTTTTTCTACCTCGCGCGCGTTACTGACTTTAACGGCGCCCACGCCGCCGATGACGCCGCCGCGCTTGATATCCGCTCGCTCGCCGCGCTGCGCGCCACAGACTACGGCCTCGCTTCCATCCGTCAGGCAATCGCCACCATCATCCGCGAGCCGGAGCTGCTGTCGTAACTGAATAAACCGCCCCCGCGACTGTTGCAGCTACCCCAAGCGGGGCAGTTCCACTCCCTACCTTGGAAAACCCTCTCGCAGAAAAGCCTATGCCCCCTGCCCTCCTCCACCTTGCCAACCTCCTCTGGCTGACCACCGTCCTCACCGCCCTCTACCGCGCCCGTCGCCAACTGCCGCGCCTGCAACCCGTCGCCATCCACCTCTTCTGCGGCGCCATCCCCGTCCTCACCCTGCTCACCCTGCTCAAAACCGCCGCTGCGCCCGGCCTGGAACTGCACCTCATCGGCCTCACCGCCACCACCCTGCTCATGGGCGCCCGTCTCGCTATCCTTGCCGCCGCCTTTAGCCAACTGCTCCTCCTGGCCCTTGGCGAACTGCCACCCGCCACCCTGGGACTAAGCGGCCTCACCCACGCCGCCATCCCCATTGCCGTCAGCGCCAGCCTTGCCGCGCTGCTGCGCCGTTACCTGCCGCCCAACCCCTTCATCTACACCCTCGGCGCCGGATTCCTCGGCGGCATCCTTGCCATCCTCGCCGCCATGCTCGCCACCGCCCTCATCCACCACGCGGGCGGCGTCTACCCTTGGGACACCCTCTGGCACAAATACCTGCAAACCCTGCCCATCATCGCCTACCCCGAAGGCTTCATTAACGGCGTCTTCGCAACCGCCATGGTCGCCTTCCATCCCAACCTGCTTGCCACCTTCAACCCGAACGACTACCTCAAAGAAACCCCATGAACCGCCGCCATTTCCTGCTCCTCACCGCTGCCCTGCTCACCGCCTGCGGCAAAAAAGCCCCGAAACACAGCGCCCTGCCGCGCGGCAGCGCCGTCCTTGCCCTCGGCGACTCACTCACCTATGGCTACGGTGCCAACCCCACCGAATCCTACCCCGCGCGCCTTGCCGAGCTCACCGGCTGGGCCATCACCAACGGCGGCGTCAGCGGCGACACCAGCGCGCAAGCCCTCGCCCGCCTGCCGGAACTCCTGCGCGAGCACACGCCGCACCTCGTCATCATCAGCATTGGCGGCAACGACTTCCTCCGCCGCCAGCCGGAAAACGAAACCCGCACCAACATCCGCGCCATCATCCAGGCCTGCAAAGCTGCGGGCGCGGAAACCCTCCTCGTCGGCGTGCCTGGCGTCGGCGTTGGCGCAGCGCTTGGCTACCCCGGCGACCACCCGCTCTACGCAGACCTCGCCAAGGCAGAAAACGTCCCTTACTACGCCAACGGCTGGTCGCAAATCCTGGGCAAAGACGCCCTCAAATCCGACCAAATCCACCCCAACGCCGCCGGATACGCTGAATTTGCCCGCGGCCTTACCGCGTACCTGAAAGAAAACGGCTGGCTGCGCTGACAAACTGCCCGATTTCCCCATCCGCCGCCGCATTCACCCCGCGAGCACCCGCCGCGCCGCCTCCACCCCCCAAAACGCCGCCTCCTCAAATACCGAATAGCCGCTCAAATCACTGTGCGCAAAATGCAGACGCGAGCGGTGCGCGCGCACGGCGGCGAGTTGCGCATCATCCAGATAGCCGGGGCGCGGGATGCGCATCGCGTGCGCGCGGATGCCAATATCGACCGCATCCACCGCGCGCCAGAAGCGCCTGCCATAAGCGGCGACCAGATCTTGCGCGGCAAACGCCAACAGTTCCGCGTCAGGTGCATCCAGCAGCCAGGCGCGCACCGCAGCGGGGTCGCCCTGATTGAGCGCGGTGTAGGCGGTAAACACCGTGCGCGCCGGCTTGGCGACGCGGATGAGCTGATTGCTGGAAGCGACGTAGCCCAACCCGCCGCTGCCGTGGATGACATTGTCCCAAGCGAGTGTCTCACCCGCGCCCTCGGCGGGGAAGCGGTGCAGCACAAAATTGCTGACCAGCCACGGCGCATAATCACCGCGCCCGGCCAGTAGACCGTAAGCCGCGGCGTTCTCAACGACCCGCGCCGCCACCATCAGCGGCATCGCAGAAATCACCTGACGCGCGCGCAACAGCGAGAGCGCACCGCTGCCGTTATCGCGCAGTAGCACCTCAACGTGTGCGTCGCGCTCGCGAATGCGCACCGCGCTGGCATTGATGGCGGCTGGATGGGCGAAATGCAGCGTCTCGGCGTCCGGCAACGCGGCAAGCGGCTGCAAACCGCTGCGCCCCCGCAGCCGTTGCGAAAGATGCGCAAGCCCCTCCGGCCAAGTGAGCACCGCCTCGCTGTCATGCCCGCGCGCGGCAAAATAATGCAGCCCGGCGAAGGCGGAAACCTGCGCCGCACCCGCGCCGTAATCATCGCGGCAGCAGTAATCGAGGTACCACAGCAGCGTTGGCGAGCGGTAGCCTTCACGCACCAACCAGGCGGCGAAGGTGAGGTGGTCGAGCGCACGCCATTCCGCATCCTGCGAGGAGAGGGCGACGGGAATGGCGAAAACCTTGCGCCCGTCGCCGCCGCGCGCTCGTTTCAGCCGCTGGATGAGGGCGAAAAAGCGGCGGCTGTCGTCATCCTCCTGCGGCAACAGCGCCTCCTGCCAGCGCCCCTGATAACGCAGACGCTCCATCGGCGCAAAAACCAAATCCGTCTCACGGAAACGCGGCGCGTCGCTATCCACACCACTTTCCAGAATACCGAGGTCGGCAAGCATCTCGCGCAGCGCGACACTCTCCCGCGACGGCAACGCCAAATAATGCGCCCCGCCCGGCGCACGCAAATCGCCGCTGACGAAGGCGGCGTTATTGCCGTTGCGCTCCAGCCCTTCGGCGAGAATGACATTGCGCTGCCCCTGCCGCGACAAAAACCACAGCGCGGAAAGCGCCGCCGCACCGCTGCCAAGAATAAGCACATCGCAAACCTGCGCCCGCGGCGCTTGCGCGTCGGCGTCGGCAAAAGCCCCATCGCGCAACAGATGCCCAAACGGCAAACCAATACGCCGCACGGCAAGCGGCGGCGGACGGTTAAGCTCACGATGCGTCAGCCAGGACGCGGCAGCGGCAACGCTGATGGTAGCGGATTGCGCGAGAAAACGACGGCGGTTGTGCCTCAAAATAAATTCCTAAATGACAAGGGACGAAGAAAAACAGCGCGGGAGCGCAGACTACAGCGACAGCACCGCGCACCCAGTAAGGAATACAAATATATAGCGATACACCGAAAGCCTCAGACAAGGCGCGCTGCCGAAGACAGTGCGCGGTTGTACGGCGAGGCGGCGTAACACCGTATGAGGCTTTCGGAAGATTGCTATATAACTTCTCCGTTCACCGCTGCACCTCCCCCCAATCCTGCTCGAAGTAACTCACCAGTTTTTGGGTGTTGAGGTAATTCGGCTCGACTTCTCGGCGTGCCATGTCAGGCGGGAAGCGGAACATTTCCGCCGCGGTTTCGCCGTTGAGGTAACGGGTGGGCACGTCGAAATGGCGCGGCACGGGGAAGTTGTCCGCGCGTGCTGCGAGGACGTAGCCCCATTCGCCAAAGGATGGCACGTAAACGTGATACGGCGCGGTGTAGAGGTTTGCCGCTTCCAGCGTTGCCACCACCGACCAGTAGGCGTTTGGCGCGAAGTAGGGCGAGGTGGATTGGACGACGAGGTAGCCATCGGGCGCGAGGTGGCGCGCGACGAGGCGGTACATCGGCACGGAGTAGAGTTTGCCGAGGGAGAAGTTGGACGGGTCGGGCAGGTCAATGATGATGACGTCGTACGCGCCACGGTCGGTTTCCAGCCATTGTGCGGCGTCGGCGTTGATGACGCGCAGTTTCGGGTGGTTGAGCGCGCCGTCGTTGAGTGCGGTCAGGGTGGCGGAGCTGGCGAAGGTGCGGGTCATTTCCGCGTCCAAATCGACGAGGGTGATGCTCTGAACCTGCGGGTATTTCAGCACTTCGCGCGCCGCGAGGCCGTCGCCGCCGCCGAGGATGAGGACGCGCGCCGGATTCTGCGCCATTTGCATCGCGGGCAATACCAGCGCTTCGTGGTAGCGCGCTTCGTCGCGCGAGGAGAATTGCAGGTTGCCGTTTAAGTAAAGGCGGGTGTCGTCTTTCCAGCGGGTGATGACGAGGCGCTGGTAGGGGGTGTGGCGTTCGTAAACGACGGGGTCGCCGTAGTAGTGCTGTTCGGCGAAGGCGGTGATGCGGTTGGCGGCGAGGAAAGCGATGGCGAGCGCGGCGAGGACGAGCCAGGCGCGCAGGCAGAGCGCGGGGTAACGCGGCAGTTGGCGGCGGAAGACGCGCGCGGTGAGCAGGGCGACGGCGGCGTTCAGGATGCCAAAGAAGAGCGCCGAGCGCGCCATGCCGAGATGCGGCGCGAGCAGTAGCGGAAAGAGGAGGGAGACGGCGAGCGCGCCAAGGTAGTCGAAGGTCAGCACGCGGGCGACGAGGTCGGCAAATGCCGCCTGTTCGCGGTGCAGGACGCGCATCACCAGCGGGATTTCCATGCCGACGATGATGCCGGTGATGAGGACGAAGGCGTAGAGCAAGCTGCGGAAGGGCGCGGCGGCAAGGCCAAAGGCGACGAATAGTGCCAGCGCGGAGAGGCCGCCGATGATGCCCACCAGCAATTCGATTTCGATGAAACGGGTGAGCGCGTCTTCGTCTTTGATGTAGCGGGTGAGGTGCGCGCCGATGCCCATGGAAAAGAGATACAGGCCGATGATGCTGGAGAATTGCAGGATGCTGTCGCCCAAGAGGTAGCTGGCGAGCGCGGCGATGATGAGTTCATAGGCGAGTCCGCAACTGGCGACGATAAAGACGGAGATGATGAGGGTGCGCTGGTTTTTCATGGTTGCGATGGTTTTATTTTTAGTCTGGCTATTTTATGGGTCATCAGAGTGTTTTTATTCCATAAGGTGCGGGCGCATATTTCGGTATTTGTTTTCTGTAAGCGGTATGTAAAGGGTGCGCCCAGGCGTGCCTATCGTTATTATTCTTCGATAAAATGTAATGCAATAGGTGCGCCTTGGCGCACCGTTTCATAATGAGGTTTTGATTCAAGGATTTTTTATTCCCCCGCACGCCATTTGCCATCAATTTTAATCAGCGGAATAGCATCTTGTTTGCTATTGCCGTCTTTCATTTTGATGGTGAAGGATACACGCGCCTTGTCGCCGTCGTCGTTATAGGAGACTTCGTGGATAATCACGCGCTCAAAGCCTTTGGCTTTTTCCATTTCGGCGCGCATGTCTTTCGTCGCGGCGCGCATTTTTTCTTTAATTTCGTTTTCGGAAAGGTTCTGCTTTTTGAGGAGTTCGGGCGAGAAGTAGGTCATGGCGATGACTTTTTCGACGTCACCATTGAGCGTTTCGTTCACATAGGTTTTGATAAATTCAGCGGGGTCGCTGCTGGGCTGGCTGTCGCCGCAAGCGGCGATAATAAAGGCAGCAAGGGTGAGCGCGAGCGCGTGCAGGGTGTTTTTCATCGGTTACTCCAAGTATCAAGGCAGGATTGCGGCGCGGATGATAGCGCATTCTGCGCGCAGCCGCGACGGACCGCCCTCCCCTGCCGCCGTTTCCTGTCCGTCAGTCATGCGTGATTGCCACGTCGCAATCTGCCCGCACCGCCGCGCGTTTTCTGCCATAATTCCGCTATCTTTCCGCTTGAAAAAAGGAGCTTCCATGCATATTTCTCCGGGTGAGTACTGGCTCTATTTGCAGTACATGGCGCTGGCTGTGGCGATGGTTTTTGTCTTCGCCGCAGTCTATTTGCATTGCACGCCGCCAGCCGAGTTGCGGCTGATTCGCGAGGAGGGCAACGTCGCCTGTGCGCTGTCGTTTGGCGGGGCGCTGGTCGGTTTTTGTCTGGCGCTCGCCGCGAGTATCCGGCAGAGCGTGCAGGTGCCGGATTTTGTGTTGTGGGGGCTAGCCGCCGCCGTGGTGCAGATTCTGGTTTATTTTGTCGCGACCCGTTTTGTGAAGGATGCGAGCGCCGCGCTCGCCCGCAATAATGTCGCCGTTGGCGCGTTTTTGGGCGCGGTATCGGTATCGATTGGGCTGCTCAATGCCGCCTGTTTGAGTTAGGAGGTTTGTTATGTTTGGTTTTATCCGTAAGCAGTTTATTGATGTCATCGAGTGGCCGAATCCGGGCGATGACACCTTGATGTGGCGTTTTCCCGCCGAGGATCAGGAGATTCAGACTGGCGCGACGCTCGTCGTGCGCGAGTCGCAGCAGGCGCTGTTCGTCGATGAGGGCAAGACGGCCGACCTGTTCGGCGCAGGCACGCATTTGCTGACCACGCAGACGCTGCCGTTGCTCACCAACCTCAAGAATTGGGACAAGTTTTTCGCCTCGCCCTTCAAATCCGATGTCTATTTCTTCAACCTGCGCCAGCAGTTGGGGCGGCGTTGGGGTACGGCGCAACCGGTAACGGTGCGCGATAGCGAGTTTGGCGTGGTGCAACTGCGCGCCTTTGGCATGTACGACTACCGCATCAGCGACCCGGCGAAGCTCTTCAGCGAGGTGACGGGCGTCGTCGCGCAGTACAGCCGCGAAGCACTCGACGAGCCGCTGCGCAATGTGGTGATGACGCGCCTTGCCAGCGTTTTCGGCTCCTCCGGCATCGCCTTCCTCGACATGGCAGCCAATCAGGTGTTGCTGTCGCAGAAGATGGCAGAGCTGCTCGCCCCCGATTTTGCCCGCCTGGGGCTCACGCTGGAGCGCTTCAGCGTGGAAAGCGTTACCCTGCCGGAAGCCATTCAGAAAGCGCTGGATGAGCGCATCTCAATGGGCGTCGTCGGCGATTTGAACCGCTACACCCAATACCAGGCGGCGTCTGCCATACCGCTCGCCGCGCAGAACGAAGGCGGCCTCGCGGGCATTGGCGCGGGCGTTGGCGTTGGCGCGGCAATCGGTCAGGCAATGGCGACGAATATGAATGCCGCCCCCGCCGCCGCACCGCAGACAACGGGCAACAACGATCCGCAGGCGCGCCTGGCGCAACTCAAAGCCTTGCTCGACCAGGGGCTGATTACCGCCGAGGATTACGAAAAAGCCAAGGCGGAAGTGCTGAAACAGCTGATTGGCTGACATGGCCGCGCCGCTTTTCCATACCGACTGCCCCAGCTGCGGCGCGCCGGTGCGCAGCATGAGCGCCAGCGCGGTAACGCTGGTGTGCAGCTACTGCCACAGCCTGCTCGTGCGCGAGGGCGAAACGCTGCGTGATAGCGGCGAAGACAGCGCGCTGCTGGAAGACTTCAGCCCGCTGCAAATCGGCACCGGCGGCGTGTTTAACAAACAGCCGTTCACCCTGGTGGGCCGCTTGCAGGCGCGCTACGACGCGGGCGTCTGGAACGAATGGTACCTGCTCTTTGCCGACGGCAGCGACGGCTGGCTTGCCGAAGCGGGCGACCAGTACGTACTGACCCGTCCGGTGGCAGCGGCAGAAACACCGCCCGCATTTGCCAGCCTGCGCGCTGGCAGCAGCCGCTTCACCTTCCACGGCAAAGCCTTCATCGCCGCCGACGTGCGCGACATCACCCTGGAGCGCGCCGCCGCCGAAGGCGAACTGCCCTTCCGCTTCAGCGGCTCGCGGCAAAACCGTGTCGCCGACTTCCGCTACGGCGGCGAATTTCTTACCGTCGATTACGCCGACGAGCCGCCGGAAATCTTCGCCGGGCAGGGCGTGGCACTCGCCGACCTCAAACTGCAAAACACCCGCAGCGACACACAAATCATCGAGACCGCAGGCAAACTCAAAGGCAGCCGCGCGAGCGGCAACTGCCCGCATTGCGGCAGCCCAGTCGAATGGATAAACGGCCTGACCGGCACCATCCTCTGCCCGTCCTGCGGTAGCGACCTCGCCAGCAACGACAAAGGCTTGGCGTTACGGCAAAAAAGCGCGCGCCGCGCCGCCAGCGAAGCGCATACTCTGCCGCTTGGCGCGGAGGCGACCATACACAACGTGCGCTACATCCTGATTGGCGTCGTACACAAAACAGAAATAGGCGAAAACAGCGGCTGGACAGAATACCTGCTTTACGCGCCGCAGGAAGGCTTCGCCTGGCTGACCGAGACCGACGACGGCGAATGGAGCTTCGCACAAACCCTAAACGAATGGCCGCTGCTTGACCGCAGCGGCAACCCGCTCGACAAGCGCAAACTCTACGACTACCAAAGCCGGGTAGAAAGCGCGGCGGGCGCGTTCTACTGGCACATCCAGCCGGGCGACACCCTGCAACATCGCGACTATGGCCGCGAAGACGACAAACTCTGCGCCGAACAGGGCGCAAGCGAACTCAGCTGGAGCCGCAACCTCGCCGTCAGCACCGACCAGGTCGGGCAGTGGTTCGGGCGAAAAATCGACGACGGCGCGGCGGCGGGCAAAGGCTCGGTCTTCGCCGTGATGGTCGTCATCTACGTCATCTTCAACATTCCCGCCTGGCTGACGATGGACAGCGACGACTTCGGCATATCCCTCTTTATCACCCTCGCCGCCATCGTTGGCCTTGCCCGCCTCGGCAAGCGGGGCGACTGGCACGACGTCCTCAAAGACGACGATGACGACGACTGAACGGAGCCCCGGATGAAACGCAACACCTACTACGCCATCGCCGCCAGCGTGCTGATTTTCTGCACCATCATCAACTACGGCATGAGCAACCTCGAAAGCACTGGCGGCACACGCAGCCACAGCGGAGGCACCATTCTTCGGCAACTAGGTTTGTTTCTTCTTCTAATTCACGTTTTGCGGCTTCTAGAGGCACTTCTTCCTTCGAGTCTAATTTTCCTGGAATTCCAAACATGAGGAGCCTTGACGTACCACTCATTGCCCTGCCGAAAGACATCACCGCTGTTGCAAACACCATCCGGCCATACTTTCAGCACCCTAGGGATATCGGCCTGAAATATGTCGGCAAATGCCGTCCGTTCAATATCCGCAAAAATGACATCTATATCCGCTGCGGCGCAGAATGGTGCTATCTCTCCTTTGATGACGAA
>ERZ773043.1528-NODE-1528-length-12959-cov-30.053937_pt1 | contig 12959 bp, 13 predicted proteins | sample MGYA00580636_ERZ773043 | MGnify/ENA primary metagenome ERZ773043 (study PRJEB29015, sample SAMEA2737992) | human oral metagenome | biome: human oral; feature: human-associated habitat; material: dental | place: China | collected 2065 ... | reverse complement strand
CTCCAGGGCCGCGGCGAGGTTGAAGTGGGCGATGGCCGCGTCCTCCGGGTCCGCGGCCTCCGCTGCAGCCCGGCGACCCCAGGCCACGACGCGTCGGAGCTCCTCCTCCGACGCACCGGCACGGCTGAGGGTAAGCGCGAGGTTGCCCTCGATCCCGCGTTTGGCGTCCTCGTCCAGCTGTCCGGACGCAAGGGCCGCCTCCCAGAGGCTCACAGCGCGCTCGCACACCGGTTCGGGCACGTCTGCGGCGGTGCCCTCCATCAGCCCCACGGCGAGGTTGGACTGGCACTTGGCGATGAGCTCCGAGTCCGTTCCATCCGCCTCCGCCCTTTCGAGGGCGGTCTCAAGTAACTCCACGAAACGGGCGAGGTCCCCCGGATCGTGATGCTCAGTGAACCGGTCCCACAGTATGAGGGCCACGTCGTGCAGGTGGGCGGCCGACGATCGACCCTGCCGTTCCACGACCGACATGCCGCGCTGGATCGCCTTGTTCAGGTCGTCGAGGTCGCCCTCATCCAGGAATCGCTGGTGCAGTGCATCCGCCACGTGCCAGTGGAGGTCGATCCAGTCCGGATCGTCGTCGGGCAGGCCATCCACAGCCGCCATCACCTCGTCCAACGAGGGATCCTCGTCCGTCGACAGCTCGTCTTTCACGAAGCTAGTATGTCAATACCTTCCCTGGCACGGCCTATTTCGCGAGGAGGACCAGTGGGGCTGTTCGACTCTTTCCGTCGCCGCTCAGACGCATCCGAGGAGCTCCCGTACCGCGAATCGGCCTCGGTCGAGCTCGACAGACGGGCCGCCGCCCTCGTCAGGGACTCGGTCATGCGCGTCACTCAACGCACCACCCCCGACGCATCCTCCCTCACCATCCTGGGGCCGTGTCCGCGCTGCGGACACGTGTTCAGCCAGACCCAGCCGCTCGACCTCTCGGCTCTGGCACTCCGCCGCGCCGACACCAAGCCTGTCGAGACCACCCTGTGGGCCGATTTCCTCTGCGAATGCAGGGTCGCCCACCCGGGCGCTCTCTCGGGTGAGCTCGGATGCGGGGCAAGCTTCGCGCTCGTCGTCCCCAAGCCAGAGACCTGAGATGGGCCTGCCGGTTCCGCCCGAAGAGCGCAGGCGCCCCTCCCACGTAGACTTGCGGGCGATCCAGGAGCTGCAGCGAACGGTGCTCGAGCAGACCCTGGCTGACGCCCGCGTCTGGCGCAACGGTTACACCCTTCTCCTAACGGGGACCGGTGCTGTCCTGACATTGGCCGCCTCTCGTCTCGGGAACGCCTCTTGGAAGTGGCGTCTGGCCTTGACGCTCGCCCTGGGCGGGGGGATTCTGCTGCTGACCGTGGCGTTGTGGCTCGTTCTCACCGCAGAGGGCGGGAAGCATGGGCCCCCGCGCGGGCTCAGTCTTGATTCGATTCTGACGACGCACGGCTCCGTCGAGGCGTACCGCGTGGATCAGGCCGCTCAAGCTCAAGAACGCATCCGAAGCTCCCAACGCTGGGCCCGGTGGGGCGCTTTGGCCGTCTTCGTAGGCCTCATGCTGACGCTGTGGGTCCCCTCTTAACGACCCCGCCGTCACAGTTCGCGACGTCGGAAGACGGCGACGGCTAGGGTCACGCCGGCGGCGACGCATGCGAGCCCCGTCCGCGCCGGCCACCGCTGCTCGACGGTCTCGCCCGCAGCGAGGTGGGACATGAGCCCGGTCAGGCCTGCCCGGGCTGTAACGCTCGGTCGGCTCCCGCAGTGTGAGCAGGAGCATCACGACCATGGCGGCCAAGCTCACGCCGGAGGCCGCCAGGGGGCTGCCGAGGCTGACGGATCCGACGAGGGCGAGTACCAGCCACGCGGACGTCGTCGCCACCAACGGAGCCACGGGGTTGTCGGGGAACAGCAGCCGGCTCACCGCGAGTTCGATGACCCCCGCGCCCAGTGTCGTCACGACAAGGAAGCCCGCCTGGATGCCGAACATCGCCGCGACATAGGTCGCGCGCGAGGCTGGCTTGGTGAGAATCAGCATCTGGGTGTCCTGCCGAGCCTCCCCGCTGACCATCCCGCCCATCGCGAGGACGACGGCGATGCTCGTCTGCCACGCGGGCGACAGAACCGACCACTCAAGACGCATCACTGGCTCCTACCGATTGGCGGCGTGCTCGACCGCCGAGACGGTGTCCTTGACTGGAGTGGGTTGGTTCTTTCGGACGGTGTGTGTTTGGTGGTTTTGGGGTTATTTGGGCCTCGGGGGCTGCGGCCTATGTAGCCTTCATTGGCTTAGATGACGTTGGACTGGTTGCTGACGAGGCCCATGCAGTTTTATATTCACCGGCTCGTTTCGTTAGCGTCCTCTTCGGTGCCTAATTCTATCTGAAGCGGGCCGCCTAGTTCGTTTATTAAAGGCGTGCCCTCGTTGCGACCGGCTATTCTGTAAATGAGTCTCATGCTCAGCTTTCGCGACCCGATCTGCCTGTGCTTCATCGGTGAGACCGAAACAAACGTAGGCCGACGAAGCCTTCGGCCTCGGTGGAAACCTTGTCAAAGAGAAATACCGAGGAGGTCTCTGCTCTCAAGCCCCTGCTCGCGGGCGAGGGTGACTCCGTGTTTACTGTGGTTCCCTCGGCGCAAGAACAGAAGCAGTTGCGTGGCGCTCGGTAGAAAATCGTCGAGCGAATGCTTAGCCAACTTGAGTCGAAACTCCACGGCATCGCTGAGCCGACAAAATTTACGGCACGGCTCGACAAATTGAACGCCACGATCGACAGGCGCAGTGCAATGATCGGGAATCTTACGGAATAGTGCGGTCAACCTCTTGTGGAGAACAACGAATTTCAATCGGCGGATGTCGCCCAGTGTTCGGAGTGGCCAGGCGCGACGGTGATCCGTCAACGGTTCACGCTCTTGTGGAAGCAATACGAGAAGGATCTGGCGCGCTTTGAAATAATTGCAGAGGCTGGGAACCTGCTCGGGTACTTTCGGAGCGGGACTTGTGTCCTTTGCGGTGCAGATCCGTCCGGTCAGCATCTCAATCTGGATTGTGGCAGAACTGCGAGCAAGTTGGTCTCTCCGTCGACTCCAAAGCTCAGAAGACCAAGGGGCTTCTGGGCGACCTTCGAGTGACTATGGAGAGCCTGGACGCGCGAATCGAGGCCCTTCGAAAGTCGATCAAGGCTATGCGCCGAGGCACCGTGTCTTTGCAGCAGCGTATCGAGAAGCTCGATACGAGGAAGAACACAGAAAAGGGGAACCTCTGTGAACTCCTTGCCAAGCGCAGCGAGATCGAGAAACGCCTCGCTTTCTATGAGCAAGTCAGGACCTTCGAAGACATGATTCGATGGATCGCTGACGAAACTGAATCGGAGGTGGTGGCAGCGGTTGCAGGGCTGAGCCTCACAGTGGTGCGGGAACTCTCAGCTAAGAGCTGTCATCCCGGCGGATTCATTCTTAGACAGGACTGGCTGACTAAGCACCACCAATCCTGACGGCCAGATCCACCGCCCCTCTACTCCACCATCGCCACGAGCAGGAGATGGTCTCGTGTGGGCAAGAGGTTGACACGTGTGCCCTGAGCTCCACCGAGTCATGTCATGAGGTGCCTCGACCACGGCCGGGGGCACCATTTTGCTCCTCTACTGATGCCACAATTCCCGTCCCGTCGCGTCGCGAATGGTCGCGTTCGGGGAACACGACAGATCAATCTCCACGTCCAGGAAAGTGGAGCCGTTCGCGGCGGAACTGCGATAGACGATCCGCTGGTTCTCCAGGTGAAGGGTCTCGGTCCTGGCATTGACCAACCATGGATGCCGGCGGCGCAGTCCTATCAGCTCTTGGTGAGCTCGCAACGCCGGACGGCCCCAGGGAGCGAGTTCGGCAGGAGAGTCGGGGAGAGCAGGGCGGATTGCGTCGTCCCCGCCGAGACGATCCTCCTTGATGCCGAAGAAGGCCTGTTCGTCGCCGTAATAGATGGACGGTATTCCCGCGACGGTCATGAGGACCGCCAGCGCGGTGACTGTCCCGTCGGTTCCCACTCTGCTGGCGATACGGGTGACATCGTGGTTGCCGACGAAAGTGTTCGGGATGAAGGAACCGAGAAACTGGTTGTGGCGGCTCAGGGCATGGTCCAGTTCGAACAAGTTGCAGTCGTTGATACTGGACCAGATGGCCTTCCACAATTCGTACTGGGTTACGGAGTCGATGCCGGACTCGGCAACGAACGCGCTGTAGTCACCGTGCAGCACCTCCCCGAGCAACCAAGCATCGGGATGGCGGGGTCGCACTCTCTCCACCACCTTGGACCAGAACTCGGGGGGACGGAGTAGGCCGCGTCGAGACGCCACCCGTCGATGCCGCGCTCCAACCAGTGGCTCATCACCCAGACCACCAGATCCACGGCTTCCTGGCCGGAATGGTTCAGGCGTACGAGGGAGGAATGCCCTTCGAAGACCCGGGGCGTCGGAGCGTCGGGATGCTGCCAATCGATGTCGAACAGCTTTCCGGTCGCTGAGCCGGGCCCCTGAGCAAGGGCGTGGTGCACGTCAGGGTGCTCTGCGCCGACATGACTGAAAACACCATCCAAGAGAATGCGAAGTCCCCGCTTCCGGCATTGTGAGACGAGCTCGGCAAAGTCCGCTTCGTCCCCCAAGCGGGGATCGATGTGGAACAGGTCGAGTGAATCGTAACCGTGGGACTGTGATGTGAAGATGGGGCCGAGCAGTAGACCGGAGCATCCCAGCTCGACAGCGTAATCGAGCCAGCCCAGCAGACGTCCCAGTCGTGGGCCCGGCGCGGTGTCGGGCTCCCGAATCGGAGCCCCGCACAGCCCGAGCGGATAAATGTGCCACCAGATCGCGTGTTCAACCCAGCTCATGTGTAGATCGTAACGAGCCTGCGAGAATGGGGATATGGAACTGGGCGAACCAGCGGCAGGACAACTCCTGATCTCAACTGAGCCGGGCCGAGGAGGCTACTTCGATCGCAGCGTCGTGCTGTTGTTAGAACACAACGAAGAAGGCAGCCTCGGGGTTTGTCTCCACAGGATGGGGAGAATTCCCATGGTTGACTCCCTGGAACATTTCAGTGATTTGCTCACACCGCCTGCGAAACTCTTCGAGGGCGGGCCCGTTTCCAAGCAAACAGCGCTCGGCTTGGCCCAGGTCCGCAGTCCATGGGAGGAACCACCTGGATGGCGACGCTTGTTCGGGGACGTGGGGGTGTTGGACCTGGAAACCCCGATTGAGCTGGTGCGGGACACGTACATCCACATCCGCATATATGTGGGGCTGGCAGGTTGGAGTGCGGGGCAGCTCGTAGGTGAACTTCTGCGAGGTTCCTGGTTCAGGAGCCAAGCCGTGGCTGAAGAGGTCTTCGGGACCCCAGAAGAGCTGTGGCGTCGAGTGCTTCGCCGGATCGGTGGTGGGCCGGGGCTCTGGTCGACCTGGACCGGGCATCCCGAATGGAACTGAGTGGCTCCACCAGTACAGTTTTCTGAAGTGGTCGTCCGTTCCACGTACCATGGAGACCAGTTCGGGAAAGGAGACAGGTGTTGGGCGAAAACCGGAATCGTGCCCTGATCCTGATCGTGGATGATGATCCTGCTTTGTCCGAGATGCTTCAGATCGTGCTACGACAGGAAGGGTTTGACACAGTCCACTGCGCTACGGGAACGGGAGCGCTCCCGGCGATGCGGGAATGTCGACCAGATCTGGTGCTGCTTGACCTAATGCTTCCGGGACGTGATGGGGTCAGCGTCTGTCGGGACATGCGGGCCGAATCAGGGGTGCCAATTGTGATGCTCACTGCCAAGTCCGAGACCGATGACGTAGTTGCGGGGCTACAGGCCGGGGCGGATGATTATGTTGCCAAGCCTTTTAAAGCCAAAGAGCTCCTGGCCCGAATTCACACTCGATTGCGTCGTGTCAGCGCGGATCCTGGATCCGATCAGCTGACCATCGGCGATCTTGTGATTTCCACTACCGCGCACACCGTCAAACGCGGCCCTGTGACGCTTTCGTTGACGCCACTTGAGTTCGATCTACTGCTCGCTCTCGCCAAACGGCCCTCCCAAGTTTTCAGCCGGGAGGCGTTGCTCGATGAGGTGTGGGGGTACCGCAATGCCGCGGATACGCGGTTGGTGAACGTGCATGTGCAACGGCTGCGCTCCAAGGTGGAGAAAGATCCCGAGCATCCGGAGATCATAGTGACCGTGCGAGGGATCGGATACCGGGCCGGTGAGTCACAGCCTTGGTGAGAGAGGCCATCGCAAGCTGGCGGGGCTCTGGTGGAGTTCGCTACCCCTACGAATACTGTTGACCACCTTCACCGCGTCCTGTGCGGTGCTGGTTTTGGCGGGAGTCTTGTTGGTGCAGCAGGCGACAGCGGGGATCGTCGCTACGAAACGAACAGCATCCATCCGTGAGGCGGTCGGGATGCATCATTTCATGCAGGGGCAGCTGCAGAATCCTGAGAGGTTGGGGACAGCGACCTACGAGCAGCTCAGCCGGCTGGTAGAGCTTGCAGGAGCGCAGGCCGCCCAATACCTGGTGATTGTCGAAGGGCCTGCATCGGTGTTGTCGTCATCATCGGAAATTGGGCTGGATTCTGTGCCCCAAGAGTTACGCCAACAGGTGAATAATCGGGACGGAATGTACATCGTGGCGACACAAGTCGTCATTTCTGGAGAGGAAGCGGGGCAGCCAGGGATCGTTGTGGGTACTACCTTGATCACATCTGCCGGTGAACGGTTTCCCGTTTACTACGTGTTTCCCATGACGAGTGAAGTGACAACGCTTCGAGACATCCAACGTGCGGTCTACAGCACTGGCGCAGTCCTTCTGCTCGGTCTGACGGCCATTGCCTACCTTGTGACCTCACAGGTGGTCAGACCTGTCCGCAAGGCCGGGCGCACGGCTCGGCGTCTGGCTTCAGGCCAGCTGGATGAACGCATGCCTGTCAGAGGAACTGACGACCTTGCCTCGCTGGCTATCTCGATGAATGAGATGGCCTCGGACTTGCAACAAAGGATCCGGGAACTGGAGACACTCTCAACGGTACAACGAAGCTTCGTCAGCGATGTCAGCCATGAGCTTCGTACCCCCATGACCACTATCAAAATGGCTTCCGATCTGCTCTACGAGGAGCGAGGAGAACTTTCTCCGAAAGTGCGAAGAACCGTGGAGCTGATGAATACGGAGATCGAGCGGTTCAGCTCGATGCTGGCGGACCTGCTGGAGATATCGCGTTTTGATGCCGGGGTGGCTGCCCTGGAACTGGACGAGGTTGATTTGGGGACGCTGGTTGCATCCGAGGTGCAGGCTCAGGAAACCTTTGCTCATTCTCAGGGGAGTGAGCTGCGATTGCATATGAAGGGGATAGCTTCCGCACAGCTGGATTCCCGTCGTATTCGCCGCATCGTCCGAAATTTGCTGACTAACGCCATAGACCACGGAGAAGGGCGCCCCATTGACGTGACGGTGGCCTCCGATGAAGAAGCTGTTGCAATCACGGTTCGTGACCACGGAATCGGATTCCAGGCTGAGCTCTCCAGTCGTGTGTTCGACCGCTTCTGGCGTGCTGATCCATCGCGAGCTCGAGCTGCGGGTGGGAGTGGGTTGGGACTTGCGATTTCCCGGGAAGACGCCAGACTGCACCGTGGCTGGCTCTCTGCCTGGGGACGGCCAGGCCTAGGCGCTCAGTTTCGTCTTACTCTTCCCCGTAACCCCGATGTGACCCTCAACAGCTCACCATTGCCGATTATCCCGGTCGATCTGGACTCTCGGAAGGACCTGTGATGAGTTTCCAGAATTCCGTGAACCGGTTGATGATCATCGTCGTGGCGCTGACCATCGGGTCTTGCGCCAGCATTCCAACCTCAGGGCCGGTTACCGAGGTCACGATCTCCGCCAGCGGACAAGGTGTGCAGATCGCCCCGGAACCTCCTCAGAAGGGTATGAGTGCTTCCAGGGTCGTCGAGGGCTATCTCCAAGCGATGGCGGATCCCACCGAGGATTACGAGATTGCTCGCCAGTATCTGTCGGCAACCGCGCGTGGACAGTGGGTCCCACGGCAGGGAACGATCATCTATGACGGCTGGGTGGAAGCAGTCGGGGAAGGCATGGAACTGCGTGGAACCACCCGGGGAACCCTGGATGCGGTAGGGCGTTTCACGGTCTCCAAGGAGTCGCTCACCCATGATTTCAGACTGATCAGTGAAGCAGGCGAGTGGAGGATTTCCAGTCCTCCTGACGGGGTGTTGCTCTCCAGCTATATTTTTGCCCGTTCCTACAGCTCTGTGAGGTCCTATTTCATCGCCCGCTCCGGGCAGAGGGTAGTGCCTGAGCCACTGCACCTGCCGATCTCTGAGATCACCCCGGGCCGCATCGTGGAGGCGCAATTGGCCGGGCCAGGCCCCTTCCTTTCATCCAGTGTGCGCAATGCGATCCCGGAAGGCACCAAGCTTGGTACAGCAGGTACGGTCGTGGATTCCTCGGGCGTCGTGACGGTTGCACTTGAAGGAGTGCCTCAGAGCCTTAGCGAACTGGAGCGACGAGAACTCGGTGCACAGCTTCTGTGGTCGCTCTCATCGATTCCCAAGATCTCAGGGCTGCACCTGACAGTTGACGGAAAAACCTACTCACTGCCGGGACAGAACGACAAACAGGTCCTGGAATTATCCTCTCAACAGGACTACCAGCCGCTCTCAAAGGCAGGGTCGGCTGATCTGTACGGTGTGCACGAAGGTCGGGCAGGGAAACTGAGCGCCGACACCAGTTTCATCCCTCTCAGTGGTGACGGAACGCCGGCGGAGATGACCGCCATCTCTTTGGACGGGGCCTTCACCGCGACCGTGGCCGGATCCCCGGCAACAGTCCGGATCGGCCCCAGCGGTGGTGCCGCCGTCCAGGTGGACACTGGTCTGACCCAAACCGGGTCCGTGCATTTTGCGCAGGGCAGACTGTGGCTGCGTGGGCATGGCTCCTCCGGGGAACAGCAGCTGCTCAGCGTGTCTCCGCAGGGGGAGGTCACCACTATCGACCTTACTGCGTTGCCCGGTGAACTGGTGGATTTCTCCCTCGATGCATCCGGGACGCGGGCAGCAGTTCTTCTCGGGGTCGGGGAGGCAGCCCGCTTCGGAGTGGTGTCGTTGAGCGAGGGCAACCGTGTGACTGACTGGCATGAGGTTCCCTTGACCGCTTCCCAGGGCAGGGAACTCTCTGACGCGGTTGCACTCGACTGGACCGGGGAGGTCAACGTCGCCGTGGTTGCGAGCGCGGGCTCTGGCAGGTCCGTATTCGTGGTCGCAGTAGATGGCTCGGAGGTCATTGATCTCGGACCGGTCAGTGTGTCTCCAGTCCAGGTGACTGCACTGCCCAGGCCTGGTGGGGATGCCGTTGCCCTGCGCGCGATCGATGGGACCGTGCTGTTGTATGAACAGCACGGCGCATGGCAACAGGCCAAGACTGCAATGGCATGGATCAGTTATCCAGGATGATCTGTGGAAAGAATCTTGTGAAGCTTGATTTGCGCCCAGAGTGACAGTGTGTGCTTTCCCGTTTCAGGATTTTGCTTCCCTGCTACTCGGTACTCGCTGTCTGGTGTGTGGTGCCTGTGCTGTGGCCTGTTGCCCGGCTTGTCGGGAACGAATCATCTGCAAGGAACCGCATCGAGTGCGACGTTGCGGGCTTCCGGTGCCCACCTGGGCAGCGAATCCGTATCGCCCAGAGCTTGCACGGCTCATTCCGGCCTTCAAGGATGATGGTGCCTGGTCTTTGGTAAAGCTGCTCTCATGCCGGTTGGCTATGGCGGTCGTGGCTTGCCGCCCTCCAGTGGGAACAGTTCTGGTTCCGGTGCCGTCCCAACCAGCAGCCGTGCGTCGCAGAGGAATCGACCATACGTGGATGCTGGCGCGACAGGTCTCCCGCGCACTGGGGATCGAGACGGCCAGATTGTTGAGAAGGCTGAACGGCGGAGATGCTCAACGGTTTCAGGGACGTGCTGGACGAGAGAGGCTCTCGGAATCCCGATTCCTGGGGACGGCATGTCGATCACCTGTGATCATCATCGATGACGTTGTGACGACAGGAACCTCGTTGACGGTCTCGTGCGAGGCGATGCGTCACGGTGGAGCCATGGTCATCGCTGCCGCCGTCATCGGCGATGCAAATCTGATCGGAAAATACTGAAAATTGCCTTGCCAGCCGCTGGATGGGAGTAACGTAGAGGAATGGAAGACGCCAGCAGGTCCCGGGCTGAGAAGCAGGGAGCTTCTGGCGTCGTAGCTTTCTAGCCAGGAGGAGACATGGACGTCGTCGTCACCGGTCGGCACTGCACCATCAGCCCCGAGCTCAAGGAGCTGGTCCGCGACAGGATCATCACTGTCGAGCGGCTGCGGGACCGGGTGATCCGTGTGGAAGTGGAGTTCTCCGCCGCGGATGGCACCAAGAATCCCTCCGATGCCGTCGAGGTTCAGATCACGCTTCGCAGCAAGGGGCCTGTCGTGCGTGCTGAGGCGAAGGCCAATGACAAGACGCTTGCGTTCGAACAGGCCTTCGACCGGTTGAAGGCGCAACTCCGGAAGGCGGCGGATCGTCGCAAGACCCACAGAGGATTGCGCGCGGCCATCTTCACTGAGGAAGTCGCTTCCGCTCCGGAACCGAAGAAAACCGAGGTGGAACCGGAAGACGACAACACCTATGAGGTCGCGGGTCTGGTGGTCAATGGTGACGGGCCCCTCGTGGTGCGTGAGAAGGAGTTCGAGACTGTTCCGCTCAGTCTGGCCCAGGCCTTGGACGAGATGGAGTTGGTGGGGCACGACTTCTTCCTTTATCAGGATTCCGCAACGGGGAAACCATCCGTGGTCTATCGGCGAAAGGCCTACAACTACGGGGTCATTCACTTGAACGTGAATGCATGAGGCCCTGAAGAGCCCATGGCGGGATGGTGGTTGGGTTTGCTCACAGACATGACTGCTACCTGGAAACGCATGGGTTCTCGGGGAATCATCGTGGTTTCCGGCACGCCACCGTTCGTCCGTGGAACCTATGCCAGTAGGTGTTGTTGATGCGACGGGCTGAGTACGAGTGCTTGGCCCGTCGCAGTTTTGTAGGGCCGCGGGGCTGGCTAGGATGGCAAGCGGTGCGCCACAGCCACCGAAGTCAAACTCTGAAGGATCGTCGACGTGGGATTCATGGATTTCCTGAGCAACCTCGGCTCGGGTTCTCAGCTTAGGAAGCTGCGGAAGGTTGCCGATCAGGTCAACCTGATCGAGGAGGACTTCCAGGAGATGTCCGACGCCGAGCTGAGGGAGCAAACCGATACTTTCAAGGAACGCCTTGAGGACGGGGAGGACCTGGACAAGTTGCTGCCGGAGGCCTTCGCCACCGTGCGTGAGGCTTCCGTCCGTGTGCTTAACAAGCGCCACTTCGATGTTCAGATCATGGGCGGCGCAGCACTCCACTGGGGCAACATTGCGGAGATGAAAACCGGTGAGGGAAAAACCCTCGTTGGTACCCTTCCTTCCTACCTGAACGCACTGTCAGGTGATGGTGTGCACATCGTCACCACCAACGACTACCTGGCCAAATACCAGTCTGAGCAGATGGGACGGATCCATCATTTCCTCGGTCTGGAGGTTGGCGTCATCCTGGCCTCGATGTCACCCGCCGAACGTCGCCTCGCCTACCAGGCCGACATCACGTACGGCACCAACAACGAGTTCGGTTTTGACTACCTGCGAGACAATATGGCACTCAGCAGTGAGGACCTTGTGCAGCGCGGTCACCACTTCGCCATCGTCGACGAGGTGGATTCGATCCTGATTGATGAGGCCCGCACCCCACTGATCATTTCAGGTCCGGCCCAGGACACCCACGAGTGGTATCCGGTGTTCGCACGGATGGTGCGTTCCATGAAACGTGACCAGCACTACGAGGTGGACGAGAAGAAACGAACGGTCGCTATCTCTGGTGCTGGCATTGAGGTGGTAGAGGACCGACTCGGCATCGACAACCTCTACGAATCCGCGAACACCCCGCTCATCAGCTATTTGAACAACGCCATCAAGGCCAAGGAACTGTTCAAGCGGGACAAGGATTACGTGGTGCTGGGCGACGAGATCCTCATCGTTGATGAGCACACCGGTCGCACTCTGGCAGGACGTCGCTACAACGAAGGGTTGCACCAAGCCCTTGAGGCCAAGGAAGGGGTGAAGATCAAGGACGAGTACCAGACTCTCGCCACCGTCACCCTGCAGAACTACTTCCGCATGTACGACAAACTTGCTGGGATGACGGGTACCGCGAAGACCGAGGAATCCGAGTTCCAGAAGATCTACGGTCTCGGGGTCATTCCCATCCCGACAAATATGCCGATGATTCGAATCGACCAGCGGGATCGGATCTACCGAACGGAGGAGGCCAAGTACAAGGCAATCATCGAGGACGTTGTACTCCGCCACGAGGACGGGCAACCTGTGCTCATCGGCACCGCCTCGGTGGCAAAGTCCGAGCTGCTGTCAGGGATGCTGAAGAAGGAGGGCATCCCGCATGAGGTCCTCAACGCGAAACAACACGAACGGGAAGCCGCCGTGGTCGCGCAGGCGGGTCGCAAGGGGGCGGTGACCGTGTCCACCAACATGGCGGGTCGCGGCACCGATATCATGCTCGGAGGCAACCCCGAGTTCCTGGCCGACCTGCAGCTGCGCAAGCAAGGACTCGACCCCGTGGAAACCCCCGAGGAGTACGAGGCCCAATGGCCAGACACGCTGAAGGCCCTCGAGGAGCAGGTGGAGGCCGAACACGATGAGGTGGTGGAAGCCGGTGGGCTGTATGTGATCGGTTCCGAACGCCACGAGTCCCGACGCATCGACAACCAGCTGCGCGGGCGTTCCGGACGTCAGGGAGACCCGGGTGAGTCTCGTTTCTACCTCTCCCTCTCCGACGACCTGATGCGCCTGTTCCGCCCCGAGGTGCTGG
>ERZ773043.1526-NODE-1526-length-12969-cov-37.623587_pt1 | contig 12969 bp, 13 predicted proteins | sample MGYA00580636_ERZ773043 | MGnify/ENA primary metagenome ERZ773043 (study PRJEB29015, sample SAMEA2737992) | human oral metagenome | biome: human oral; feature: human-associated habitat; material: dental | place: China | collected 2065 ... | reverse complement strand
ATAACTCAATAGAGGAGTCTATATGTTTAGGCGTGGCAGATTAGCTATTTAGTTAAGTAGCATGTCTGCTGCGCCTAATTCTAGCGTAGCAAATACCTTCTATACCACCAAAGGAGTGATATTTATGACTGCCAAACCAGTCTATAATCCGATAGAATCGGTGTCTACGCTTGCTTGTGTGATTCATGAAATCAAACAGGCTTATGGGGAAGACGTAAAAAAGCTTCAACCTGGTATCGTTTCCCCTCGATCTCTTGAAATTTTAAAACCTTTTATGGATATTTGCATGGAAAAATCTAAAGAGGTACGTAACCGCATAAAAAAATCTAAAGAGGTACGTAACCGCATAAAAAAATCTAAAGAGGTACGTAACGATAAGAGGTCAGATTCCTGTCATGACATGAAATCTCGGACTATTTTAAATAATGTCGATACGATGGAGTATTATTTCGAGGATTTGCAGAATTTCCTGCGTAGGGATACTACTTGCAACTACGGCTGTAGTAAAGATGACTATCTCGGTTCTTGTTATTCTCTCCTCGATCAACTAAGGTCTTCTATTGAATGTGTTGTGTTTTATCCTGATGTCTATATTAGTCGTTTGGTACGAGACGCAGCATAGTAAAGGTCTCTACGTGCCGCCTTGAGGTATTTATATTTATGAATATATTTATCGCTTGGCGGCTTTTTCTTTGTATTATCTATAAAATATTATGTTTATACTTGACAAAAAATATTTTTACTATATAATAAACAATTGTAGAACCTTAAAAGATAAATCAATATCCAAATTCTATTCTATCTTTCTGTATAGAATTGTTGCTTAAGTAGGGCAGACTACTGATTTAAAAATGAACTAAATCCGTAATCTGCCTTACCTAGGCAGCCTCCGCAAGGAGTAAGTTCTATCCTATGGAAAGAGGATATATCGTGGTCAGCAAATTTGATAACCATGATCCAAGTGTCTTTTGGATGACCGTAAAGGATGTCGATAAGCTCAAGATAGCTCTTGACTACATGAAGAAAAATAATACCGCAACAGAGGAATATGGGGAATTTTTAAATCCTATTGTTCAACGCTGTAGCGACGGTGTTCTGGTGTATGCGGGTCTTGTTCAGTACTTTGACGATACCAACGGAAACAAAGGTCCTTTGTCTAAGCGTAAGCTTTCTCTGCTTTTTGATTCCGTCGCGAAACTGAAGGATTGTATCTGCAATCTTAAGTTTTTGGTTAAAAAGTTGAGTGGAATTCACAAGATTTGTAAGGAAACTGACGAATCTTACCGCGAAGCTTATGGCAAGATCCATTACGGTGTCTGGGCAGATTCTAAGGGCCAGATCAAGAAAGACATTGAGAAAATTCTTGAGACTTTTAGTAAGATTATCGATATCATCGATATCATCGATAAGATTTTGCTTAGCTGTGACTCTAATAAGTATAAGAGGTACGTGAAGACCTTGGGGAATTCAGAATCTCTTACTTACAACCCGTTCAAGGACCTTCGAAATCAAGTTAAGAACTCAGATGAGAAGGGTAAGAAGAGTAAGAAGAATTCAAAAAACAAAAAGAATAAGAAGGAGGATTAAGTCTTAAGGCTCTACCGCCACCATACAATTTGTATAGTAATAAATATAGATTGTCCCTGGTGGCTTTTTCCTTTTCTCTTGACAATTAATACCCATATATCATAAACTAGATAACCGTGGTACCTTAAAAGTGTTAAATGCAGCAATCTGTTCATCGTGTATAAACTAAACCCACACACATTTATTAGTTTAGATGGGCAGATTGCTGCATTTAAAATGAGTGCGGTTTTATCTCTAGAAAGCGTAGATTACGTTTTCTTTTACATGCCTAAGGAGGCTTTTCGTGGAAACTGAAACTACTAAAGGAAATGAGCCTACTGTGATGAAATCTATTGTAAAGGGGACTCTGAACGCAGTATATAACGGAGAGCCATTGAAGCAATATATCTTATGTTTGGTCCGGCGTACAGTAACCAATGCCCAAGTAGATGAAGCGATTGATAAATTCCATCTTGAAAATGAGTTGGATAATGCGTGCTATATCTACGATGATATTGATACGAAGATTTCATCTTTTGAAAGTAAGGTGAAAGAGTATTCTGAATATGGTATCTTTGAGGAGCATGACAAAAGCTGTAAGCTTGATGAATATATTGAGAAAGCTTCAGATTCACTAGATAAAGCTTATGCTCTTGCTGATGATATTATTAAGCAGGGTAGTGGGGTAAGCAAAAGGAATCAACTGTCTAATCTTAAGAGCTACTTGCGTGATTCTGCTGTCAACCTTCGTAATGCTGTTGGGTTTATCATTGCAAAAGTAGAGGGGTGTTCTTATGAAGATCTGATTAAGCATTTCTATAAACAGCGTGATTATGAGTCTGTAAATAAGGCAAACGCCATCAAGACTGATTATAATTATAGCCTTACATCTGGTCTGTATTGGCATACCGCATAGATAAGGTCTGTTTGTACCGCTGCAACTTATTTGATTTTGCAGCGGTTTTTCCTTTTATAAAAACAATTACTTCTTGACAAAATATATAAATATGTGTATAATAAGCGATGGTTGTGTATATGATACATAGCCTGCGAACCTTAAAATCCGTTAAGGCGCTTTCCATCTATCCCTAAGGAGGATATTGTGTCAGAACCGTTGTCTGAGCAGGAGTTGCACCACTTACTGGGTGTCTCTGTAGCTGATAGCCAAATCACTCGTGCCGTGTATATCAATGAACTCAAAGAAGTTCCTAACGAGATTGATGTCTTGCATAGGCATACTGATATCTACAAGAAGGCAGAAGAGTACTACACGACAACACTGGAATATGCAAAAAAGGCTGGTTTTGTCGATGAGAGTTTGGCATCTTCTATCTTAAAAGATGAAATTTGGATGCCAAATGATGTCAATATTATCCAAAATTGGTATAATAATTGTACCGAAGAAGATCGTATTGATAAGCTGCTGGTTTCTGCTTACAGTCACATTCTTCATGCTTTATCGCAGCTAACCTACGCTACAGATATTGTCAATGAGGTTCCCGATAATTTACGGGAGGATCATCGTGACATCGAGGACTGTTACGCTCAGTTTGAGCGTTACTTGCGTAAGTCTGTTTTTGCCACGACATGGGCTGTTAAGTGGATTTTTGCAGGTTCAAGTAACAGTCAATATGTTGTCGCTGGTTGGGAGCAAGCGCTTGAGTGTAAGCTTTCGTCTGATCCAGAGACTGCGGTTCAATTTTATTTGGGGCTTGCCCCCAAACGCAAGTCTGTATAAGTCAAACTAAAGCGCCTAACGCCTAAGGTTGGCTCAATGCCGCTGTTAAATATTATTTTTTAAGTAGTATTTGCAGCGGCTTTTCCTTTTTGTGCACAGAAAACAGGCTTGACAGATGCCAGTAAGATATTTATAATTATCAATTGCGAACCTTAAAATCCGTTAAGGCGCTTTTCGTCTACTTTATAAGGAGACTATTAATGGTAGTCAAAATTTCTGGCGAGGATTTTTTCCGTTTGCTGGATTGTGTTGTAACTCATGAGATGATTGATGAAATGTTGAATAAACATGAAAAAGAAGTCATCGATGGTGAGATGGTTACTGGGTATCAGAATGTCTATAATGCTATTTGCAACTTTTTTAACAAGACCATAAATCTTGCTGAAAAAGTTGGTTTTTCGGCTAAATCACTGATAATTCAGAGCCCTAATGATTTTAGCCACATTCCGTCCGTGGATATTAAGAATCTATTTTCTGAACGTAATGATGGAGATAATATTCTCGGTATTAATATGACTGAAGCCCTATTCTGTCTTTCTAATTCCGAGGAAATTCTTGCTAAAGTTCGGGAGAAAATTCACCAAGAGTTTGTTGATTTATCATCAGAACAATTTGTAAATCTTCTACTGGCAAAGGTAGAAAGTTTGCTACGTAAGACTGCAAATTGTCTGCGCAATTCTATTGCAGAGCTTATCTTTGAGGCGGGTATTGATGATGATATCATGCTTTCGCTTTTTGAAGAAACATCTGATCTAGCCCTGGTTGGTTTATCGGTTGTTTTGAATGTAAGTTCTGGTGATAAAGTTATCCTTTCAGAGGAAGAATTGAGAAAGATTCATGAATCTTTCGATAATGAGGGGAAAGTAATCTATACTTCAGAGGAGGAGTGCCGTAAGGTATGCGAAGTTTTGGGTTCTAAGGAATTATACAATGTATACATCCTAGAGTCAGAGTTCGATGAAATCTATAATTCCTACTATAAAAAGGTTATGGCTATTCGTCTGCTAATCGAAAAAGTCTCTCCTTGTTATGAGTAATGTTCGCTTTGCCGCTACATGATGCTAATTGCATCGCCTGTAGCGGCCTTTCTTTTACTATTGCTTTTTTTGGATTTTAGTGTATAATCAGTAAGGCTGATTATGAATAAGATTACCCAAGAGCGTCAGCAACACTCCCATAACGCTGCTATGCGTTCAATTAATTATTTTATGGATGAAGCGTATGCTGATGATTTAGAAAAGCACACAGAAGCACTTAATAGAATAAGTCGAGTACGTGATTATATAGATATATTTGCTGGTGATGTTATGTCACCCGAAGCAGCTCATGCTGGTATACTTTATGAAATCAAAAAAGAGGAAAATTCAAATATTAAAAATGCTGTTGCATCGGCTACTGCGTTGATGGAATATTATACATATCCAAACACGCACGAAGATACTGCTAGCTATACGGCGGCGCTACTTAACGATATGGAATATATGGATAATTACGCCACATATTACAGAAATAGCGATACATATATGAGCCATAGGGCAAATAATAACGATAACGATGCCTGGTGTAAGACGTCTGCACCGATTGACATAAAAGAAATGGGCCGCTTGAGCGATGAAGTAAATATTGAATCAATTATAATTAAATCTTGCATTGTTTTAGATAAACTTGTTGAGCCTGTTCGCGAAGTAGAGGAGAGCGGGGATTTAAGCAGATTAGACGATGAAGTTTTAAAGAATATTACTGAGGCAGAAATTTTTTATGGACCATTATGCGAAGTATTTGGTTTTGATGGTCTGGCAATGGATTTACGCAGTCAATCGCACGTACTTAGGCTTTTAAAGAACGGCAAGCTGGAGGAGGTCGCAAAAGTACGGGAATATTGCAATTCTATGCGTGAAATTGGTCCGCAGGCTGTACTAAGTAATATTGTGGAAGGTAACTTTGCTGTGTTTAATGCAGTTAAAGATGTTGATTGTATCCATGATTATGATTCAGAAATTCCATATTCAAGTATCCAGCTTGGCGAATTTGTGACTGATTTTGGTAACTTTTGGAGTGGCAAGGAAGGGGATCATATGTTAACGGCTGGTAATTGGCGCTTAAAAAGCGTTGGTTCGTTAGCAAATAAGATACAGAATTCCGAAAAAAGAGGATTCCCAATGGACGTGATGGGCTTTACTTTTATTCTTAAAGACGAAGAAGAACTGGCTGATGTGTTTGCGTGTGTAATAGAAAAAGTAATTTTAAGTGAAAATCTTGAATGTGTGCCAGCGCCTTCAAAAGAAAATTGGGTTTTTGTGCAAGGCGATGATAATTTTCGCAGATTGATACGCAAGAGGTTTAGTTATGATTTTATTCAAAAAAATATCCAAGTTATGGAAAAAGATGTGCATTATCGTGTAGCTAAGCTGACTTGTATATTGCTGGATGAGGAAAAGAATAGACAAATGCCAGTAGAAATGCAATTTTTAACTAAAGAAGATAGAAAAAACGCCAGAACAGGTACAGCGGCTCATATTATTTATAAAGCACAAAGTGAAGGAATTTTTTACTCTGCAGATGACCGTGAGCGAGCTTCAAAAATATTAACCAAGATGTATAATCGCAAAACTCATATGTATGATAGTGTAAGTACTCTTGAGGCAAATACGGAGTCTTTAATTCGCGGTACTGGCGATATGGATCGGGTTTATATGTTTAGCTGTCCAAAATAAAATGTTATAATCTACCTTATGATAATTTACTATACTGATGGTTCTGCAGTGCCCAATCCTGGTCCTGGTGGATTTGCTGTAATTAAGGACATGAAGCCTCACATTTTAGGTAAAGATGATGATACTACTAATATACGCATGGAGGGGCTAGCTATAATCGCTGCACTTAAGGATTCTGCTGGTGCGCCATGTGAAATTTATACAGATAGTGAATTTTGGGTAAATGTAATTACAAAATGGGCAGCGGGTTGGCAATCTAAAGGTTGGAATAAAAAAGGCGGCGGCGAAATTAAAAATCTAGACATTGTAAAAGAAGTGTACCCGCTTTATAAAGCCTCGCAAGCTAAATTAATCTGGGTACGCGGACATGTTGGCCATGAAGGTAATGAACTAGCGGATACTTGGGCAAATAAGGCGCGTGAAGGCGAAAAATTGACTAATTTCTAATGGTCTATTGACAATATAAAAAGTAGGTGATATAATCAATTGATGTGTGAACCTTAACATATCAAATGAGATCAGTTCAAACCTGAGAGGTTCTTCCTCTCGCAACCATAAGCCTAATCCTGGGCGACCATCTGTTTAAATACAGATGTACTTTCTATCAATAGGAGGGGCAATTATGCCTTCTTTACCACCTTCAGTTGAAGAACTGAATCCTTTGATTCCTTCTGACGAGCAACTGCAAAAGGAGCTCATGGAGGATTTTGAAGCCTCGATGGCGGAAGTGATCAATAACCGAAAGGTTAGCGATGATACCCGCATTCTCCTTGACGGTATTGACTGTATGTTTGCAGAAATGATGAACATTCTTCGTGGCTGCTGCACTATGGGCCGAGAAGAGGCTAAGCGTGATGTTGTTGATGAGATCAAAATTTTCATCAACAAAGTCAAAGAGATGAAAGATCTTTGCGATAATAATCACGAAGATCATGTGAACAATGAGATCAATCAGGCAATGTCTTCTGTGCATAAGCTTGATAACGTTGGTCATCTTGTAGCAAAGCATTTTCCTGGACGTTGCAATTGTCCAATCGAGTATCGTAATCGGAATCTTTTGGATGATTTCGACTATGCTGATCACGACTTTACTGAGGAAGGATCTCCTGACTCAGGAGAGTCTGATCAAGATTCCTATGAAGAGCATTCTGCTGCAGAATTGTCCGACAAAGGTCTTTTGGATGGATTTTCTCCAGTTGAGTTTCGCGGCCAAGGTTCTTTTGAGAAATTTCCTTTGCCGGAACGTTCTGATGAAATGTAACTGATTCTTTTTGATATTTAGGTTCACCACCACCCCTGTATTTTACAGGGGTTTTTCTTGTGCTTGCATTTTGACGAATTGGGGTAATTAATATAGAATGGTTTTTGTGAACCTTAAAAGAGCGGCTTTTATATAGATAGAAAGGTAAGAAGATGCTTCCTTTAATGGGTTATTCAAAAGAACAACTTAAAGAAATTGCCATAGATGAGTATCGTTACTATGTAGATGGTAAAAAGAAGGCTACTAATTTATCTAATGATCATACTCTAATTGCCTATTGTAGTGATTTAAAACGGTTTATTGATGAAGCTAGCCGTCTTTTGCGTGTTGATAGTTCTAATTATTATAAAAAAGAGCTCCAAGACAAGCTAGATAACACTCTCCAAAAGTTAGGTAAAAATGAGACGCGGGAGGATTTTCTAAGTAGTGTGGATTTACTATATAGCCAATCCCTTCAGGCTGCTGATTTTGTAGCAGAAGTGATTTTACGGGATTTTGCTATCTCTGTTTTTGATGATTATTTTTTGGAGATGCAAAAGAATAATCTAAAAGGCGAGTACTATGGCATGTATAAATGTATTTTGCTTTTGATGTTTATTTATGATCATCAGTACGATGCTTTACAGGAATTTGAAAACATGTGGTGGCGTAAGATTTCTGAAGACCACAGTAATCTTTCATGTGGAGTTGCTGAACGCGTGGCTAAGTTAGTTCAGCGAGCGGGGAGTTTTAAACCTAGCGATTGGGCGAATATCTTTGAGCAAATTAATCGCGATTTTGCTGATTATGGGATTGAGACTCTAAAAAATGAACAAGATTGCTTTGATTGGAAGAGTGCTCTAGAAGTAGGAAAGGATAAAAGCCGTACTGCAATAATTTTGCGAGATATCGGAGCTAACATTAATTCTGATTTGATTTATCTAGTTAAGTTAGCTATTGATCTTAATAAGGTTATTTGCAAGGATATGAAGCATTATTCATATAACTGGCTACGCTTTATGGATATTATCATAGATAAAGCATAGGTTGCTGTTATGTGAAGGCTTTGTATAGCCGTCCTATTGGGTTTATTATAATGCCAGGGGCGGCTCTTTTATTGACAATACATTGATTATACTATATAATTAGCACCCGTGAACCTTAAAAAATAAGTATTTACCACTAATTCAACAAAGATCTACTCTAAGAAGAAAGGTTGTGAGGGTAATGAACCCTAACGATGAAGCTATTTCGTCTCTGCGCTCAGAAATGATTAAGGCTTTCGAATATGCACATTCCATGTTGCATATGTTTTGTGAACATGATGAATATGCAACATCTCAGGAAAAATTTGCATATCTTTATGAACTCGCTAGTATGAAAAAAGATATGATTACTAGCTTGGATGATATGTCTTATGAAGATATAAATAAGCATAAAAAAGATATTGAGTTGACGATCGTTTCTATAAAGCGGCTTATTAGTTTTCATGTGCTATTCAAATTGGTTAGAACTATAGCATTCATTGATATGACTTTTGATATTCTGGAAAGAATTACTCAACCAGATGGTATGCTTGATGTTTTTGAGCCTGAAATTGATGAGATTGCTAATCAGCTTAATATTTTGTCTGCTTTGGACGCTGAGGATGTAAATTCTGATAATGGTCAATTTACATTACAACCAAGTCTTGCTACATTGTCTAAAATACTCTTTAAAGATACTGAGTCGCAAGATATAGAGCCAGTTGGCGAAGAAAATGTGGAGTTGACTAGTAGGGAAGAACTTATTAAGATGATATGCTGGATGCATGATGTCGATCGTGCAGAGTCTAGTTCTCAGAAGTGTGATAAATGGCATATTATTTATGATCCAAAAGAATGTAACTTTACGCTATATATTTATAGTCGTAATCATAGCTATGATCTTAAGCGCGACTATACAAATGTATGGAGTACTGTTAACTATACTGCTCATCTTATTAGATATCCCTATAAATAATCCAGTGTTGAGTTGCCTTAAATAATTAGCGCTTGCCGCTTTGTGGTTATACTTATACTTGGGTTTGCCTATGCCGTTTGCTAGAATATATTCAAAATATTCATGCAAGCGGTTCTTTTTTGTAATAAAATGTTTATACTTGACAAAATATTAATTATACTTTATAATATAACACTGCAGAACCTTAAAATGAAGTTGGTTAATTTAAATGTAGCAGACTGTTTGTTTTATATATAAAAATAGACGTTCTGCTACATTTAAATCTGAATGTAGCTAGTCTGGTAGATGATTGCATTTACCCTGATCCGAAAGGAAGTTTCATGTTAAAACCCGATTGCTTGAATAGCAGCGACAAAGCTCGTGTAGAGATTGACGCAACCTCTTTGTTGGATGATGGGCGGCTTATTACATTCAAACTTGCACCTTCAAACACATCGCTTCAGCTTTTTCATAATACTGTAGAGTATTTTAAAAAGCTTTCGGTAAACGCTGCAGGATATCTTGTAAAAGAGGAGCGTGAGCGGATAAAAGAGATGATTGAAGATATTGAGAGTGATTTTAATGGGGAGATTGATGAAAATCAACTCCGACCAATGGAAGAAGTAGTTCAGCTTTTGGTGGATCTTCCACAGAGAGTCGATAGTCTTGCTCGCAAAGTTGAAGCTACTGCTAAAGAAGCGTTTATGAGGAAACTCGAACAATGCATCGGAAGCCAAAACTCCAAGAATATGCCTCGTTTGATTGTAAACCATTACTACATCAGTAGCCCTAAAGTTGAGGCCGTTTTTGCTGGTAGCGTGGGAACTAAAATTAAACCAACTATTAGCAAATCTGCAAATGAGTTCGCTAAGATCTTAATGCGGAACGGTAATTCTGATTGCTTGAATAATATTAGCAAGCGGTTCGAAGAATATCTTAACCCCTGGGGTTGCTAACCAATTGCAGGTCTGCTTTAGCCGTTTGTTCAGTTTTATGAATAGGCGGCTTTTTTCTTTATTTTATTTTGGTGTTGAATGTGTCAATCTGTTAAAATAAATATAAAGATAATAAGGAAAGAGTGATATGCAAGAGACAGAGCAAGCCCCCGAGCGTGAGCCAGCCGATATATTTTTGTGGGCAAATAATGCTGACGCTTATAAAAATGAACTTGATGTTGAAATTTTTTTATTCAATAAAAATTACACACCTTATAGCACAGGGTTTGCTACCGAACTGAATGATCAAATTAAACCTTTATTTTTATATGATATTTTAGGCTTTGTCCAGATGGGGGCGGGTACTGGACTTAGTGTACGCGATTTTGAACTTTCTGATGGAGAAGAAAATGTTTTGCTCAGAACTGATTTAGACAAGGTCGGCAGGGCAGAAACTTTGATTTATGTGATTGAGAATCAGCGCGAAGATATTGTAGAATTTAGCGAAGAGGAACATGAATTTAAGCGTATAAAAGGTATTCTGGCGCGCTTCACGTTAAAAAACGATCGTAGTAAAACTTTTTATGTAATTAAATCAATTCAGCAGAGCAACGTACTTAAAGGCGCAACTGCTTGGGAATTTAAAGAGGGTAAGTTTGAAAGTTTTAAGGCAGAGGTAGGATTAAAGATACCTGTTGATAACCAAGTTTTAATTATTGGAAAAGATATCTTTGTGTTTAATCAAAGTAAATTTGAAAAACTATTCCAATATGAATATAAAAAACAGGCGATTGCCGATACGCGTGTTGCGGAAATTGAAAAGCAGTATAAACTTAGTTTCCCTGAAGGTATGACTTTGCATGATTTGGTGAAAGATCGTAAAAAAATCATCAATAAACTGCAAAAATTAGAGGTTGGCGGCGTTACCCAGGAGCAGGCTATTGATTATGCCGATGAAATGCAGCTGGAATTAATGACGGACGATGCTGGCGCTATAATAATTATGGATGGTAGTGATTTAGATACATTTGTAAATTTGATAAATGAAGATTATATAACCAGCCAAATAACAGGGAAACGTTACGAGATAAAAAGCAAAAAACTCCTAGACGAACCAGAAGGTGAACCGCCACGCGGACTGTAGCCGATGAATCAAGAGCTGGCACTGAAGATATTATTAGCTGGGCATAGCGCTCTTTTGACCGGCCCAGCTGGATCTGGCAAAACCTATACCTTAAATAGGTTCATTGATTATGCTAAAGATGCTGGCAAAAAGGTTGCGGTAACCGCTACCACTGGGCTTGCGGCAACTCATCTTGGCGGCAATACGATTCATTCATGGAGTGGCATTGGTGTTCATGATTATCTACCTGAAGGATTTATAGATAAAATTCCCAAAACGCGCCGTGAAACGATTATCAAAACAGAAGTACTGATTATTGATGAAATCAGTATGATGCATGATTTTCGCTTGGATTTGGTGGATGAGATTTGCCGTTTAGTGCGGGATAAAGATGAGCCTTTTGGTGGTATTCAGGTAGTTATGAGCGGTGATTTTTTTCAATTACCACCGATTAACCTCCCTAATTCTTTAAACGGGGGATTTATCGTTAATTCACAGGTCTGGCAGGAGCTTAACCCAGTTGTGTTGTATTTGGAAGAGCAATTTAGGCAGGATGACGGTGATTTACTTGATATTCTAAATTCTTTGCGATCTAATAATATACGCAGACATCACGCCGAGACATTATTAAGTAGGATTGATATAGAACCGCCAGATGGAGATATTACAGAACTTCACACTATGAATATAGATGTAGATAAAATAAATGAAAAAAGGCTAGCGGAGCTTGATAGTGAGGAGTATATTTACGAGCAGGTTACTACAGGGGCAGCTAACTATGTGGAAACCCTAGCGCGATCAGTACTTGCACCACCGAAACTTATTTTAAAACTCGGAGCTTTAGTGATGGCTGTAAAAAACTCACCCAATCGGCAATATGCTAATGGTAGTACTGGTGTAGTGGTTGATTTTGAGCCTGGCACTGATTATCCAATTGTAAAATTTAAAAATGGCCGCACAGTAACAATGGTAATAGATAGTTGGGAACTAAGAGATGGCGATAGAAAACGAGCCTCTATATCACAGATCCCGTTGCGTTTGGCTTATGCAATTACTGTACATAAAAGTCAAGGCATGACGCTTGATGCAGCTAAAATTGATCTTCGTAAGGCTTTTGTGCCAGGCATGGGATATGTGGCGCTTAGCAGGGTGCGTAATCTTGATGGATTGTATCTTTATGGTATAAATAAAACCGCCTTACAAGTTAGTGATGATGCCCTTATGATCAATGATAGCCTACTTGCTAAATCCCGTGCTGATGCTAAAAAATTTGCCAGTCTAATGCAGGATAATGATGTTAATGAGCTCAACTCTCGAAGCACCTCTACTGTTAAAAAACAATCTTGGGCAGAAAAGGTTGCTAAAATGCGTGAAACACATCCAAACGCATACAAACCTTGGAGTATAATTGATGATGATATGCTTAAACAATATTTTTATAATGGTGAGACCATCGCTGAAATGGCTAATAAGTTAGGACGACACGAAGGATCTGTTAAAATAAGATTAAAGAAACTTTTTGGTGATGATTTTATTTCTTGAACTATTTAATAAAATTCTACAGTATAATTAAATAATAAATAAATTGCAAATATGATAAAGAAGATTGAAACTCCAATAGAAGCCAGAAGCCAGAAGCCAGAAGCCAGAAGCCAGAAGCCAGAAGCCAGAAG
>ERZ773043.1522-NODE-1522-length-12990-cov-10.410282_pt1 | contig 12990 bp, 13 predicted proteins | sample MGYA00580636_ERZ773043 | MGnify/ENA primary metagenome ERZ773043 (study PRJEB29015, sample SAMEA2737992) | human oral metagenome | biome: human oral; feature: human-associated habitat; material: dental | place: China | collected 2065 ... | reverse complement strand
GGGCGAAAGTATCATTTGTGACCAATCCCGCCCACACCAGGCGCCACAGCGCGGCGGATACCTCCGAAGTCTCTGGAAAATGCACAACTTCGCCCGAGGCGGTGCGAGAGGTCAAGATGTCGTTCACGCGCTCACGAAGCGGCATAAAGAACAGCCCGCCGCCAGAAAGCGCCTCAAAGACGGCGTGTTCCACCGGGCTCAGCTCATCCAAGGCCTGCGTGTGGGAAGAATCGGGCAGGGTCAGCTCGGCGGATTCGGTAAGATGCAGGCTCACCCAGCCGTCATTGCCGGAGATTTCGCCTTCGCCGCGCCAAAGCACCTCTCCGCTGGCCAACAGACTATCTAAGAGCTGCGGCGAATAATCACGCACCCGAGCTGGCAAGACGAGGGTCTCCAAAGCAGAGGCGGGCACACGCACCCCGGCCAGCTGATCGAGGTGGAGCACCTGATTGCCTCGGGCAGCCTGATCCCGCTGGCCGTGCTGGACGCCGTGGGCGACATGGACGAGGCGCTGTTCATCGACTATGTGGACATCGAATGGTGCCTGCGGGCCGCCCACGCCGGCTATCGCATGCTGGGCGTGTGCGATGCCCGCATGCAGCACCAGCTGGGCGAGACACCCATCGCCTTCATGGGCAAGCACCTGCCGGACCATTCCCCGCTGCGCCACTACTACCTGTTCCGCAACGCGCTGCTGCTGCAGCGCATGCCGCACATCGGCTGGCGCTGGAAGGTGGTGGACGCCTACCAGACCGTCATCAAGTACGGCTTCTATGCCCTGGTGGCCACCCCGCGCTGGCCGCGCATCCGCATGATGAACCGGGGGCTGTGGGACGGGCTGCTGGGGCGAGGGGGCGCCTACCGGGGTTGAACCAGCCACCGGTGTGCGCCACTGGCCCATTTCCCTCTCTGGAGCGTGTTGTGGGCTCATTCGTCCCGCGCTGGCCCTGGCCGCATGCCAGCAAGGCACCACGCCGGCAAGGCTGGCCGCCATATGCCACCTGCCATTCGGCGACCGGCGTCACGCGAAGCCGGGGTATTGAAACTTCGGCGCAACACACCCCTTACCAATATTCGCGACAATAACGCCCCAACTGATACCCACGGTGCCGTGGGCTGCCTGCTCCTGGCGGACGCAGCCCATCAGGGAGTCTCCTGTTTCCCTGGGCCAGTGCCGGCCCGGCGCCCTTTCCGGCCACATGAACATCACCCTTTCCGTTGTCAGCCACGGCCAGCGCGACATTGCGCTGCGCATGCTGCAGGACATCCTGCGCCTGATGCCGCCCGACGTGGCCGAGATCATCTACACCGCCAACGTGCCCGAGCAGGAGCTGCCGCCCCTTGCCACCGGCCACATCCGGCTGACGATGATCCGCAACGAAACCCCGAAGGGCTTCGGCGCCAACCACAACACGGCCTTTTCGCACTGCCGCACCCGGTACTTCGCCGTGCTCAACCCGGACCTGCGCTTCGAACGTGACCCCTTCCCCGCCCTGCTCAGGGGCTTCGCGGCACCGGAGCGCGGCCTGATGGCGCCGCAGATCTACAGCCCCGAAGGCCGGCTGGAAAACACCGCCCGCAAGCTGTATACGCCACGCGAGCTGATTCGCCAGAAGCTGCAACCGGCCAACCACGGCAGCGACCCGGACTGGATTGCCGGCATGTTCCTGCTGTTCGATGCCCGCGCCTACCGGGCCATCAAGGGCTTCGACGAGGGGTACTTCCTGTACATCGAGGACGTGGACATCTGCAGCCGCCTGTGCCTGGCCGGCTGGACACTGGCGCAGGCGGCCGACGCCCGCGTGGTGCACGACGCCCGCAAGCAGAGCCACCGGTCACTGCGCTTCACCCTCTGGCACATCGGCGGGATGCTGCGGTACTGGACGCGGGTGTGTTTCTGGCGGTATGGGTGGATGCTGTGGCGCAGGAGCCGTCACAGCAAGACCGCCCCGGCCTGATCCTCGCCCCCTCCCGGCCGTGAACAGCAAGTCATACCCGGCCCTGCGCCAGAGTGGCGCCCTTCCTCCTCCCGAGTGTGTCATGGACACTTTCCTCCCTGCGCCCCCCCCCCCTGGAGCGTGCAGAACAAGGCAACGAGGCCGTTTATATTGACAAATTTACAAACCAAACACTCTATCTTCATCTGGTAACCAGTATCGACAAACGGGTAGAATAAGCCTCCGGTTTTCAATACTGTAAAGTCCGCGCATGAGCCCCTACCAGGCGAAGATTGCCGTCATCATCCCGTCCTACAAGGTCACGGCTCACATTCTGGACGTGCTGGCCCGCATCGGCCCCGAGGTAGCAGCGGTGTATGTGGTGGACGACTGCTGCCCGGAAGGCTCGGGCGATCTGGTTGAAGCCCACTGCATCGACCCGCGGGTGAAGGTCATCCGCCACCAGGTCAATGGAGGTGTGGGGGCGGCAGTCATTACCGGTTACATGGCCGCGCTGGACGATGGCATGGACATCATGGTCAAGATCGACGGCGACGGGCAGATGGACCCGGGCATGGTGCCCGACTTCGTGGCGCCCATTCTGGCCGGCGAAGCCGACTACACCAAGGGCAACCGCTTCTTCGACCTGGAGCAGATCCAGGCCATGCCCACCATCCGCCTGTTCGGCAACGCCGTGCTGTCGTTCTTCAACAAGATCTCCTCCGGCTACTGGAACCTGTTCGACCCCACCAACGGCTATACGGCCCTGCACCGGGACGTAGCCCGCAGCCTGCCCTTTGCGCGCATCAGCGAACGGTACTTCTTCGAGTCGGACATGCTGTTCCGGCTCAACACGCTGCAGGCCGTGGTGGTGGACATCCCCATGAACGCCACCTACGGCGATGAGGTCAGCAATCTCAGGATCTCGAAGGTGGCGGGCGAATTCTTCAAAAAGCACATCAAGAACACCTGCAAGCGCATTTTCTACAACTACTACCTGCGGGATCTGTCGCTGGCCTCACTGCAGCTGCCTCTGGGCGTCCTGCTCACGCTGTTCGGCATCGCCTTCGGTACGCGTGAGTGGATTCATGGCAGTGCCGCGGGCGTCACGGCATCGGCCGGTACCGTCATGCTGGCGGCCCTGCCGCTGCTGGTGGGCATCCAGTTCATCCTGGCCTTCATTGGCCATGATATTCTGTCGGTACCCAAGCGGCCCTTCCTGCGCACCTCACGCACACTGCAGCGCATCATGACGGCCGAGCAGCAGGCCGCCAGCCCGGTCACCGCCCCCGTCTCCGTTCCCGGCTGGCAGAGCACCCCGCTGACCGAAGAGGAACAGCGCATCGTGGACACGCTGAATATCGTGCACCCCGTCCCACATCACGACAGCAGGCCGGTCGGCTGACCTTCATGTCATGATCCATTTCCAGGCATTGCTCTGTGTCATTGGCATTGCAGCCGGGCAGGTACTGTTCAAGCTGGCGGCCTCGTCGCTCTCCCGTACCGGCTCGGTGCTTGCGCCCGAAACCGCGCTGCTGATGGTCATTGCGCTGGGCGTGTATGGCTTCGTGACGCTGGCCTGGATATGGATTCTGCGCAAGGCCGAGCTGGGCAAGGTCTACCCGCTGACGGCACTGGCCTTCGTACTGGTGCCGCTGGCCAGCCACTGGATGTTTGGCGAGCAGTTCCACCTGCAGTATTTCATCGGGGTGGCGCTGATCATGTCCGGCATCGTGCTGGCGGTGCGTTCCTGAAAATGGTCACAACGGGTATTTATCAATGATGACCTACGTCTGGGCCCTGATCTGCGTCCTGGGGCTGAGCGGCGCACAGATCCTCTTCAAGCTGGCCGCCAACGCCCTCAACGACACCGGCTCGTGGTTTGCACCACGCACCGCAGGGCTGATGGCCGCGGCCCTCTCGCTGATGGGCGTGATGACGATCTTCTGGATATGGGTGCTGCAGACGGCCGAACTGGGGCGTGTGTACCCCATCATGGCGCTGGCCTTCGTCATCGTGCCTGCCGCCACGCATGTCCTGCTGGGTGAGTGCTTCACGCCACGCTACTTCACCGGTGTCGTGCTGATCATGGTGGGAATCGTGGTAACGGTAGGTGCCTGAAACACCATGCGACTGTCCATCTCGAATCTGGCCTGGGATACACAGGACGACGCTGCCGTAGCAGCACTGCTGCGTCAATATGGCATCGACGCCATCGACATTGCCCCCACCAAGTATTTTCCGGACGTGACCGGCGCAACCGAGGCCGCCATCCGTAGCGTCCGTCGCTGGTGGCAGGACCACGGCATCGACATCGTAGGCATGCAGTCACTGCTGTACGGCACCCAAGGGCTGAACGTCTTTGGCGACATCCAAAGCCAGCAGGCCCTGCTGGAACACCTGAACCACGTGTGCCGTATCGGGGCCGGACTGGGCGCCAGCCGGCTGGTATTTGGCTCACCCCGCAGCCGTGACCGTACCGGGCTGAGCGATGCTCAGGCCCACGACCAGGCCGTGGCCTTCTTCCGTCAGGCTGGTGATGTAGCCGCCCGACACGGTGTAATGCTGTGCCTGGAGGCCGTGGCCCCCCTGTACGGTGCCAACTTCATGACCACCACCCTGGACTGCGCCACAGTCGTGCGGGCCGTGGATCATCCCGCCCTGCGCATGCTGCTGGACACGGGGGCCATGCAGATCAACGGTGAAGACCCGCAGGACATGGTGCCGTATACAGCCGACATCACGGAACACATCCACCTGGCCGAACCGGGGCTGATCCCGTACGGTGACGGCAATGCAGACTACATCAGCGTACGGGACAGTCTCGTCCGGCATGTTCCCCGATGCGCCGCCGCGCTGGAGATACTGCCAGGCAAGGCAGAACCTGCCCTGCCGGCCATGGCACGAAGCCTTGCATTTGCGACGGCGCTGTACCGGTCGGCCGATCACTGCAACCGGAACACTTCCTCCAGCGAGCCTGCCGTCAACAGGGCATCCGTCCAGTGATCCATCTGTTCCGGCGTACCTGCGGCAAGGCGCTTCGTGGTTTCGGCATCCAGAGGTCCGAAGCGCCTGGCCAGCAGCCTGGCCAGGGTATGGCGCTGGCCGTCCCCCCTGCCTTCTTCCCGACCTTCTTCACGGCCAATCAGCCGGCCACGGGCCTCGCCCTTCCGTTCCAGCTCTTCCCGCACGCTACTGATCACTTCTTCCCGTACGCTCATCATGTGTGCGACCTCATCTGCATAGGTTTCGTTGTACCGGCACTCCTCCTCGGCGTCAAGCGGCGCGTAGGTCCGGATGAACCGTTCGAAGTTCAACTGGTTGTCGATGTTCTTCTCCAGCCGGAGCAGCGCCTTGATGGCCTGCCTCATCATGATGAATGCCTCGTGGGTTGAAGGAAAACAACCCGGGCATTGCAGCAGGGACGGCGGCGGGCGGCGAGGAACCTGTCACACCGGTGGCCAACCGGATTGGGCTGACCGGATTAGGCCATCTGGATGCATCTGAGTGTGGAGCCGTGTAGGACTTATTCCCCCTTGCGTTCAGGGTTCACTTCGGCGGTACACACCCCCGGGTGTACTGCAGGAAACCATTCTGGCGCACCAGAGCCATGCAGCCCGTAACCGGAAGTGCGTCCGACCCGGACGCACTTGGCGTCCACACACTCAGCCCACCATCCCCGTCGAGTACGCGCAGCTCGATCCGGTTCCAGAGCCCGGGTGGGACAGGCACATACAGATACTCATTATCACGCACACGCCCGAGATCGACGGGCACAGCCCCGGCAGGATGGCCCTCGCGGTCAAACAACGTCAACTCGGCCCGGCCTGTCAACTGTCTGGAATACGTAGCCATCTGAATACCGATCCAGTTAATGGGCGAGCCTTCCGTATCAGCCCCCTCCGGAAGGCGCAGCATCAGAGGCTTGCCCGGATGAAGGATGGAACTGGGTTGCATCCCCGTGCCGGCGTCACGCCCAACTGGTACAGCAACAACTGGCACCAGCGGTGTGTAGAAAGCAGCGATCAACGTCTGGACACTGGCCACCAGCCCGAACCCGCCAAACATCAGCACTATCCCCTTACGTATGCCTCCCAGCCATCCGGACACGGGCGCCCAGTTACCCAGGCCGCTCAACACCAGTATGGCGGGCACAGGCAGATACCGCCCCTGCACCCCCGAGATGAACTGCGCAGGGTGAGGAGACCACGCAACCAGCATAGCCAGAAAAGCCAGCACTGCAGCGAACAGCCCCGTCAGCATCAGCACAGCCCGAGGCAGCCATGCCGTACACCACTCTCTCCACGACGCCAGAGAAATCACAATGGCAAATGTGAGCAGTGCAGCGAGACAGTAATAGCGACTGGCATCCATGGAGCGGTCAGCAAATACTCCGAAAAACGAAACGCCATAGAATCGAAGCAGCGTAGGGTTGGTCAGCGTGCGCCAGAACACCTGCAGCAGCTCGACGGGCTGGGAGACGTAATATGCTGCCACCTGACCTGCCGTGGCCTCTCGACCTGTACGAAAATCCACCGTGGTGGGAATGGCCGTGGCCATCCAGAGAAGGATAAGCGCTGTGGTACCCAGCGCCAGCCCCCAGGCCAGGCGGCGCCTGCTCTGCCAGGCCGCCGAAAACTGCAGCAATACCATGGCAGCCAGATGGGCACGGCAGGAGCCCACCACAAAGATTGACACCGCCATCAGGCAGAACAGGGCGGTATCAGCGGCAGCCACACGACGACATATCCGGACGAAGCAGCTGATGGCCAGAACCGCCAGCGCGGTGGATAAAAAATCGATACTGGCCGATGCCATCTGGAAGAGGCTCATCGGCAGCAGCAGCAGAGCACAGACAGCAGGTGACGGTAAATAGATGAAGAACGCCAGTGCAAGCACCAACCCTCCTGCCAGAATGCTTGCCCCACGCGCGAGGTAATAGCTATGGGAGATACTCAGTCCCAACGCCTTGCCCAGACTCAGCCCGATAGCCTGTGGCGTATAGATCAACGGAAAGTAAAAGCCCGTTCCCGGTGCCACCACAAATATGTTTTCGCCGCGCCACCGCAGGTCATTGGTCAGCAGATCATCGAGCGTGCTTTCCTTGCTGTGCGCATGGACATCATTTCGGACCAGAAAGTCCTGTAGTCCCGTATCCAGATACCCGCCCGACATGCTGTGTCCCTGACGGCACCATGGACCGTCCGGACTGCATGGCACGGTTTGCAGTTGCCATACCCCCTGCGACAGAAAATAGGCACGCCGGATATGGTCAGCCTCGTCGGGAGACCTGACCGGCGGAACAACGACCGACAGTAATGCACTGACTATCACAACCAGCATCAACAGCCATCCCAGGCTTTTTCCAGGCAGAGAAGACAAATCGCCGTACGGGCTATGGGTGTTCATGAAATGGAAAGACCGGGGTGACGAATGTAAATCAAACCCGAAGATTGTAAAGGAAACCCGCTGTTACATGCCGTAATCCAGCACAGATCCACCCTGCCAAGCATATCCCAAGAAGCCCCGCAGGGGCACAAACAAATTCATGGCGCGCTCTGGTTCGCCAATTTCTCCGGCGCCGGGAAGACATCACGCCATCAGACATTTCGGGAGACCAGGCCGGGTTATCGATACGCGTTGTTAGTCTCCAACAGTGACAAATAAACAACAATAGACACGCTTATCCATTTATTGTTACCATTAGTCGGCTGAAATTTGCCGTCCGCGCTTTCCCGCTAGGGCTGGCCTACCCATTACCTGCTGCTTCAGCAACCATCGGCTCCACAGGCCCCCAAACAAAGAGGGGCCGCGTTTCATGTCCATTGGCAGGTGCCAGTCTTTCCCGCCTGTGCAACAGAGCGGTTCTACAGCAGGCCCAACCCATTCATGTCCCAGGGAACTCCACCACCGTGCAACCTGCGCTTGTCGTCGATCTGGACGGAACACTCATCCACACCGACATGCTGCACGAGTCGGCCCTGCAGCTGCTGCGGGAACATCCACTACAGACCCTGCAGATTCCGGGCTGGTTGCGCCGGGGCAAGGCCACACTGAAGGAACGGCTGGCCGAACGCACCCGGCTCGACCCCAGAACCCTGCCCTACAACCAGCCTCTCATCGAGTGGCTGAAGACACAGCGTGCCGAAGGACGCACGCTGGTGCTGTGTACGGCCTCCGACCAGCGTATTGCCCGGCAGGTTGCCGACCATCTGGGCATTTTCGATGACGTGATTGCCAGCGACGGCCATGACAATCTGGCCGGTACCCGCAAGGCGGCCGCACTGGTGGAACGCTACGGCGACCGTGGTTTCGACTACGCCGGCAATTCCAGCACCGACCTCTACGTCTGGCGCCACGCACGGCAGGCCATCGTGGTCAATGGCAGCCCGAAGCTGGCCGATCAGGCCGCCGCCGTGACGGAGGTGGCCCGGGTGTTTCCAGCCCGCCCGCAGGGCTTCAATGCCTGGCGGCGCGTGCTGCGCATGCACCAGTGGATGAAGAACATCCTGCTGTTCGTGCCGCTGCTGGCAGCGCATGATCTCACCAACCTGCATGCCTGGGGGCTGCTGGTGGTGGCCTTTGCGTCGTTCAGCCTGTGTGCATCGTCCGTCTACATTGCCAACGACCTGCTGGACCTGGAAAGCGACCGGTTGCACCCACGCAAGCGCAAGCGTCCCTTTGCCTCCGGGCTGGTGCCGGCCTGGAAGGGGGTATTGCTGGCCCCGGTGCTGCTGGGCGTAAGCCTGACACTGGCCTGGCAGGTGGGTACGCCCTTCCTGTCATGGCTGCTGCTGTATTTTTCGCTGACCTGCGTGTATTCGTGGCGGCTCAAGCGGCTGCTGCTGATCGACTGCCTCACACTGGCCATGCTGTACACGCTGCGCATCGTGTCCGGTGCAGCAGCCATTGGCATGATGCTGTCGTTCTGGCTGCTGGCCTTCTCGATTTTCCTGTTCCTGTCGCTGGCGTTCGTGAAGCGCTATGCCGAACTGCGCCTGCACAAAAAAGGCGCCGGTTCGCTGCACGGCCGCGGCTACCACAGTGACGATGCCCCCATCATTCAGATGATGGGCATTGTGGCCGGTTATGCCGCCGTACTGGTGCTGGCCCTGTACGTGAACAGCGACGCCATCATGGCCATGTACGAGCATCCGAAGCTGGTGTGGGGCGCCGTGCCGGTGGTGCTGTTCTGGGTGAGCTGGGTATGGATGCGCGCCCACCGAGGCGAGATGCACGATGACCCGGTGGTATTTGCCATCAAGGACCGGACCAGTCTGGCCACGGGCGCCATTTTCGCGCTGGTACTGGCCATGGGCACGGGCGTTCTGGGGCACATGCCGTGGTAAGCCGTTTCTCGGCCTGGGGGCGCCTGTCGCGCGAGCCGCATCTGCCGCTGTCACTTGACGCCGCCCGGGTGGCCGCGCAGATCGGCGCGTCATCTCCCCAGCGCGGCAACGGCACTGCCACACCCGCCGGTGCACCGCACCGGCCGGGGCTTGCCTTTGGTAATGGCCGCAGCTATGGCGATGTCTGCCTGAACCCTGGAGGCCCGCTGTGGCTGACCCGCGGGCTGAACCGCTTCATCCATTTTGATGAAGAGACAGGCCGGCTGAGCTGCGAGGCTGGCGTGCTGCTGCGCGACATCCAGCGGCTGACGGTTCCACGCGGCTGGATGCTGCCTGTATGCCCCGGCACACAGCTGGTCACCGTGGGCGGCGCCATTGCCAACGACGTACACGGCAAGAGCCATCATTCAGCCGGTTCGTTTGGCGACCATGTCCGCCAGCTGCAGCTGGTACGCACCACCGGCGAAACCATTACCTGCGGTCCGGACACGCAGGCCGACTGGTTTGCCGCCACTGTGGGGGGCATGGGGCTGACCGGCGTGATCGTGCAGGCCGAACTGCAGCTTAGGCCGGTACCCGGCCCATGGCTGACTTCGCAGACCCTGCCCTACACCAGTCTGGACGAGTTCTTCCAGCTGTCCGACGCCTCGGCCAGCACGTGGGAATACTCGGTGTCGTGGATCGACTGCCTGTCCAGCAAGGGACGGGGCCTGTTCATGCGCGGCAACCACGTGGACGCCGGCGACCGCCCCCTGCCCCGGCCACGTGCCCTGACCATGCCGGTCCAGCCACCGGTGTCGCTGGTGAATGGCCTGTCTCTGCAGCCCTTCAACTGGGCGTACTTCAACCTGCACAAGGGCAGGACCGAGCCGGCCATTGTGCATTACGAGCCTTTCTTCTATCCACTGGACAACCTGCTGGAATGGAACCGGATGTATGGGCCCCGCGGCTTCTACCAGTACCAGAGCGTCGTACCGGTGGCACAGGGACGTGACGCCGTGCAGGCCATGCTGCAGGCCATCTCGCAGTCGGGTGAAGGTTCGTTTCTGGCCGTGCTGAAGACCTTTGGCGACCGTGCCGCACCGGGCATGCTGAGCTTTCCGGCGCCGGGTGTGACGCTGGCGCTGGACTTCCCCAACCGGGGCGAACGCACCCTGCGGCTGTTCCAGCGGCTGGACGCCATCGTGACCGAAGCCGGTGGGCGCCTGTACCCCGCCAAGGATGCCCGCATGCCCCGCGCAATGTTCGAGTCCGGCTATCCGCGCCTGCCCGAGTTCCTGCCCTTCCGCGACCCGGGCATCAGCTCGGCCATGTCCCGCCGCCTGATGGGAGCCTGAATTGAATACCCCCAACCGTATTGTCATCGTGGGCGCCACCTCGGCCATAGCCGAACAGTGCGCCCGCCTGTGGGCTACCCGCACCCCACGCGAGCTGGTGCTGGTAGGTCGCAATCTGGAAAAGCTCGAACCCATCGCGGCCGACCTGAAGGTACGCAGCCCGGCATCCAGCATCCGCTGCCTGACCGTGGACTTTCTGGACCCGACCGCCATTGCGGCACTGGTACAGCAATTGGATGCCGATGGGGGCATCGACATTGCACTGGTGGCGCACGGCATGCTGCCCGACCAGCCGGCCATGCAACAGGACCTGGTCGCCAATGCACAGTCCCTGCAGGTCAACGCCCTTTCGCCCGTGCTGTTTGCCGAAGCCTTTGCCGGCGTAATGCAGCCGAGGGGCCGCGGCCATATTGCCCTGATCGGCTCGGTGGCCGGTGACCGAGGCCGCAAGTCCAATTATGTGTACGGTGCTGCCAAGGGACTGGTGGAACGCTATGCACAGGGCCTGCAACACCGGCTGGCCGGCACCGACGTGAAGGTGCTGCTGGTCAAGCCCGGGCCCACCGATACGCCGATGACGGCACACCTGAAACAGGGTGGTGCACGGCTGGCCTCATCGGCGCAGGTAGCGGCCGATATCGTGAAGGCCGTGGATGCGGGCAAGGCCGTACTGTACACACCGGGAAAGTGGGCGTTGATCATGCTGGTGATTCGCAACCTGCCAGCGTTCGTGTTCAACCGGATAGATATCTGAGTGCAGTCACCATTCATGCAGACATCGTCCTCTCATCAATCCGCAGGGTCCTTCTACTGGCCTGCACTGCTGCTGGCAACACTGGGGCTTTGGCTCAGGGCAGATCATCTTGGTCACTTTGCGGCACGCCATCTGTGGGCAGAAGACGGAAACGTGTTCATATCCCAGGCGCATGCACTTGGATGGCACTCCCTGCTGGAACCCTATGCGAGTTACCTCCATCTCTATCCCCGAATGGTCAGCCTGCTGGCCAACCCGCTACCTCTGACGGATCGTCCCACAGTTCTGCTCATCGGCTGGCTTCTTGCATACTACTTCATGAGTTTCTGTGCGGCCAGGCTGATCCGCCATATGGGTGGCTCGCCACTGCATGCTGCCATCACCGTCTTTCTCATAGCGGCACAACCCCATAACGGAGAAGTATTCTTCACTATCACCAACGCCCAGTGGCATCTTGGTACGGCGCTTGGCTTCATGGCAATGACACGTTCGGACTGTTCCAGCCGTACCGAACTCATTGTACTTGCCGGGATATCACTCATTGCGGGGCTGACGGGACCATTTTCAATAATTGTCACATCCGCAGTCATGTTTTGGCTCATTCCCGCCAGGCGAGCGTGGCGGGGTAACTGGCCCATCTATGCCTGTATGGTAATCGCAGCCCTCGTGCAGGCCATTCACACCATTCGGCAACCCAGGGTTTCCGTACACGATTTCCATTTCGATCCTGCCATCTGGACCAAGGGACTATGGCGTTTTGTTTCTCTCGGTGCCAACAACGGTCTCGGCTACGTGCTTATCCTTATTTTACTCGGATGCTACGTATACCTGTTGTTCACTTCCAGGGAAAATGGCAACAAACGTCTGACAGCCCTGGGGCTTCTTTTCATTGGGCTTGGAATGGGTGCAGCAGGCATGTATGTCCTGTTTTTTGACCCACTTGGTGCTGCCTCGCGGGGATTGGGACAGCGCTACACCTGGATTCCCTACGCCATGGTTCTGGCCTCAATCAGCGTCGCGTCGATCGGCGCGCATCGTGTTCTCACTGCAGTTATGGCTCTGGCGGCGGTTCTATTCTGCGTCCGACAGCCCCTCGCAAGCAAGAAGAGCGATCTTCATTTCAAATCGTTTGTCAAACTTTCGGAAGTCACAAAAACCGTCATTCCGATTCATCCTGCCTGGCAGGCATATCCGTCATGGAACATTCATCCTCCACCACAGACACCGGAGCAGCCAACATACCGGATGAAAATGCCGGACCAAAACCTGACTGACAGATTCAACACTCCCAACCTCTCCGGATCAAGCATCGCAACTGGCTTCTCCTGCAGAAACGCACGTCACATCGGCGTCGAAATGGACATGCACCGAGAACAACAAGGCGAGGTAACCCTTTACTGGAGCGACAACGAGCGCTTTGGTGAGCCATACAAATTTGGGCGATGGTACCCCAATGGAGACATCAAGGCCCAGTTCGCGTTTCCGGCCTTTCCAGGGAATATATTCCTGCATATCGACCCCCATCAACAGCCACCTGACGCCAGCGCCATCAAGGAACTCCGCATCTACTGCCTGAACTGACACAATGACAGACCTGCTGAACAAAAAGATCA
>ERZ773043.1516-NODE-1516-length-13014-cov-5.773902_pt1 | contig 13014 bp, 4 predicted proteins | sample MGYA00580636_ERZ773043 | MGnify/ENA primary metagenome ERZ773043 (study PRJEB29015, sample SAMEA2737992) | human oral metagenome | biome: human oral; feature: human-associated habitat; material: dental | place: China | collected 2065 ... | reverse complement strand
AGGCGGCATTCTATCAACAATATGGTTGGGAACTCTATGCTCATCAATGGGTGAACACCATGTCGCTAGAAGACTTGCGCCCTATGACAGATAAAACGTTGAGCTTTGGCTTGCTAAATAGCGTAGATCAATGGACTTTGTTAGATCCAGTATATAAAACATATACGGCTCGTCTTTCCGGCTACGCAGAGCGCGGTGAAAAGGAATGGAAACGATTATTAGGCAGCTTCTTTGCAGAAGGCGTAAACATTGCTGTAGTGCGCAACGATGATAACGTCATTGAAGGCTATGCAGTGTATCGTTTAGGTCAGCCTGAAATTCCTGTTTCTGAATTGGTTTACACGACACGCCGTGCACAACGTGCATTATTGAACTACTTCTATAATCACCGTTCTCAAGGCACTTCTATTCGTTGGAATGAAGGTCTTCATGATACATACTATCGCTTCTATCCTGATGGTAGAACTGGTCACGCTACGATGCCGTATATGATGAGTCGTATTGTAGATGTAAAAACTGCTTTTGAAGCGATTCCTGTAAATCCAGAGGCATTGATGATGCCTATAACAATGACCTTTGCAGTAAAAGATAACCTTTGTGACTGGAACGAAGGTCGCTATGAAGTGCAATATGGCGGTGCATTAACGCCATCCGTTAAAAAGATTTCTGATACATTAGAGGGCGAAGCAGATGTTACCGTTGAGGTCGGTGCATTGAGCCAGTTATTAATGGGCACTCTTACGGTTCGAGACCTTGTTTTTGAAGGGAAACTTTCAGTAAGCGAAGAATGGTTAGACTATTTCGATATTCTCTATCCTGAACAAAAAACATATATTAACGAATGGTGGTAATATGAGCTGGAAAACGTATACGGTGAAAGAACCGACAGAGTTGACGGTCTCTAAATATGTAAAAGAACGATTTTCCTTATCCTCTCGGGATATTCAAATGATGTTTCGCAAGAAACGGGTAAAAGTTAATAGCCGTGTGGCTCATTCACAACGGGCACTCAAAAAAGGGGATGTGTTAACTTTAGAATTACCACAAGATAAGGATTATGGGGTTGATGTAGAAAAGGGACCGATTACAGTTCTCTATGAAGATGCGCATACGTTAGTTGTAAATAAGGATCCCTTTATGCTCGTTCATCCTGCAGGGCAAACGAAGTCTTGTACATTAAGTAACTATGTGGCAGGATATTATGCAAAGAAAAACGTAGTTCATAAGGTTCGACCTGTGCACCGCCTCGACCGAGATACATCGGGGTGCATTCTCTTTGGTAAAACAAAAGAAGCACAACAATACTATACGGATGAGCTACAAGCAGGTCGTATCGACCGCATTTATATAGGCCTTGTAGAAGGGCGTATTGATGCGGATGGTATGGTAGATGTGCCTATCGGGGTAGATCCAGTATTTGATAATCGCCGCGTTATCGATGAATTTGGTCAACCTGCTCAAACAAAATATATTGTTCTTGATCATGAGGGAGACAATACTCTGTTACGTTTTAAGTTATTGACTGGTAGAACTCATCAAATTCGCGTACACATGGAACACATTGGACATCCTATTGTTGGTGATGCTATGTATGGTACACGTAACAAACCTTATACACGCCAATGTTTGCACGCATCAGAGCTAACCTTCGTGCCGTATGGTAAGGACGAAGCTATCACGATTACTTGTGAAGTAGGGGATCATTTTGGTCAAGAATAATAACTGTAGATTTTACTATTCTAAATAATAAACCCATCGTATTTATTGAATGAGAAGCTTATAATCCCTGTATCCTTGTATACAAAAAACAATAGTGATAAAAACTCATAGTCTATGCATGAAAAGCATAGACTATGTTTTTTTTATATTTTCAATTCACAGTGGACAGGAGTATACTGTGTATAGACATAAAATTCTATAGAATGTTAAATTGATAATTTTATAGAGAAATAGTTTGTTAGTTATACTTTTACCAAGACCGAACGGAACGATGCCGCAGTGCTTGGAATGATCAAGTGATATGAAGGAGTGCACGTTATGGATATGAAGCAAAGCACAATAGAGCAACAACGTCTAGATCAAGCTAGACTTGAAACCAATGGTATGTACAGCAGGCAATTTGAAAAGGATGCGTGTGGCATGGGCTTCGTTGTTAATATTAAGGGGAAAAAATCTCATGATATTATCGACGATGGTTTGCGCATTTTGGAGCGCCTTGAACATCGTGGTGGTGCTGGTGCCGATAAGGACACAGGTGATGGTGCCGGTATTTTGGTACAAATTCCGCACGAGTTCTTCAAGCGTGAGTGCGAAGTGCTTGGTATTAACCTACCTGCAGCTGGCGAATATGGCGTAGGTATGGTCTTTGCCCATAAATATGAAAGTCTCCGTAACGAGCAAAAACGAATTCTCGAAGAGGTCGTACGCGAAGAGGGGCAAGTTGTTCTCGGCTGGCGTGAAGTACCGGTAGATGGTACAAAGGTTGGTAAAGAGGCTGCGGCGATTCGTCCTTGGATGATTCAAATCCTTATCGGCAAAGGCCCAGATGTAACTAACAATAAGGAATTTGAACGCAAATTATATATCATTCGTAAATTGGCGGAAAAACGCATTATTCCATTGAGCAAGGAATTGTCTAGCGATTTTTATATTGCCTCCTTGTCTTCTAAAACAATCGTATATAAAGGTATGTTAACACCTGGTCAATTGCGCGACTTTTACCTTGATTTGAGCGACCTTGATTTTACCTCCGCATTGGCAATGGTTCACTCCCGTTTCAGTACGAATACATTCCCAAGTTGGGCTCGGGCACATCCTAACCGTTTCTTAGTTCACAATGGTGAAATTAATACAATTCGCGGTAATGTAAACTGGATCAATGCTCGTGAAGGTAAAGCGGAATCTCCATTGTTCCCAGATATCAAAAAGGTATTCCCCGTAGTAGATGATAGCGGTTCTGACTCCGCTATGTTTGATAACACATTGGAATTCTTGCACATGACAGGTCGTTCCTTACCTCATGCGATCATGATGATGATTCCTGAGCCTTGGGAACGCAATAATCTCATGAGTCAAGAAAAACATGATTTCTATGAGTTCAATAGCTTTATGATGGAACCTTGGGATGGTCCTGCGGCTATGGGCTTTACCGATGGTACCGTTATCGGCGGTGTGCTTGACCGCAATGGATTGCGTCCCGCTCGTTACTATGTGACAACAGATGACCGCGTTATCATGGCTTCTGAAGTTGGTGTTGTAAACGAAAATGCTGAAAACATCCGTGCTAAAGGTCGTTTGGAACCAGGTAAAATGCTTCTCATCGATACAGATGAACAACGTATCATTTCCGATGAAGAAATCAAACATCGCGTTGCTACTGAATTACCGTACGATGAATGGGTAAAAGAACACGTGATTCACTTATCTGAAATTACTCAGGCCGATGAAAGCTCCATTCCAAAAATTGAAGATTTATTCAAAAATCAACAAGCCTTTGGTTATACTCAAGAAGACCTTGTGCGCATGATTGTGCCTATGGCAAAAGATGGTAAAGACCCTGTAGGTGCCATGGGTGCCGATGCGCCTTTAGCTATCTTGTCTGATAAACCACAATTGCTATATAGCTACTTCAAGCAAATGTTTGCACAAGTAACAAATCCTCCTATCGACTCTATCCGTGAGGAGATGGTTACATCTACACGGGTCATGCTTGGTAACTCTGGTAATTTAACAGATCCTAACAAAGCAGGAACCTACGCGCTGTCTATGCGCACACCAATCCTTACAAACCAAGAGTTGGCATCCATCAAGGCTCTTGATTGTCGTCGCATGAAATCCGTAACCTTGCCAATTCTCTTCGATCCTACTAAGGGTGCTGAAGGCTTGCGCGATGCGCTAAATGATTTATGCGAAAAGGCAGAAGAAGCAGCTCGTACAGATCAAAATGTGTTGATCTTATCCGACCGCGGTGTCGATGAAAACCATGCACCAATTCCAGCATTATTAGCTGTAGCAGCTGTTCATAATCATTTGATCGACAAAGTATTGCGTACAGAAATCGGCCTCATTCTTGAGTCTGGTGAACCACGTGAGGTTCATCACTTCTGTACATTAATTGGCTATGGCGTAACGGCTATCAACCCATATTTAGCACTTGAAACAGTTCGCGATTTGCAAGCTCGTAAACGTCTTGGTGATATTACACCAGAAGAAGCAGAAAAGAACTATATTAAAGCCGCTGTGGGTGGCATCATGAAAGTTATGTCCAAAATGGGTATTTCCACAGTTCGATCCTACCACGGTGCACAAATCTTTGAAGCTTTGGGCTTGAATACTAACTTCATTAATAAGTTCTTTGTAAATACGCCAACACGTATCGGCGGAATTGGTCTTGGAGGTGTAGCACATGAGGCATTAGCTCGTTATGAACGGGCTTTCAAATCCGATGAAACTGTACTCGAACCAGGCGGTTGGTATGGTCCTGTAAAAGATGGGGAAGAGCATTTGTTCAATCCTAAGACGATTGATTTGTTACAAGAATCCCTTATCAACAGCGATTATGCTAAATATAAAGAATACTCTAAAGCGATTCGCAACGATTACCACGTTACATTACGTTCCTTGATGGAATTGAACTATCCAGTAGGCGGTGGTATTCCTATCGAAGAGGTTGAGCCGGAAGAGTCTATCGTAAAACGCTTTAAAGCGGGCGCTATGAGTTACGGTGCCATCAGTAAAGAAGCGCATGAAGCGATTGCTATCGCTATGAATCGTTTAGGCTCTACATCAAACTCTGGTGAAGGTGGCGAAGACGTAGCTCGTTTCAAACCATTGCCAAACGGCGACAGCATGAACTCCGAAGTAAAACAGATTGCATCTGGTCGTTTTGGGGTAACAGCGAATTATTTGATCAATGCAAAAGAATTGCAAATTAAATGTGCTCAAGGCGCTAAGCCAGGTGAAGGTGGCCAATTACCAGGCAAAAAGGTATATCCTGAAATCGCGAAAGCTCGTCACTCTACTCCAGGTGTTGAGCTCGTATCTCCACCACCGCATCACGATATTTACTCCATCGAAGACTTGGCTGAGTTGATTTACGATTTGAAATGCATCAACAAAGATGCGCGTATTTCCGTTAAATTGACATCTGAAGCAGGTGTTGGCACGATTGCTGCCGGTGTTGCGAAAGCAAAAGCGGATAATATCTTGATTTCCGGATACGATGGTGGTACTGGTGCAGCAGGTCGTACATCTGTTAAACACGCTGGTGTGCCTTGGGAATTAGGTTTGTCTGAAACCCATCAAACCTTGATGCTCAATAGATTGCGTGACCGTGTTCAATTAGAGGTAGACTCTAAGTTGATGACAGGATTCGATGTGGCTGTAGCAGCTATGCTCGGTGCAGAGTTGTTCGGCTTTGGTACATTGCCGCTCGTAGCGGTAGGTTGTAAAATGGCTCGTGTATGTAATCTCAACACATGCCCTTACGGCGTAGCCACACAAGACGAAAAATTGCGTGCCCGCTTCACAGGTAAGCCTGAGTATGTAGAAAACTTGATGCTCTTTATCGCTCGTGAATTGCGTGAAATCATGGCTCGTCTAGGTATTCGCTCCGTAGCAGAACTCGTTGGTCGTATCGATCTTGTGCGTCAAAAATCTCAAGACGATAACTTCAAATTGTCTCGGGTTGACCTTAAACGTATACTGTTCCGTCCGTACATCGATGCCTCTGTAGGCCATATGCACATGGTTGACCAAAATCACGAGTTGGAACGCACCTTGGATATGTCCAAGCTCTTGCGTATGTGCCGTCCTGCTATTGAGGACCAAAAACCAATTCGCGCTAAATTGGCTATTACTAATATCAATCGTGTTGTAGGTACCTTGGTTGGTTCTGAGGTGACTCGTCGTTATGGTGAAAGCGGTTTGCCAGACAATACAATCAAGTTGAATTTCGAAGGCTCTGCGGGTCAATCCTTCGGTGCTTTCATCCCTAAAGGTATGACCTTAGAACTCGAAGGGGATGCAAATGATTACCTCGGTAAAGGCTTGTCCGGCGGTACTATAACGGTGTACCCACCTAAGAAATCTATCTTTGAGGCTGACGAAAACATCCTAATCGGTAATGTTGCCTTCTACGGTGCAACCTCTGGTACATCCTACATCAACGGTGTAGCTGGTGAGCGTTTCGCCGTTCGTAACAGTGGCATCACTGCCGTTGTGGAAGGTGTCGGTGACCATGGCTGTGAATACATGACCGGTGGTGAAGTGCTCGTGCTTGGTAAAATCGGCCGCAACTTCGGAGCAGGTATGTCCGGTGGCTATGCGTACATCCTCGATTGCGATGAACGCTATGTAAATCCAGGTCTCGTAGAACTACGTCCTGCCAATAATGATGACCTTAAACGCATTAAAGAACTGGTAGAACAACATGTATTGCATACAAATTCCGCTAAAGGCCGTCACATCCTTGAAAACTGGAATAACTTTGTAAACAGATTTACAAAAGTTGTACCTGTAGCATACGAAGAAATGCAAGCTGCTATTGAACGCTTCAAAGAACAAGGCTTGTCCTTAGAAGAAGCACAATTAGCTGCATTCAAAGAAAAATATGCATAATATATGAAATTTATTAAAGACACCAACCTAACAATTGGTGTCTTTTTTAGTTTTAATTGATTGTATTAAAAACAAAATATAGTGATAAAATTAGTTGATAAGAAAATTTATAATTTTAGTCCTTAGATTTACTTAAGTTTTAGAGTAGTATTTATAAGTATTTTTTTGTAGTATAATTAAATTGTTAATGAACAAAAAGTGAAGATGCACAACGAAGTTGTAGTATCATGATTTTATTTGATTAGAGAATAATTGATAAAGTTTGAATTCTTTTAGTTATATATAGACTATTGCGCTTAGAGTAAAGTACATGTTTTCTAGGTGGTTTATTTTAGCTAATTGTTAAATATCGCTTAAGCACAAACTAATAGAAGCGTATTTATATACTAATCTTTGCGAAAAAGGAGTTTATTATGGTCAATATAGTTATGGGGGCAACCCAAAAACCTTTAGCTTGTGAAGAGTTAAAAAAGTTTTTTTCTGAGCATGATAATTTAGATGGTTATTTATATATAGGATATCCGATTATCGCAACTGTTGAGGGCGCATACCCTATAGATGCTTTGTGGATATCACAGGCTCATGGTTTAGTGATATTTAATCTAATTGAAAATAGAAATATTGAGAACTATCAAGAATTTCAGGATGATAGTGCAAATAAAGTTGAAGCAAAATTAAAAGGGTATAAACAATTAGTTGATAAGAGAACTTTATGTATTGAAATTCATGTTGTAACATTTGCTCCTTTTTTAAGTGATGAAGCTATTAGGACTGATGAGGTATATCCACTTGTAAATTTAAAGAGCTTGTATAGTGTATTAAATCAGTTTACCTGGAGTAAAAATGAATATTTTAATGCTCTTGTTTCAGTTCTACAGGCTATATCAACAATTCGGAAGGGGCGAAAACGCACTAGTTTAGAAAATCCTAACTCTAGAGGATCATGGTTGAATAAATTGGAAGCAAGTATTGCGAATCTGGATAATCGTCAAAGTAAAGCTGTCATAGAAACTGTAGAAGGTGTACAAAGAATTAGAGGTCTAGCAGGATCTGGTAAGACGATTGTTTTAGCACTAAAAGCTGCTTACTTGCATGCCCAACATCCAGATTGGAAAATTGCTATTACTTTTAATACTAGATCTTTAAAGGGGCAATTTAAACAACTTATAAATACATTCTATATAGAGCAAACAAATGAAGAACCTAATTGGGAAAATCTGCAGATTATACATGCCTGGGGTGCTTCAGGAGGTGGAAATAGAAATGGTATTTATTATACATTTTGTAAAGATAACAATGTAGAATATTATGACTATCAGACATCAAAATATAAGTTTAATTCATCAGATCCTTTTGGTAAAGCATGTGAAGATGCATTGTTTGCAGCAGGAACATCAATTAAGGAGACATATGATGTTATATTAATTGATGAGGCACAAGATTTCTCTCAAGGCTTTTTTAGACTTTGTTATGCTATGTTAAAAGCTCCGAAGAGATTAGTATATGCTTATGATGAATTGCAAAGTTTGAAGCTTCAATCACTACCTAACCCAGAGGAATTATTTGGTTATCATGAAGACGGGACACCAAAGGTTAAATTCTATCAAGATAATGGACGACCTCAACAAGATATAATTTTAGAAAAGTGTTATAGAAACTCTAGACCTGTATTAGTTACTGCACATGCATTGGGATTTGGTATATATAGAGAGCCTAAAGAGAATGGCGAGACTTCTTTAGTTCAAATGTTTGATCAAAAGGACTTATGGTTAGATGTTGGATATAAGGTTTTGTCTGGTGAACTTGAAGATAATCAGCATGTAATTTTGGGACGCACTCCAGAAAGTAGCCCAAGTTTCTTAGAAATGGATGGAAATATAGATGATTTAATTTTATTTAAATCCTTTACATCACAAGAGGAACAAGATTGTTGGGTAGCAGAACAAATAGCTATTAATTTAAATGAAGATGAATTACGTACAGATGATATTATTGTTATTAATCCAGATCCACTTTCAACTAATAGAGCTGTAGGCGGAATACGAGCACGGCTTTTTGATATGAAAATAAAATCCCATACTGCTGGAGTGGATACGACTCCAGATGAGTTTTTTTCTGTAAATAATGATTCAATAGCTTTTACTGGAATTTATAGAGCTAAAGGTAATGAAGCTGCAATGGTTTATGTGATTAATTCTGACAGATGCTATGAATCGACATATGAAATGGCTAAGTTAAGAAATCAATTGTTTACGGCTATTACAAGAAGTAAAGCGTGGGTAAGAGTGCTTGGTGTAGGAAGTAAAATGGATAAGTTGATTCAAGAATTTAAGAAAGTTAAGTCTCATGATTTTACATTAGACTTTATATACCCTACAAAACAACAACGAGAAAATATTAATATCATAAATCGTGATATGGATAGACCAGAACTAGAAAGAGTAAAAAAGAGAAAAGATGAATTAAAGAATGTAGTTAAATCTTTAGAGTTAGGCGAAGTTCATTTAGCGGATTTTGATAAAGCTACAATAGAGCGATTAAGAAGTTTAATTAAAGATGAGGAGTAAAGATGATTCGAGCTAATGAAGTTTTTACTCAAATACAGAAATTAACATCTAAACTAATAGAATTAGGATTAGTGAACGATCAATGCTTTCCCTCAATAAAAGAATTAGATAATTCACAAAAGTTAGAGGTTAATATCTCGGGTGTTCAATCTGATAGTACCTCTATTTTTTTGAAGAAGATACCCTATAGGACTATGTATCATAAGTTAGTAGAGAGTCGTTTTTATAATATCAAAATGATAGATGGAGCATTAATTCAAATGCAATATATATTTTGTAATGATAGTATTGAACGACATAGACTTTCATTTTTCCCAAATCCTGATGTATATCTATTTCAAAATTATCCAGACTTATACTTGGAGAATGAATTATATAATGATGTTATAGATATTCGTTTTGTTTGTGTACCATTAAGATTTGATTTTGATAACTCAACGAATGATAATGGAGTAAGTGTTGCACAACCAATTATTCACCCAGTTTCACATTTGACAATAGGTCAATATACGAATTGTAGAATTCCTGTTAGTTCGGCTTTAACTCCTTATCAATTTATTGAGTTTATTATACGGAATTTTTATAATACTAATAATGATTCTTTTACTGATTATTTAGAAAAATGGGATAAATGTTTTGAGCTTTGTATTTTTGAGGAGGAGAAAACACTTATTAATATATCAATTCCTGTTTATTAGCTTTATATTTCTTGTAAATCTTTATTGTTGCTAGACTTTCTTGATATTGTAATGTACAATATATATTGCAATATTGGATCATGGCAGTTCTCGGGCCTGTGCAATGGGGGCCTGTGAATCGTGTCAGGACTGAGAGGTAGCAGCACTAAGCGGTAACCTTCATGTGCCACGGGGAACCCGGGGGCTGTCGTGATCGAATATTGCAAGGCGGCCTGTGGGGCCGCTTTTTTTATGTCTAATTTAGGAATGTATGATACTTTATTTTGGACTATACGATGTTTTATTGTGAACCATATGATGGAATTTTGACTAGTAAATATCTACAAAGTTTATAAATAAATATATTACTTTGGGAATGTGGAGAGAACTATATTAAAGAAGTCAGATTTTCTTGAATATGGTATAATAAAGTATTGTAAGTTTCGGAAAAAGGGGGTGTTCCAATGGCATATATTGCGCTATATCGTAAGTATCGACCGCAGACATTTACCGATGTAGTCGGTCAGCATCAGGTGTCTGATACATTGATGCGCGCTATCCGGGAGGATAAGGTAGCTCATGCCTATTTATTTGCCGGTCCTCGGGGGACTGGTAAGACGAGTATGGCGAAGATTTTTGCGCGCGCTATCAACTGCGAGCATGGTCCAACGGATCACCCTTGTAACGAGTGTAGTGCTTGTCAATCGATTTTGAGTGGACAGTCCATGGATGTTCTTGAAATCGACGCCGCATCCAATCGCGGTATCGACGAGGTGCGTGCTCTTCGTGAAAGCGTCAAATTTATGCCTGTTGAGGGGCGTAAAAAGGTATTCATCATCGACGAAGCCCATATGCTTACCACAGAGGCGTGGAACGCGCTTTTAAAAACCATCGAAGAGCCGCCAGCTCACGTCATGTTTATCTTTGCTACTACAGAAATTGAAAAATTGCCTGTTACTATCGTGTCTCGTTGTCAGCGCTATACCTTTAGACGCATTACCTCTGATGACATAGCCCAACGTTTATCTTACGTAGCAGAAAAAGAGGGCTTTGGCCTTGATTCTGCGGCGGCTCAGCTTATCGCTGTTCATGCAGATGGTGGTTTGCGCGATGCCTTGAGTATTCTAGACCAATGTGCAGGTATGGCAACGGGCTCTATTACACCGCAAGTGGTGGAAGAGTTAATCGGTCTCGTAAGTAAGGAATGGATTATTCACTTCCTAGATGCTTTGCGCAACGGCGATGGCCCTAAAGTATTATCCTACGTTCACGATGCTTTGGCAGAAGGTCGCGATGCGACGCAGATTATGGAAGCCCTCATTCAACATGTGCGTGCCTTGCTCGTTGGTAAGGTGGCTCCTGATGCGGATGAGCTCAAGGTATACGATGCCTTTAAGGATGAGTTCCTAGCTCAGGCCAATACTGTTGATTTTAATGAACTTAACCAATATGTGCGCAGTGCTCAATCCATCATGAATGATGCGAAACAAGTGGATAATCCAAGAACCATCATTGAAATGGGTCTACTCGTGCTTTGTGCTAAATTAGGCTCTGTTGATGAAAGCTTAGAAGACCGTGTACATGCTCTAGAAAGTACTGAGCGATCTGAACGAAATGATTTATTGAACCGCATGGCTCAATTAGAGCAACGAAGTCCCGTAGCAGCTCCGGTAACAACGTATGGTACTAATGCATTTGTACCACCACAAGGTGGCTATGCGAATAGTTTTGTATCTCTTGATACTCCTGTAACTACACAGGATGCTTCAATGAGCAGCACTCAAAATACTACTATTGACGCAGTGCCACCATCAAGTGGTGTGGGGATGACACCGCCTCCTATGAATAGGGTTGGTATGACGCCTCCACCGATGGGAGCACCAGGTAGTACACCTCCTCCGATGAATGGAGTGGGCATGGCTCCGCCACCGATGGGCGGGGTTGGCATGGCGCCACCGCCAAATAATGGGGACACGGATTCCCGAAAACCTACAAGAAACCAAGCTAAAGGTCGTGCTAAAAAAGGTGTTAGTACACAGGCCATCATTAGTGAACAAATCTTGTCTGCTCAAGAGTATCGCAATGTACAATCCAATGTGATTAAATACTTGAAGGATAGCAATCGCAATATGACCTCTACCGTTATCGGTCAAGGTCAGTTGGTGTACGTAGACCAAAGCAAGGCGGTCATGGCCTTTAAAAATACATTACATCTCAATGTAATGACCAATGAAGTGAACTTGGCGGAAGCGGTTGATGCTTTCACCTATACACTGGGCTATGCAGTACACGTAGAAATCGTGGATGCCCTCACGCAAGTTTATAAAGACTATAAAAAGGCTGCTGGTAGCACCACACAACGCCAAGTAAAAGCACCCCAACGACCACAAGAACCGATGGTTGACGTAAAGACGACCTCCGGTGCGGAACCGACACAAATGGATTTAACCAATGATCCTCAAGAGAGTAAGCCTGATTCTGCAGCCGTGGACGCGGCTAAGGCTGCGGCTATGGCATTCTTAGCCAAGAAAACCGGCGGTGCTGTTGCAAATACAGCAGTTAGTGATAGTGCGAATACAACTACAATAGCTGCATCAGAAACTGCATTAGGAGCTGGCGTAGAAACAGAGCCAGCATCCGGTGGAGATGTGCCGATTACATCTTTTGATGGCAGTCCATCTAATCAGGTTCCTGATGGTGAAATTCCTATTGAGTCTCTAGCTGGCTCTATTGAAGGGGATGATATTCCAGTTCATTCCTTTGATGATGTGCCTGTAGACGATATGGAGGGTTCTTATGTATCATCCTTAGATGATATGCCGCCACATCCATTAGATAGTGTGACTGTTATCAGCGAGGATGGCGAAGTGTTAGAGCGCCCTATGGATAGCGGTGCGCATATCGAGGTGGAAGCTGTCCCAAAGTCTGATGGGGGTGAACCTCGTGAGGTAACCCCGCATCAAAGTGATGGAAATGCTATGCTTTCACCAGCACCTGTTGAAATAGAGGCTATCGATAGTGTTACGGTTGCTCGAGAATACGCCTGGGATCCAGAGCATATGACAGAAGAGGAACGAAATAATCCTCTCTTGGCGGAAACGTTAGAAAAATTATCTGAAGACCATGACATCATAGTCGAGGTTATCGAAGAA
>ERZ773043.1514-NODE-1514-length-13018-cov-21.471496_pt1 | contig 13018 bp, 12 predicted proteins | sample MGYA00580636_ERZ773043 | MGnify/ENA primary metagenome ERZ773043 (study PRJEB29015, sample SAMEA2737992) | human oral metagenome | biome: human oral; feature: human-associated habitat; material: dental | place: China | collected 2065 ... | reverse complement strand
CCCTACGCCAAGTCACCATCCAAATCGCCGGTCAAACCATCACCGCCCAACCCCACATAACCCCCGACACCACAGCAATAATCGAGAACATCCTGGGTCACTAAACTGCGACAACTCAGGTCCGATGTCGTCGCGGCCTCCCCGGGGTCTTCCCGGCCAGACCTCGCCGACCTGGGCGAAGACGGCCCTGGCCCGGGGCCAACCCGTGTAGAAGGCGAGCTGGATGACGATCTCCACAATCTCGTCGCGGGTGACGCCGTTGGCCCGACCCATCTCGAGGCGCCCCGCAGGGACCGGATATCGCCCGCTACACCGACGTCGACCCCCCGGAGGCTCCGGTCCTCAGATCGACCAGACGGGGACCGCCTTCACGGTGGCCGTCACGGGGTAGGGCTCCCGGGTCTGGCAGATGACGGCGCCCGCGCCGACGTCGTAGTCGCCGACGTCGGCGAGAACGGAGAAGCCCGCTACAGCCTCACGAGTCACCGTTGCCGAAGTCTTGATCTCAACGGGATGCAGCACACGCCCTTCCTGGATGATCAGGTCGATCTCCCGTTGACGGGCATCCCGGTAGAAATGCACGTTCCGGGCGTCACCGCCGGCGTTGAGATAGGACTTGATGACCTCGCCGACGACGAAGGTCTCAAACACGTGACCGGCCATCGCCCCTCTGCGCAGGGTCTCCGGAGAACTCCACCCCAACAGATGACAGGCCAGCCCCGTGTCCGTGAAGTAGAGCTTGGGAGTCTTGGTGAGCCGCTTGGTCGCATTGGACCAGAACGGGCGCAGCAGGCGCACCACGCCGGAGGCCTGTAGGACCGAGAGCCAGCTCTGCGCCGTCTTGGTGTCGACCCCGGCACCCCGGGCGAGGGCGCTGTGATTGACGAGCCTGCCCGTGCGCGCGGCACAGGCGACAAGGAAATGATAGAAACTCGCTTCATCCTTGACAGTGATGAGATCGCGTACATCCCTCTCAAGGTAGGTGCGGACATATCCCATGTAGAAGGCGTCCCAGGACACCGAGGGATCCATGAGCCGGGGCATCGATCCGCGGTGGATCGTGGCCCACAGATCGAGGCCCTCAGGAGACTCGCACCTTCCGTCGTCGCCGACCTCCGACGGAACATAGGGGCCCCTCCCCCTACAACCGGTGAGCTCCCGCAGGGACATGCCCGTCATCTCCAGGATCGCGACCCGCCCCGCGAGCGACTCGCTGACGCCCTGCATGAGCTGGAAGGTCTGGGAGCCGGTCAGCACGACGCGCCCCACCTCGGGGGACTGATCGACGAGGAACTTGACCTGCTGGAACAGCTCGGGAACCCGCTGAACCTCGTCAACGGCCACGGGCAGCCGGTTGGCGTCGAAGAAGAGCACCGGGTCCTCCCGGGCGAGCACCCCGGCCCGGGGGTCGTCGAGCGTCACGTAGCGGAAGTTCTCGGGCAGCACGTGCTGCAGCATCGTGGTCTTGCCGACCTGGCGCGCCCCGGTCACCAGCACCACCTTGAACTGTCCCATGAGGGACAACAGCGTTGCCTCGGCCTCGCGACGCCTGTACATGAACCGCCTCCTACAGCGCGATAGCAGGGATTCTACGACGCTTTGTGAAAATCTGGATCGCAACTCCAGATTTTCACACCACGACGAGGAGGACCAGGACGCGGTCGAGGGTGTCAGATGGTTTGCGCTGAGGAGCTGGGATGACCCGAAGGAGACTGATTGCGACCAGAACACCGGAGGCTGATGGGTCGTTCGGTGCAGCGGGTGCGTGGCGTCAAGCGGTGAAAGCAACGAGGTTCGTCACAGCCCATGTGCCGGCTGCGACATCCTTGGCCGGGGCGGGATCGAGAACGGCCGTGAACAAACCCCGCGATGCAGATTCATGCCCTACACGTTCGATCGAACCCGTGTTTCATAGCTGCCCACGAAACACGTGGCGTTCCTCTTCACGGGCCAGACGCCGAGAGGGGCACCGGCGGGCCCGGGCTCGTATCACCCGGGCCCACACCCCGGCTGAGGCGGGGCGGGCACCCTATCCCAGCCAGGCGGCCGCGACATGATCGCGAGGCCCCGGGTTCAGGCGAGGCTTGCCCGGAAGAACTCGGTGATCCTGTCGAAGGGAATCGCATCCCTGCCGCCGCCGTCGTACAGGTCCGTGTGACTGGCCCCCGGGACGATGAGGAGTTCCTTGTTCTCCCCGGTCAGCTGGGCGAAAGCCCCCTCCCCCATGTAGCGCGAGTGCGCCTTCTCGCCGTGAACCACCAGCACCGGGGTCCTGATCTCGCTGGCGTAGGCGAGCAGCGGCTGGTTGAGAAAGGACGCGGTGCCCACGACGTTCCATCCCTCGTTGGAATTGAGGGAACGGAGGTGGTAGCCGCGCGGGGTCTTGTAGTAGTCGTGGTAGTCCCTGACGAAGGCAGGGACGTCCTCGGGCAGCGGATCGACCACTCCACCGGCCCGCGCGTAGGACCCGGAACGGTAGTCGGCGGTGCGCTGGGCGGCGAACCGGGCACGGGCAGAGTCGCGCGCCGCGGCGGAGTCCTGTTCGTCGAAGTAGCCCTTGGCGGCAATGCGGCTCATGTCGTACATGGTGGAGGCCACCGTGGCCCTGATCCGGGGGTCGAGGGCTGCGGCGTTGATGGCCATGCCACCCCAGCCGCAGATGCCGATGATGCCGATCCTTTCGGGATCGACATCCTCACGGCAGCTGAGGTGGTCGACGGCGGCGCTGAAGTCCTCGGTGTTGATGTCCGGGGAGGCCATGTAGCGGGGAGCGCCGCCCGATTCCCCGGTGTAGCTGGGGTCGAAAGCGAGGGTGAGGAATCCTCGCTCGGCCATGGTCTGGGCGTACAGGCCGCTGGACTGTTCCTTGACCGCACCGAAGGGACCGGACACGGTGATCGCGGCGAGGGGGCCCCTGACCCCCTTGGGCCGGTAGAGGTCGGCCGCCAGGGTGATGCCGTAACGGTTGTGGAAGGTGACCTTCTCGTGGTCCACCTCGTCGCTGTGGGGAAAGACCTTGTCCCATTCCCGGGTCAATTCGAGCTTCTCGTCGTTCATGTTCTCATCCTCCTGAGACCGTTCGTGAGAGCCGGTGCACGCCACCGCGCCGGGAAGGCACGGCAGCCGCCGACCCCTGGAAGCAATTCTGTCCACGATCCTGCCATGCCGCCAATGACTCTTTCTCATGGCTGATATTCTTTTTCTGCATATCATGCCGGAGGAGTGAAGCACACCGTTGGAGATCCGAACCCTGCGATACTTCCTCGCCGTGGCCCGCGAGGAGAACATGACCCGGGCCGCCGAGCAGCTCCACGTCACCCAGCCGACTCTGTCCAAGCAGATGAAATCCCTGGAACGCGAGCTGGGAAGCACGCTCTTCACCCGCCGTTCCTTCTCCATCGCCCTGACCGAGGAGGGCAGGCTACTGCGGCGCCGCGCCGAGGACCTCGTCGCCATGGCCGACCGCATCACCGACGAGTTCCTGGAGCTCGACGACGTGCTGGGCGGGGACCTCTATCTCGGCCTGGCCGAATCCCACCAGGTGCGTTTCCTCGCCCGCGAGATCAAGCGCCTCAAGGAGGACTGCCCCGGGATGCGGTACCACATCACCAGCGGCGACACCGAACAGGTGACCGAGAAGCTCGACAAGGGCCTGCTCGACTTCGCCGCGCTCGTGGAGGAGCCCGACACCGCGCGGTACGAGGCCCTGAACCTGCCCGAGGCCGACCGGTGGGGCATCGTCACGCGCGCCGATGGCGAGCTGGCCCGCAAGGCCCGCGTGAGCGTCGACGACCTGGAGGGGCTACCGCTGTTCTGCTCGGAGCAGTCCTGGGCAGCGGACCTGCCGCGGTGGGCGGGCGCACGCATGGCGGAGCTCCGTCTGGAGGGAACCTTCCGGCTCGCCTACAACGGCTCCGTCTTCGCCCGGGAGGGCCTGGGCCATCTGCTGACCTTCGCCCGGCTCGTCGACACCGGCGAGGACAGCGGTCTGGTCTTCAGGCCGCTGTGGCCCGTCCTGGAGTCGCCAATGTACCTCATCTGGCACCGGCAACAGGTTTTCTCCCCGATCGCCCGGCGCTTCCTGACGCAGGTGAGCGCGACTCTCAAGGAGGAACGACAGCTTCCCTTCAACTTCCACGCCCCACCGTGACCATGACCTTGCTCTCGGAGATAACGCGCGCGAAGCAGGACCCCCGCCCACGCAGGCACCACACGTGAGTTTCGTTGGGGGTTGACAAACTGGAACTCAGGAGGCATCCTTGTATCAAGCACGAGGTGTACCCTCTAGGTGTCTACGGCAGGTTTCTGTGGATACTGACACCCAGTTCTTGCGCCTCCCCTAGCAGAATAAGGAGAGATTCAATGATCAAACACACCGTCGAAATCCAAGGCCTTGGCGATTCTTGCGCCCGGTCTCACTGTTACATGATGAAGGTTGGCGAGACAACCACTGACCCAGAGGTGGAATTCGAAGCTGAGTTGCTGGCCGCCCTGGAAAGCGAGACGGAAAAAGAGAAGGAGAGTGTTCTCGCCAAGTAATTGATGCACCATGGAATCTACGACCAGAGGTCACACCAGCTTCTCAGCGAGCCGCTACCTTCATCTGATCACTACTCAACAAGGCAGTTTGGCTTTTAATTCGCTGACGTTGGAAAGTTTTGATCTCTCAGAATGGGAGTGCGACGTCTTACGCGCAGCTCTCGATGGAAGTAAGGTGAACGAGCAATCCGGCCTCGATCCGATGATCGAAGCCGGATTGCTCGTTCGTGATGAGCCAGATGGTCTTCTTAGCCTAGAAAGACTGTTCTCCGCGCGTCGCACCCGCGTTGCTGATCGTCGAGGGCAGTTTGGCACCCTACGTCTCGCACTAACCGAAAAATGCAATATGGCATGCTCGTACTGTTTCCAGCAACAGCTGTATCCGGACCAGCAGCCATCGCTCACGCGTGAGACTTTAATCGAAACATTGGACTGGTTTATTGAACAGGGCAAGGGGATGCACCTTACCGTTCAGTATTTCGGAGGGGAGCCACTGCTGGAATGGGATAACCTCATGTTCGCCCATGAAATGCTCGACAAAGCACGCGAACATAGTGTCATTCCCGGATTCCGCGAGACGATCACTACTAATGGCACTCTCATGACGACTGCGCGCGCCCAGTGGATGGTAGAGCGAGGGTTCGACTTGACCTTCAGCTTCGACGGCCCGCCGGAAGAGAACGACCGTAATCGCCATCTTCGCAGTGGGCGGGGCACGTACCATCTTGCTGCACGGGGATTGCAGCTCTGGAAAGAGGCAGGTGGCACCCCAGCCATCCTGATGACCGCGACAGAAGAGAATCTGCGTGCGATACCGGGGTACGTGCGTTGGTTCGTCGAAGAATCCGGCTTACACCCTGAAGTCATCGGCGTCAATTCCCCCCAACCCACGAGCCAGGGCTGGGAGACCGGGGGGGCTCGGCTGGCCGAAGTGATCTGGGAAATCTGGAATTACTGCAATGATGCTGGCGTGGCTTTTCATGGTCCGGGTACATTTGTCGCTAGCCATCTCTCCGGGGCAGGAGCGCAGAGCGATACTTGTGTCGATTCTGGTACCGCGCCAGAGGTCTCTTGGCCGATATACGTTAGCGCCACTGGAGCACGCTCTATGTGCGTCGTCCACCACCGTGATACCCGCGTTATGGCCAGAGAGGAGGAGTCGACGTTTGACGCTGGTCTTCGATGGCACAACAACGGCGAACCCACGCCGGAGGTATGCGACCGCTGCATTGCCAGCCAAATCTGCGGTGGACCGTGCTCCCTTGAGCGTGTCCTCTGGGGCGGCAAGCTCAGCGCCGACCGCTGTGGCTTCATGCAACGGATCACCGAACTGATTCTTGCGGAAGGATGAACGTGGAAGAGATCCGTGGTTGGCTATCGGGTTCAAAAGGCCAGCGGTATTTGGCGACCGATGAGGGATGGTTCGAGTTGGTCGACTCCGAAGGAGGATCGTGGCACGTCAATGGCGATATTGACCGCCGGCCTGCGCGACTCCTTGGGGAGCGGCTGGGCGCGGGCGTCTTCGCTGTCTACAAGTTGAAAGTGATCGGTGACGTTTCTTGCGCACAGCGCCCTGCCTTCGTCGTCCGTCCTCCCGATGTGGTACGCAAAGCAGGAAATGCGCGCCTCGCTGTCGATAGGTTGTTGGCGGAGCGAGGATTTAGCCGGCTCATGTTGCCTACACTCTGGTCGGTTTCTCGCGAGTATGGGCAAGAGGAGTTAGGAGTGACCCACAGCCAACTCAGCAAGAACTTAGTACTGCTCCAATCACCCGAGTTCCCGATGTACGCAGCCCTCGCCATGGGCATAGGAGCCTTCTATTGCTGGGGCCGTTCGTTCCGTTTCGAAGCCGACGATGCTGGACGTCACCTGATGGAGTTCGAGCAGATCGATATTGGTTTATCGCTCGGCGATCTACCCGAGATGATGTCTCTTGTTGAAGATGTGGTTCGGGTAACCGCAAAAGAACTCGGTGTAACAGTTTCAGGTTGCGCCTTCCCCAAGAAGGCACCGCAACAGCACACGGTTGTTAATACTTCTGACGCCTCTGTTTACAAGTTTCACCATCGTGTCCCACAGCTGGCAATCGACTTGGTGGTACGGCGCCTTCGCGGGCTTGGTGCAAAAGTCGAGGTCATCTCTGATACTCCGCCTACGCTCGTCGTCGCAACGTCGGACCCAGCCGTTGAAGTGCAGGTCTCGAAGGTGTTTGACAGCGCGCACCGGATTCTGAATAGCGCGCAGTCTCCAATAGAGCTGCACCCATGGTGGCGTACTCCACTTTCACTGAGATGGGATGATGAGAACGATGCTGAGAGATCCGAGTATCGGATCCGGGCAATTACGTCGGCGAGGACAAAAGGGCCAGATGGATCGGATTCACTAGCAGAAGCTGAATTGTACATCGACGACCTTGAAGTGGGGCACGCAGGAATGTTCGCCGACTACAGGACATTTTTACAGAACCTCGAAGATGCAGGGGCCCCGCTTTCACGCTACGATTGGCTTCTGCCTATGCTGCAAGATGCACCTCCCGGAATGGTGAAGGTGGGCATCGGATGGGAGAGGCTGGTAACAGCACTGTTAGGTGGTCAGGTCGCTGAAGCACAGCTTTTTCCCCGAAATGGCCGCGGACACCTACACCAGAATTTTCCGATCTGATGTCCACTGTGGAGGAGAGAACGGAGAACGCCGCGGATGAGGTTTTCGAAGCGATTTCGTTCGCCGGCTGGCGTCCACGCCATGTCATCATCGCATCGGTCGAGAGCGACCCACTCTGGGAAGCGATTGAAAGCCGTTTCGCGGAAACCCGCATCAAGGTCACGCGATCGGAGGTACCTCCGATGTCACGGTCCAAATCGCTGATTAGCCTCGCAGGCTCGTGCGGTCCGGGGGATCTTGTAATCATTCATGACGATGTTCGCGCTGGACCGACTGAGGAGATCTGCGAGGCTACCCGACTTCTATGCAGAACCGGAGCACTCGTCATGTTCTTGGAATTTCCGAGTAACGTCGCTCTATCGCTATCGAATCGCCTGAGGAGAGTGTATCTGGAGGCATTGTCATGTCCGGTCAGTTTGCTCGTTTCCGAGATGGATAACGTAAGGCGTTCTTTGCGAAAGAGAAAGGCGCAATTGCTTTCTGGAGATTCCAGTCTGACTTTCTATGTGGATGCTATATTCGACGACTTCACTGTGCTCACATCAGGGCCGCAAATTCTGCAGCTTCCGCTAGGCGAAGTATGGATGCTGGTCCGGGACGCAACGGGTGAGCTTGAGATCGATTTGGGTCGCGCTGGTCACATCCGTACACGCGTCGCCAACGGCACAATATTCCAAGACGGCACCTCTGTTGGCCCCCTTGTTGAGATCGGCATCGGTGTCAACCCCCACGCGCGGGTGATCCCATCCTCACTCTGCGAGAAGGTTGCAGGGCGTATACATGCAGGCCTCGGAGACGACGAACTGATCGGAGGTCAGCAGGCGCGGACGTGGCATAGCGACCTTCTTGTCGCGGCGGGAGCACGACTGGAATGGTTGTGACTGCACCTAAAACAGGATCGAAAGTAGAGCGATCAGTGTTGTGGACCAATGACATAGCGCTAAGCGCGCTTCCGTGGTGGCGTACCGACGAGCGGGTGGCCGTAGATAGTCAGATTGGGACGCTCTTCTGTGACGGAAGTATGGAAATTGGCGGTAAGCGCTGCGCTACCGCCGGAACAACAGTCTGGCAACATATCGTGACGACTCTGCCACGGCTCCCATGGAGCGAGACTCGACTGCTTCGGGCTAATTGGGAGTGGCCTCGCGCCGTCGCGGTGCCAGGTGCAGTACTGATCGCGACCACGGTTGATGTCACAACAAACTCTTGGAACTTGCTCTATCTGATTCATGAAGCCATTCACCAATGGATCGGCTGTGTCGTTGCACGCCCGTCCGATCCTTCCGAAGCAGCTTGGATGGAGGCTTGGGTCGATGCCGCAGCGTGGCGGGCAGTGGAAGAAACTCACCCATCCACCGGCAACGCCTTCAAGAGTCTTTTTACCCGTTACGAGGATACGAAAGAATGGCGGACACATGCTCTGCGTGTGGCGGATGCACGCGCACAGTTACCATCGATGTCTGACCTGTCCACTCGGCTCACCCCGTTCGTGGACAACCTTGCACGGGGAATTCGGGCAGAATTTCAATCCACTGAATGGAACACGGGGAGGCCCTGATGCTGGGAGTACAGACGCTGTCGCTCGCTAACCACTGCAATCTTGCTTGCACGTACTGCTGGTACGAGACTGATGGTTTGAAGTACCCTGCGACGCAATTGGGAGCTCACGACTATGAGAAGTGGCTCGAGGCGTGCCGACAGGAGGTCACCCTTGATGAGGCGTATATAACAGGAGGAGAACCGACCCTTCATCCAGAGTTCTCAGAGATCCTCGACGTGGTCGCTTCCCAATTCGTTTACACGACTGTTCTCACCAACGGCATTACTGTCGGGATTCAGGATAATCTACGAACGGTGATCGCCCGCTCCGGCGCCCAAGTGCACGTCAGCTTGGATCACGTGACTGCGAGCCTAGGTGACCGGGTTCGCGGAGGTACAAAGGCTACGCTTCGCGGCATCAAAGCTCTTGCCGAAAACGCCATCCCCACTCAGGTCACAATGGTGCTCACCTCACAAAATGCCGTTGACCTCGAAACTGTCATCACCTTTTGCCGAACACTCGGGCTCGCACTCGAAGTGAACCTGGTATCCGTACCTGACCGGCACCCGTTATCCGTTATGACCCTGCGACCGGATGAACGCGAACGAGTCGCTAGGGTTCTCCGTGGCGCTGCTGACCTTCTCGGTCGCCCCGCTTACTACGCTGAAGTTCGTAGCATCCTGCGCCATGGCCGTCTCACACCACTATCGACATGCCATGCAGCCTCCCGCGGCGTCTTTGTGGAATCCAACGGCACCATTTTCATCTGCGGTCAGCGACGCGCTGAGCATCTCGGTTCGATCCTATGTGACTCACCTGTCGCTGTCATGCTGAGGCAAGATGAGGTTCTGTCCCGAACGCCAGGTGGACCGTGCGTGTCTCTTGATTGTCTGACGAACGCATGAGGGACGCCGAGATGACGCCAGACACCGTAGACATGGGTGAGCACCATCAAACAGCTCATCGAGCGGTCCATCGCTTGGCTGTCTTGACGGCGTTCGTCGGGATCGCCGATTTCATTTTTGGAGCGGTGTACGTCAACGTCCTCTTGAGCGCGGGTGCGTCGCCCACTTTGATTGGAATCGGGTTCTTTTGCGCATTCGCAGTCTCGACCATCGTCGAGATTCCAAGCGGAGACATGGGGGATCGTTGGGGCCAGCGCCGAGTCGCCGTCAGCGGCCTCACGCTCTGGGGCGTGGCTCTGATAGCTTTCGGGATTGCTCACAATGCACCAGTCGCGCTGCTCGCTACCCTCGCGGTGTGGTCGGTGGGTCAGGCGCTTTTCTCGGGGGCGCCGCTCTCGCTAACCATCAACGTGATTTCCCCATCGGCGACCGACCTAAGGGCGCGAGCTGTGCGCTGGGCCAACATCGCGAAGTGGGGCGGCTCTGCCACCGGTGGAATAGCGGTCTTTGTCGGGGCATTGGTCATCGAGACCCACATCCTCATCAGCATCTCCGGAGCCATCTTGGTCTTCTTGGCACTATGGGTGCGATTTGGCTGGCCGGAGTCGGAGCGCTTCGAGCCGGGTGAGGCGGAAGGGCAGCTGTGGCAACGGCTCCGGGCTGGCTGGAAGCCGACGCTCTGGCCGGTGCTGTTGATGACGATGGTGTCTTCGGCGCTGCTGTCGGTCATCTTGTTCACGTGGCAGCCTCTTACCGCCCAGACGACGGGCTTGCCTGTCACGGCGAATGGGGCCGTTCTCTTCGTACTTACAGCAATGGCGGCTTTGGGGGCTTGGTTGACGCGGTTTCGAGACGTCTTTCGCGCTCCTGGATGGGACATTAGAATCGCCTTAACGATAGTCACTGTCGGTATGCTCTTGGCCGGAACTATGCCCGGTGCCGTCACCACCGTTTTGGCTCTCACCACCGCCGAACTGCTCACGAGCTACTGTCTCACCGCGCTCGCAATGGACGCGCACCTCGTGTTCGCTGATCGCTACCGAAACTTGCTGTGGTCCGTTTTCAGCGCGGCAATAGGAGTGTCAATGGCAGCCACCGACCTCGTATTTGGTTTGCTCTGGGATGCGGTCGGCCTATCATCCTCGCTGGCGTGGGCAGGTATAGTCGGTCTAGGCGTCGTAGTCGTCATTGTGATCGCGCACCGCGTGCTGTATCATGCCCGAAAGGAAAGCTAAACAGTCCGGTCAGCAATCCCTGTTCATGACTCTACAGACATCTGAAGTGCTACACGTTTCGTGGGCAGCGATGAAAAACGGGTTTAATCGAACACGTGAGGCATGAGTCTGTAGTATGTCCACATCGAAGTACAGTAAAGAATTCAAACAGCAGGTCGTGTCGGGTGGTCGTTGAGAAGTCCCGCCTGATCAGCAGCCGTGTTTGTTGTAGTTGGTGGGGCAGGGAGCATCCAGGGGGGTATCGATCGGATTCGGTGACGGGCTGGGACTCCACAGGCGACGATGTCCGTCACCGGGCACATTGACCACCACCATCTCGAGCACGTGCTTGTCCGAGGTGGCCGCATGGCGGGGCACGCCACTCGATTCCCCGGCGTAGCCGGGATCGAAGGCGATGCTGAGGGGTCCTCACAAGGCCATGGCCTGGGCGCACAGACCGCTGTGACCCGCCCCGGAGTCGCCGATGTACCTCATCTGGCATCGACAGCAGGTTCTCTCCCCGATCGCCCGGCGCTTCCTGACGCAGGTGAGCGCGGCCCTCGAGGAGGAAACCACGAACGCGGGCCGGCATTGATCACCGCCACTGGCGGTAAAATGTGGCGGTAATCGTCTTCACGCCCCGGACGCGGCGACATCGACACCTGAGGGGACGATCGCATGGTCTACGAGCCGCCGCTGAACCGCACCTCCGAGATCGACGGGTTGTGCATGGAGATCGCCGAACTCGTCGGGGCGCTCGGCCCCGCGTCGGCCCTCGGTACGAACCCCGTGCTGCACCGCGAGCTGCGCATCACCACCATTCACTCCTCCCTCATGATCGAGGGGAACACGCTCTCACGCGAGGCCGTCACGGCCATCCTCGACGGCAAGCGCGTCCTCGGTCCCGCTGATCAGATCCTCGAGGTGACCAACGCTCGTCGCGCCTACCAGCTCATGGATGACCTGGACCCCCTCTCCCCGGACGATCTCCTGCGCACCCACGGCGTCATGATGCGCGGGCTCATTGGCGACGCCGGACGGTACCGCTCCGGGAACGCGGGGGTTTTCGAGGGGAGCAGGCTCATCCATGCGGGCACACCGGCCCGATACGTCCCCGAGGTCATGTCGGGTCTGTTCGGCTGGATGGCCTCGACCGATCTCCACCCGCTGCTGGTCTCCTGCGTCTTCCACTACGAATTCGAGTTCATCCACCCCTTCTCGGACGGAAACGGGCGGACGGGACGCCTGTGGCACACGCTGTTGCTGTCGCGGTGGCGGCCGGCGCTGGCGTGGCTGCCGGTCGAAAGCGTGATTCGGGACCGCCAGGAGAGCTACTACGGAGCCATCGCCCGCTCGAACGCGCAGGGCTCGGGTGAGGCCTTCGTGACCTTCATGCTCACGGTCATCCGTGACGCGCTCACGCCCTATGCGACGACCCCTTCGATTCGGGACCGCCGAGAACGGGCGCTGTCGTTCCTCGGCGCCAACCCGGATGCGACCATCGCGGCGCTGGCCGAGCACCTGGGATGCTCGCGCAGGACGGCGGAACGCCTGGTCGCCGGGCTGCGTCGGTCGGGACGTCTGGCCCGGCACGGCAGCACCCGGGCAGGAACATGGCGGGTCATCAGCGACGCCGGCCCCACGTGAATGCCGGTCAGGGTCGCAGGGCCCGCAGCGGGAAGGTCACTGCGCCCTCGGGGAGCGGCATCGTGGGGCCGTCGGCGGTGACGATGGCGCGGAGCTCGGGAGGAGGCGTCCGGGGCGTGTCGATGTCACCCACGAAAGCCGCGAGTGAGGCCTGGGCCGTCAGCAGCCACCCCAACCCGGCAGTTGGCGCCCATTCAACCGCCCACAGGGCGTCAATTCATCCGGGTGTTTGGTGGTCCCTCATCGCCTGGGGTGGTATCCGGTCGCACTGTCCCGGGGCGCAGCCGCCGCGGCCCGAATCCCGCTCGGCGACCAGGTCCTGTTCCGAAAGTGCCGCCTCGGACCGGCGATGCGCCAGCCGCTCGACGCTCTCCCGGGGCACCGATCCCGTGCCCGGAATCATTCCCCGGCGCCCCCTACCACGCGGCTGCGGAACTGGTCGGCGGTCAGGTGCCGGCGGGATGCGATCGCCAGGTACGACAACCCGACGGCGATCACCCCGAACAGCAGCG
>ERZ773043.1513-NODE-1513-length-13023-cov-35.995913_pt1 | contig 13023 bp, 16 predicted proteins | sample MGYA00580636_ERZ773043 | MGnify/ENA primary metagenome ERZ773043 (study PRJEB29015, sample SAMEA2737992) | human oral metagenome | biome: human oral; feature: human-associated habitat; material: dental | place: China | collected 2065 ... | reverse complement strand
TCATATCAGCCATATCAAAAGGAATTTTCATTTTCATTTGATAAGTTAAGCCCATAATTTACTCCAATATAAATTTCTCAGCAACCGTATCGCCCAAAAAGAGGCCTTGCTTGGTCATGCGCACGATATCTCTGTCCGGAACTAGCAAGCCTTGCTCAGTCAGTTCAGACACAACAGCTCCGTATTGATCTTCAAAGAATACACCAAATTTTTCCTCGAAGCGTTTTCTTGAAAAGCCCGATTTCTTGCGTAGTCCTAGAAACATCTCTTCTTCCATCTTTTCTTTCAGCGTCAGTACTTCTTCCTGCACACGGCTATTACCCGCTTCTACTGCTTGCAGATAATGACGAATGGGCCCGTGGTTTTTATAGCGGACGCCATCGACATAGCCAGACGCTCCCGCACCGATACCATAATACTCCGCATTGTCCCAGTACATGAGGTTGTGACGGCTCTCAAAGCCTGGCTTGGAAAAGTTAGAAATCTCGTAATGCTCAAAGCCTGCCTTTTCCAACTCAGCTATAATGTATTCAAACATCTCCGCTTCCAAATCTTCCTTGGGCAGAGGTAGCTTTCCGCGCCGCATCCGATTCATAAAGACCGTATGATTTTCCAAAATCAAGCTATACAAACTCATGTGAGGAATGTCCAGGGCAATAGCCTTGGCTACATTGGTTTTCACATCTTCCATGGTCTGCTTGGGCAGGGCATAAATCAGGTCAATTGAGATATTGTCAAAACCTGCTTTCTTGAGATTAGCAATATTCTCATAGATGTCCTTTTCCGAGTGACTGCGACCAATTTGCTTAAGCATGCGGTCATTAAAAGTCTGGACGCCCAGCGAAACCCGATTGACAGGCGAGTCTTTTAGTACAGCAATCTTCTCCTCATCTAAGTCCCCAGGATTGGCTTCAATGGTCAGCTCCTCAAGATAAGACAAGTCCAGCTTATCCGTCAGTTTTTCCAGCAAAAAAGCCAACTGAGGTGCTGATAGAGCCGTCGGAGTCCCACCACCGATATAGAGGGTACGGAGCTTTTTGATATTATAAGAATGATACTCCTCAATCAAATGCTCCAGATAACTATCTACCGGCTGATTTTTGATAAAAACCTTTGAAAAATCGCAGTAATAACAAATCTGAGTACAAAAAGGAATATGCACATAGGCAGAAGTTGGTTTAGTTTGCATAGTATTTATTATAGCATAAAATTAGCGACAAAGCCCTCTTGGAAAATAGAATAAAAAAACTCAAGAAATAGAAAAATTCCTTGAGTTAATGTTGAAAGAGCATCTGTTCGAGCAGATCAGGGATAAAGCAACTGCTGAATCACTAAAACATGGCTCTCTTCTACACCATATAAACTATGAAGTTCATTCGGCTCCATTGTCAGAAAACTTCCCGGCACCAATTGTACAGTTTCTCCCAAGGCAGTAAAATCTACTTTTCCTTCTAGACAGACAACTGTAACAAGAGCATCTGCGCTATGTTCAGGAATTTGTTTTCCTTTAGCAAGGTGCAAATGGCGGATGAGACGTCCTTGCTCTTCAACCGGAGTTTCAACCACATCAACATTTGGATCTATTGAGTAAAATTTCATCGTTTTCCCTCCTTTTCTTCATTTTAGCATAATTTTAAAGAATTGTCAGAATTTTTTAATATTCCTAATTGATACCTACAAAGTTACAAAATATGGTATTTTCATCATACTCTATTTGATCAATTTTCTTAGATATAAAAAGATTGAAGAACGTCATCTTAAATAGACCTTTTCTTCAATCTAGAAATTTGTTATGAATTAGATTTCAAAATCATTGAATTCCATAAGCCATACTGATCTGGATTTTAGCAACCCCATTCTGCAGGCTGATTTTGTCAATGCTGAATGGACTCTGCGGCAGAGCCAGAAGGAAACTATCTCCCTCCGTCGTGATAGTCGAATTAGAGTCCTGCAGTCGCTGCTTCAGCATGCCTGTCACCCAAGATTTAGGGATAGGAAGGATGCCTAGCTTGGCATTATCGATTGTGATGTACAAGGCACTCCCCTTCACCGTCACATCTACCTCTAGATCCAGCTTACTATCAATAAAGAACAGCTTAACCGGATACTGGATGCGTAGCTTATTGCCTTCAATACTGTAAGCACCATTTAGCAGTTCCTGGTTCTCGCTATCGGTCAGCGAAGACTTGAGCACCTGATTGAGCTGGACGCTATTGAGAGAGACCTCTGTGCTTACTCCCTGAGCCGTCACATTAGCATTGTTCAAAGTCGGCTCAATCATACTTTCCCACGAAGTATTCGCTTGAACATTTTTTAGTTGTTCATTCGGATTGATAGAAGAAGGAACCAGAAACAGCACCGCTGCAAGCAATAGCACCAAAGCAATTCCCGCTACTCTTTTTATCATTTTCATATTTGTATTCCTTTAACTTGAGAAATCTCCTTAGCTGAAAACACAGAAAGGATTTATCTCATTTTACACTATTTTTCCATCATTTTCTGTAACAAAGAGATTAAGAGACTAACAATCCTATGAAAAAGAGAGTGGGACAGAAATCGGTAATTCGTTAGAATTCGATTTCGTTGTCCCACCTCCGCACAGTTGAGTAGGGCTGTAAAAGCTGATGAAATCAGCGTAGTAGAGCCCACTCAACCACTGCGTCTTGCTCGACAATCCAAAGACAATTGAGAGGCTAGGACTTTTGTCCCAGCCTCTTAGTCGCATATTGCCTGTATAACAAGGCTTACTTAATCACTTGTTGCGTCTTAGCATAGTTGGCTTCTACTGCTTCTTTTTCAGATTTCCACCAGTCTTGGTTGTCCGTGTACCACTTGATCGTCTCTTTGAGACCTGCTTCAAAGTTGGTAAACTCTGGCTTCCATCCTAGCTCATCACGAAGCTTGCTAGCATCAATAGCATAGCGGAGGTCGTGACCCGCACGATCTGTCACATGGTCATAAGCATCTGCTGGCTGTCCCATTTCCTTGAGAATCAGCTCCAGCACTTCCTTATTGTTCTTCTCACCATCAGCACCAATCAAGTAAGTTTCGCCGATTTGTCCCTTGGTCAGAATCGTCCAAACGCCTGATGAATGGTCATTAGTATGAATCCAGTCACGGACGTTTTTACCTTCACCGTAGAGTTTTGGCTTGATACCGCTCAGGATATTGGTAATCTGGCGCGGAATAAACTTCTCGATGTGCTGGTAAGGACCATAGTTGTTCGAGCAGTTAGAAATAGTCGCTTTGACACCAAAAGAGCGCACCCAAGCTTTGACAATCAAGTCTGAAGCCGCCTTGGTTGATGAGTAAGGTGAGCTTGGATTGTACTTGGTTTCAGCCGTAAATTTCTCTCCTGGACCTTCTCCATGACCTGGCAAGTCTTCACGAAGAGGGAGATCTCCATAGACCTCATCAGTCGACACATGGTGGAAACGAATATCGTATTTACGGGCTGCTTCTAAAAGCGTGTAAGTTCCGATAAAGTTGGTGTGAATAAATGGACTCGGGTCATTGAGCGAATTGTCATTGTGGCTTTCTGCCGCATAGTGAACGATAGCATCAGCTTCGGAAGCCAGCTTATCTACCAAGGCTGCATCAGCAATATCTCCAACAACCAACTCAACGCGGTCGCCTAAAATTTCTTCAATATTAGCACGATTACCCGCGTAAGTCAGCTTGTCCAGCACTGTCACATGGACATCTGGAAAGTTATTGTAAACATAGTGGACAAAGTTAGAACCGATAAAACCAGCTCCACCTGTCACGATAATTTTTTTGTATTCAGTCATTGATTTTCTTGTCTCCAAAATGAAATTAGAATCAGGATAAATTTTTGAAATATTAAAAGAGCAAAAGCGATTAAAAAAGCAGAAAATAGAGTTTTCAAAAAGTTAAAAATGGAAATGATAAAAATAAACATCCACTTTTCTTCTTACAAATCTTCTTTTCTTAGTGGTTTGACATCCTTGAGTAGTGGATGGTTCTTGTCTGCTTCTGAGACTTCCGCTGCTTCTAAGTTTTCCCACTGGATGCCTAGAGCAGGGTCTGCATAGTTAACAAAGGCATACTTCGGTTTGAGTTCCAGAGCCCAGTAGTCATTCACCAGATAGCTATAGGAAACGGTGTCAGAAAGGACTTGGAAGCCGTTGGCGACGCCACGTGGCACAAAAATTCCCTTGCTGGCATCTATTACCGTCTGGTAGGTATTGCCAAAGGTCTCGCCCTCACGCAGATCAACCCAAGTTCCCAGCACCTTGCCGTCATCGGCAACAGAGATATACTTGTCCCAAGGCTCAGCATGAAGGCCACGCAGGACATTTTTGCGAGAAAAGCTGACATTATTTTGCAGTTTCCCTTCTGCAAAGAAGCTTTCAGGAAAGCCTAGCGGCAACATTTTTTCCTTTTGGAAATTCTCCTTAAACCAGCCTCGATTGTCCCCACGAACAGGGATATCAAACTCCAACATTCCAGGAATTCCAGGAACCTCACGCGCTGCTAATTCCTTATCAAAAAATTGTTCCGTCATCTTCTTATTCTTCTCCAATCAAGCGCAAGAGATAGTGGCCATATTCATTCTTTTTCAATGGCTGCGCCAATTCATGCACTTGCTCTTTAGTGATATAGCCCATACGATAGGCAATTTCTTCCAGATTTGCCACCTGAACGTTCTGCATCCGCTGAACTGTTTCAATATATTGAGCAGCCTCTAAGAGACTTTCGTGAGTACCTGTATCCAACCAGGCAAAACCACGGCCCATGAGCTCAACAGACAAATCACCACGTTCCAAGTAAGCCTTGTTAACATCTGTAATTTCCAATTCTCCGCGAGGACTTGGTTTGATATTCTTGGCAATTTCGACGACATCGTTATCATAGAAATACAGTCCTGTCACTGCATAGTTAGATCGCGGCTGTTCTGGTTTTTCTTCGATGGAGATAGCATTCATATCTTCATCAAATTCTACAACACCAAAACGTTCTGGGTCCTTGACATGGTATCCAAAGACAGTTGCTCCTTTTTCCTTAGCAGCAGCATTTTGGAGCATTTTACTCAGACCTGGTCCATGGTAAATATTATCCCCAAGAATCAGCGCCACACGGTCATCTCCAATGAAATCAGCCCCAATGATAAAGGCTTGTGCCAGTCCGTCAGGACTTGGCTGCTCAGCATAAGAGAGCTTGATGCCAAACTCAGAGCCATCACCCAGCAAATCCTCAAAACGAGGCAGATCCGTCGGAGTGGAGATAATCAAGATGTCCTTGATACCAGCCAGCATAAGAGTTGACAGTGGATAATAAATCATGGGTTTGTCATAAACCGGCATGAGCTGTTTTGACGCAGCGCGGGTCAATGGGTACAAACGAGTACCAGAACCACCTGCAAGAATAATACCTTTCATATGAGTTTCCTCTCTTAATGTATTCCCTTTATTTTACCATTTTTGAAAGCGGATGTCATCCTTTTCACTCCCCTTAAATAAAAGAAAAAGAGCGGAAATTCTGCTTTCTTCTGCTCTTTGATTCAAATTTGGCATTACCCCAAAGCCACATCCAAGACCATCATGAGAACGAAACGCACCATGAGACCTAAAGTCGCCACATCAGTATTGCCATTGGTCTGCGAATCTGTTATCAGCCCCTCTACCACCACGAAAATCATAGCTCCTGCCGCAAAGGAGAGGGCATAGGGTAGAATAGCCGTCATAGCCATGACCGCAACAGCTCCCAGCACTGCTCCGATAGGCTCTACAATAGCCGACATGGAACCCCAGTAAAAGGCTTTAAGCCGAGACTTGCCGTCCGTCCGAATCGGAATGGACAGAGCCGCTCCTTCTGGGACGTTTTGCAGGCCAATTCCCAAAGCTAGGCCAATCGCGCCGATAAAGGCCTCCGGACTAGGATTGGCGGCCAAAGCACCAAAGGCTACTCCGACTGCCAAACCTTCGGGAAAATTGTGAATGGTAATGGCTAAGAAGAGTAGAGCCGTCTTAGACAGCTTCTTTCGGCTATGCTCAGGAACACTCTCTGCCTCCGAAATGTCCTTGCTCAAGTGCAAGTGAGGCACAATCACATCAATCAGCCGCAGGAAAAACCTCCCACCAAAAAACCAATCGCTGCAGGCAACCAGGACAGCTTGCCATAAGAACTTTGCGCATACTCAATCGACGGTGCCAGAAGCGACCAAAAGGAAGCCGCAATCATAACGCCCGCCGCAAAGCCCATCATAATATCCAGCAGCTTGCGACTGACCTGTTTAAAGAAAAATACAATAGTCGATCCCACAATGGTACATCCCCATGTAAAAAGCCCAGCCAAGAATGCCTGCATAACCACAGGCTGCGATCGTAACCAATGCATAATTTCTCCTTATTCTCTAAAATCAATCATACAAAATTGTCTTGGTTTCCCCGATACAGTATTTTTCCTCATTCCAGTAATGAATCCGCTCGAACGAGCCTTTCCTCCAGTAGAGGGGCAAACGTTCACGTATGTCGTCCTGCATATCTATTTGATCAAGTTCCGAAATCTTCCACCATTTGGGCTCCCCTTCATGATCGTTTCCCCTGACTTGCCCCTCAAAGGCAGTACAAAGAAAATCGTAATACACATACCGTTCTTTTTTACTCGGATTAGTGAAGCCTGAAATTCCCTTCAATTCCATGTTTAGAGCAGTTAGCCCCGTTTCTTCTTTTAATTCGCGCCTTGCAGCTTCAAAAAAAGATTCTGGAAACTCCACTTTCCCGCCCGGTTGTATCCACCCTTTAAAATTATCATGCTGGCGATTAAGCAGTAGGATTTCATCATCTTTTTTTACACAAATATTGACCCAATTCAAAATAGTTTCTGTCATATCAAACCTTCTCCACATGGAACTAATAACTTTAAGGAAGACGCGTTCATGATGATTATACAACCACAAGCTGTAATTGGAAACAAGCTCCCAAAAACCTTATTCCAACTTAATATTCTTTATTTTGGATAGAAAATCGAACGATCTGATGATTTTGAACAATGACTTCATATTTACCAAATCCAAAATACTTGCTATGTTTCCCGACACTAATGGCCATAAGATAGCGTGCATTTAGTAGCTTAGTTAAATCTAACTGTTCTTGTAAAATCTGTTTGATTTTATCATCATTCTTCTGGTCTTGACCAATACTAATGATAGATCCATCGTCCTGCTCCACGTTCAAAGTTACCTTCATTTCAATGGCAAGAGCCTCTTTTTCCAACATGTCAGAAATAGGGATTGGGTACAAGCCTTGCAAAGGCTGGCCTTCTGCCCGATTCTTTTTTATAAGGGCCTCGTATGCATCAATATGTGGCGCATCCTTATCTATCATAAAATCAAGGGATTCAAGATATAGTTTCTTCTTATCTGCCTTTGTAAAACTATCTTTTACAGTCTCTAAAATTTCACTATAACCTGGACTCAGCTCAAGTCCCCTATAAGCGATACTAGGGAAAGCTTGATAAATTACGTCTCCCTTTTCAAGCTGTAGGTCAATATCCGTTTTTCCATTTTTCGTATCCCGAGAGGTATAATATTCAATTCGGTCACCAATCTTAACTGTTTGCCCCTCAATCTCCTCAGAATACTCAGCTCTGATTAAATAACCAGCGAAAGAGGTATAGTTTTTATTGGCATCTAAAACTCTGACCGTTCCTTCAAAACCACTCTGCTTATAAGAACGCTGAACAGCCTGTACCATTTCATATTTCGGCACTCGTACAAAAACTCCCCACATATCTGTGAGACTCAGAAACATAGAGACGAGTGGTATGGAAATAATGATCACCACACTAGATAGGAAACAGCCCAAAACACCGAAACCTATTTTATTTTTTGTATTCTTTGCTAGTTCCTGATTTCCTCCATTATTCTGAACAACAAGAGGATGTTGAGAACGACTTTTGTGTCTAGTAAATAGAATAAGTGATATTGATAATACTAGTAAAATGAAAAATATTAAAAACATTTATCTTCCTTAAGCGCCTTCTTCTTCACATACCGCTCAATAGGATAGTCAGCTGGATTCAGCAGCCCCGCTTCTCCTAGAGCCATCTGGGCCAATTGGCGTCCTATAAGCGGACCAGTTGTCAGACCAGAAGAGCCTAATCCGCTGGCAGCGTAGACATGCGACAAGTTTGGAACAGCTCCAAAGAAAGGTGCAAAATCGCTGGTATAAGCTCGCGTTCCCACGCGCTCGCCTAGAATCTCTGCTTTAGAAAGCTTTGGCAAATAAGTTTCCGCTTCTTGCTGCAACTGATTCAGTACCATCTTATCTACCGTCAAATCAAAGCCCTGATTATTTTCATGACTGGCACCAATGCTGACCTTGCCCGCCAGAAAGGGAATGATATCCAGCTCACCCTCAGGCATAACAACTGGGTAGTCATTCGTCTTTTCAGCCAGCTTAAAATCACGTAGCTGGCCTTTTTGCGGCTTAACATCTGTCTTATAGCCCAGTGGTCGCAAGATTTCTCCCAGCCAAGCCCCCACAGCTAAGATAACACTGTCAAAGCTGCGTCCGTGCACCAGAAGTTGCTCTCCTTCTACTGTCAAGCTTACCTTTTTCTCAACCAGCTCTGCCTTACTGGCTTTCAGAAGCGTCTCCGTCAAGAGTGCTCCCTCTACACGAGCCCCGCCGGAAGCATAGAGAAGTTGCTCAAAGCCTCGCAAGTCTGGAAATTTCTTCTGGGCTTCCTGACGACTGAGAAGACTCAAGTCCCCTATTAAGGGCGACTCTTCCCGACGATTCACAGCCAAACCATAAAGCTCCTGTAGCTTGCTCTCGTCCTTTTTCAGCAGATAAACACCTGTCCGTTGGTAGAAGTCTGTCTGGATTCCAGCCGCTTTCAGATCCGCAATCAAGTCCTGATAAAAATCAGCACCCAGACGCGCCATCCTGTACCAAGCCTTGTTGCGACGCTTGGAAAACCAAGGACTGATAATGCCAGCGGCCGCCTTAGTTGCCTGCCCCTTGCCGTCATCAAAGACAGTCACTTCCACATCTGGGGATTTGGACAAATAGTAAGCCGCTGTTGATCCGACAATCCCAGCTCCAATCACTGCTACTTTTTTCATGTCGCTCCCTCTCAAATATGTCGGAAAGGATTGGTCGAAGCCTGACTAGCCAGAATCTCGATCTCCCAGCCTTCTTCTGCCTTCCAAGTATCAAGCTTTTCTTTTAATTTTTCCGTAAATAGAACCTCGATATGATGTCCAGGATCCAGCGCCAAAAGCCCTTCTGTCAGCATTTCCTGGGCAGTGTGATAGTAAATATCACCTGTAATGTAGACCTGCGCTCCCTTGGCAATAGCCTCTGAATAAAAGGACTGACCGCTGCCACCACAAATAGCCACACGATCAATCATGCGTTCGAGATCTGCTTCTTCATAGGTGACCAGACGCAAACAATCTAGTCCAAAAGTTGCCTTGACCTTAGCCGCAAAGTCCCCAAAGGTCTGAGGAGCAATCTTCCCCACGCGACCAATACCGTGTTCTGGGCTTGTCTGACTGAGAAAACTTGTCTCCTCAATTTCCAGAAGCTGGCAGAACCAGTCATTGAGCCCGTCCTCCACGACATCAATATTAGTATGGCTGACATAGACAGCAATATCATGCTTGATGAGCTCTAAAATGATTTGATTTCGCGCCTTATCTGCCACTAGGTCCTTGAGCGGGCGAAAAATAGGCGCATGTTTAACGATAATCACCCCAGCACCTAGCTCAATAGCCTCTGCCACCGTCTGCTCACGAACATCCAAGGCTACCAAAACCTTGTCTACTTCTTTGTCCAAAGTTCCAATTTGCAGGCCTGAAATGTCACCCTCCATTGAAAGTTCTTGCGGGCAGTATGCTTCATAACGGGCGATGATTTCACTTGCTAACATGGAGTACCTCCTTGATACTTTCGATTTTTTGGGACATAGCAGAGCGTTCTAGCTCATTTTTTTCTGGGATGTGGGATAGTGCTCCTTCAAGTTTCTTCAGTTCTTTCTGCCATCTTAGCTGAAAAGCAGGTGACAGTTGCTTCATCAGAAAAGGTCCGAAACGCTTTTCTTGTTCTGTCAAAGTTTGTTGGCCTGCTTCCGCCACTAGGATTTCATAAAATTTGCCAGCTTCTTCTAAGATATCCTCAGCTAGCAAGCGAAAGCCGTTAGATACCAGCCAGCTGCGGAGCTCATCCTCTCGGTTATTAGGCTGCAAAATCAAGCGGGAAATAGCTCCAAGCTTAGCTCTGCCATGTTCCAAAATCTCTGAAATCAAGCGACCACCCATGCCAGCGATAACGATGGTGTCAATCTGATCTTCCGATTCAAAAGCCTCTAGACCATTGGCCAAACGAACTTCAATCTGCTCCGTTAGCCCATGCTCCGCCACATTTTTCTGAGCAGACTGAAAAGGCCCCTCTACCACTTCTCCGGCCAGAGCCTTCTCAATCCGTCCCTGCTGAATCAGGTAAATAGGCAGATAGGCGTGATCGCTCCCAACATCCAGCAACTTTGCCCCATCCGGCACAAAAGCAGCTACTCGCTCCAAGCGTTGGGAAATAGTCTTTTTTTGCATTGCTTACTCTTTTCTAAACATTCTTCTATTCAGTATATCATTTCTGTATCATCAAGTGAAATTATTTTGTTTTAGTCACTTGTACCTTCTATCTAAATTAAGCTTCCCTATCAAATCGTTTAACAATTATAGAATAATGGGTTTTTTCTTAATAGCAAGAGGATTAAAGTAATCGCCTTCAACATTATAAGTAACACCCACCTCTTATCGGCAGTGCATTTCCTCAAGGATAAATTTGAGTAAGAAACTTACTCATCTTCTGGAAACCACATTTTACCAGCTAGTTCCAAATAACCATAAGGAGCTTTTTTGTATAATCACCTTTTAAGTATAATTTCATTCGTCCTCGTCATCCAACTCCACTTCACCATGAATTTTAATGTATTCTTCATTTCTGCGGTCATCTTCTTCCCAGACTGGGTCTCTCACATCGTCCATAACTGGATTAATATTATTGATAAATTCACCATTTCTTTTGAATAATTACACGACCTGAGTAAACCCAAGCCGTGTAATAGTTTCATGAATCGATATCGGATTCTTTATACTAGATCAATCTTCTAAGATCACTGGAAAAATATCCTCCCCTCTGTGCATTTTATCTTCCATTTCTTTCCACTCTAAAACCAATTTATAAAGCTCATTTGTAGGAATAAAGCATGGACCACCTAATATTTCTTCCTCAAATTGGAAGTAAACCTCTGTTATCTCTTTTCCAATTTCAAGCCCCAACAAATTACCATCAAAAGTATATTCTTCCATATTCCCAGTAATTACATTCTCCAAAGCTTCTCGTACATCCAGATAAAAATTATGGACCTCCGAATTTAAAAAATTTGATAAGGAGTGATAATAGGAATCAAAAAAACTTATCATTAAGCTAATACTATTATTTTGATATTTGAATATATCGTATCCTCTTTTTACCATTTTTCTCCTCTTTCTCATCTTATAATTCAATGTTTTATCTATTCTTTGCTAGGAAAAGCTGAAATAATCTTTTTCTCAGAGTCTAAATACATCGTAATCTATATAATTCAAATATCAACATATCCTGTGACAACAGTTCTTACATAAGAACCATTTGGATTCTTCATAAAATATTTAATTCTAATCAGTCATGACAGTTCATAAACTCTTTATTTCAAGTTCAACTTGTTCATCTATAGCATCCAACAAAGCTCTTTTTATCACAGAAATTAGATTCTTTCCACTGCTTGTCACAAAATAATCTGATAGCGCTTTGATATCTAGACTGATATTGTCACCCCAAGGAGGCATTTTACTTCTATCTTCCTTATCCCAAACAACTTGATCAGGTTTAATTCTTTCTAATTCCTTTTGGATGGTTTCCAATTCATGTAAAGCCTCCTCCAACTGTTGTAGCTTTAGCTTTCCACTATATAACTCATTCATCAAAACAGGAAATCTGCTCCCCCAAACATTATTTTCTAAACGAACACAAATTGTTGAAAAAAACGAGTGGAGAAAATCTCCTGTTCCAATAGAATACCAATATAAATCTACTTTTAAACCGACTGCCATAAGTTCCTCACTCTCTCTCTTGAATAGAATTTCAGATTTCTGGAGTATTTATCTTGAAATTTTTATAAACAAGCTCTAAGGCTCTTCTCTTGAATCATATTTCGATCTATAGACTTGCTTGCGAGAAACAATTTTTCCAGCTACATGGTCAGAGAAATACAGTGTCATAGATAGCATCGCTTCAAATTTTCGATTACCAATTTGAATAATAATATTATCTGTTTCATCAAGTGAAATTATTTTTATTTTAGTAATTTTTTAATCAGTATTAAATTGTAAATTTGCATTATTTACTTTTCCTACAGATGTTACTAAATTAGTGTCGATTTATATACCTTTTACTACTGAAGAATTTCCAGCATTTGGAATTTTTCCTTTAATCCAGTCTTTTCTTTTGCCGATAAGTTCGGATGTTGAATTTGTTTACCCTTCCATTTGAGTCGTCAAATATTGGAAATCTGTCGCAAAATTCGCTAGGGAAATCTCGTATTGACGTTTTATCGTCATAAATTCGTCTTCTTTTTAGTCAACTTTGAGAATCTTCACATAAAGTTCTTGGCGTTCTTTTTCGCTCTTATCTGCCTTCATCTCAACTCTCCCAGCACTTAGCTTCCTCTATATCTCGTTTTTCAATTTTTGCAGCAATTTCTAGAAATTTATTAGCCTGAATCAGGACAGCTGCACTAAAGTCACTGATAGCCTGCAACATTTGATTGCAGGCTTGACGGCCAGCTTCCATCCCAGAAATTTCCGCCGTATAGGAAAATTCAACTTGTTGATTTTGTACATTGCTGGTATCAACTCCAACTAGCTCGCTGATAGCAGATCCAGCTGAAATAGTGTTTGATTTAATTTGTCCCATCTTCACTTCTCCTTTTATTTATAGAATTACCAATATA
>ERZ773043.1511-NODE-1511-length-13037-cov-13.952781_pt1 | contig 13037 bp, 11 predicted proteins | sample MGYA00580636_ERZ773043 | MGnify/ENA primary metagenome ERZ773043 (study PRJEB29015, sample SAMEA2737992) | human oral metagenome | biome: human oral; feature: human-associated habitat; material: dental | place: China | collected 2065 ... | reverse complement strand
ATAAAGAAATATGAAGCTATTTTAAGTGAATTTTATGCATACAATGTTTTTTCAGTAGGAATAATACGGTACAAAGAATATTTATTAATGATTGTTTATGGCTCTGATGAATGAAAGAAAAAAAACAGGTAATTTATTTGCTTTTAAAAAATATAAAAGGTATAATATTGGTAAATAAAAAAGAAAGGGATAGATAGAAATGAAAAAAATTGAGAGAATTACATTAATTGTACTGGACAGTGTTGGAGCAGGAGAATTGCCTGATGCAAATTTATTTGATGACTGCGGATCAAATACTTTAGGAAATATGGCGAAAGCTTATGGAGGAATGAGCTTGCCTAATATGGGGAAATTGGGGCTTGGAAATATTACTGAGATTGAAGGGACTCCAGCTGTTGAAAGTGCTGAAGGGGCTTATGGAAGAGCGATTGAAGTATCACATGGAAAAGATTCTACGACTGGGCACTGGGAAATTGCCGGAGTACCATTGGAAAGACCGTTTCCAAACTACCAAAATGGATTTTCAGATGAGGTTATAAAAGAATTTGAAGAAAAAACTGGAAGAAAAGTTATGTTAAACAAGCCACTTTCAGGAACTGTCGCAATTGATCAATATGGAGAAGAGCAGATAAAAACAGGTAACTGGATAGTTTACGGTTCAGCAGATCCTGTATTCCAGATTGCTGCAAATGAAGAAATTATACCGTTAGAAGAACTTTACAAAGCGTGTGAAATTGCACTTGAAATTTGTAATGAGAAATCACCTGTGGCAAGGGTAATTGCAAGACCTTATGTTGGTAAAAAAGTAGGAGAATTTAAGAGAACTGCCAATAGACACGACTTCTCTATTGACCCTCCAAGAGAAAGCATGCTTGAAAGATTGGAAAAAGCTGGACTTGATGTAGTCGGAATTGGTAAGACAAGCGATTTGTTCAATGGAAAAGGAATTACCGATAACAGAAAAGCTAATCAGGATAATCTAGATGGAATTAAGAAAACGATAGCTGCATTGAAGGAAGATACAAAAGGATTGATTTTCACTAACTTAGTTGATTTTGATGCTGTTTACGGACATAGAAGAAATGTAGAAGGATATGTAAAGGCTCTAATCGAATTTGATAACTGGCTTCCTGAAATCGAAAAAAACTTGAAAGATGATGAAATTCTGATTATCACAGCCGATCATGGAAATGACCCTACATTCAAAGGAACAGACCATACAAGAGAGTATATACCTATAATGATTTGTGGTAAAAATGTTAAGAAGAATGTAAATATTGGAACTAGAAAAACTTTTGCCGATATTGCGGCAACTGTTGAGGAAATTTTATTGGGAACTGAAAAAGAAGGAAGTTTTGCAAAAGAAATTTTGGAAGACTAAAAAATAGGAAAGGAGATTAACTATGAATTGTCAAGCCCTTTTTAAAAAAGAAAAAATGAAGAAATTATGCTATTCTTTATTGTACATTATTGTTGGAATTTGGGTTATTTTATCATTATTTTTTTCTAAGAGTTTAGACAAAAATTATACTTTTATAATTACTTTAAAAATTATAGATTGGATAATATTGTTTCCAATAGTATTATTAGTTCCATTAATGTTTTTTATACAAATTAAAGAAAGTAAAATAAACAAACCCAAGAATAATAAATTAATAGGGATTAAAGAAATTGTTTTGATTAGTGGATTTAGTGTTGCATTTGTTATAAAAATGATGTTACCTCTGTGTCCAAAATTACAATTGATATTCATTATTATAATTATGTGTATGATGATTTATGTATATATAATATTACCAATTTTATGGATAAAAAAGAATGGATTTGAGAAAGCAGTAGTATTGGTTTTAACTGTTATATCTCTTATTGGAATAAAATTTTTGGATTCTGATTTTAATCAAAAATCAAATTTAGAAATTTTAAATTTATTTAATGTGATAATAACTATTTTAGAACAGTTTTATTTATATTTTTTAGTAGAATTTTTTCTGAAGAAAAAAAAGACGATACAATCAATTAACCAATTAATAGTTTTTTTGATTGTAACTATAGATATTCGTATAATATTAAGTGCTATGATTTGGAAGGAAAATCCGAAAGTTTTATCAAAAGAAATAATAATAAAACTAATTATAACAATAATATTTTATTTTATAAAAGAATATCTTTGGAATCCTAAGAATAATGTAAAAAAAATATTAGAGACTCAAAATAATCTTATTATAACTGAAAAATCAAATACTTGGAAAAAATTAAAAGGTTCTTTTAAGAAATTAAAGGAATATAAAAATATGAAATTAAAATTTTTAAAATATGAATCATGTTTATTAGAATCAAATGAAGAAAACTTTAATGAAAGTGAGATATTGTTATCAATTTGTGAATACAATAAACTTTTTAAAAATGAAAATCTTCGTATCTTTGTATTTGATGTTGATAATTTAGAAGTAAAGGAACGGTTTAAAGATAAATTTGGTAGTAGTAATTATTGTGAATTAGGAAACAATGTGTATGTGATAAGATATTCTGCTGTTCAAGATAAAAATAATGATAAGGAATTTTTTGACATTTTAAATAAAATATTTGAAGAAAAAAATAATCAGACACAAAATACAAAACTTACAGAAGGAAGTGAATAAATGCCAAAATTAATAATAAACAACCTGAACATAAAAGAAAAAAAAGCCGATAAAAACGGAACAACTGGTTACAGAGTAAAAATAGATGGTGGGAATCCGATAGAATTTAGGAAAAAATATTTGGAGATTCAAGTTTCAAAAGGGGAGCATGAAGTTACAATATTTAGGACTGGACTTAAAAAGGTTGTGAAGAAAATTAAGGTGGTGGGAAAAGAGGCAAAGGTTTCTGTAAGGATAGATGTCAGTTTACCGATAATGATGGTAATACTGCAATTAATAATAAATAATTTTATTTTTCCAAAACTTTCACTTTTGAGAACAATTTTTAGTGTTATTTTTTTAATTTTGTTTTTGTATTTGATGTTTATGAGAGAAGTAATAAAAGTCAATATTGAGGAGTAGAGTTTTGATGGAGGGTGATGATTGATGAAAGATGGAAAAAAATCGGAGAAAAAAGTGGAAGAAGAAAAATGGTTAAATTGGGCAATTGAATTACAAAGTCTGGCTCAAGCGGGACTGTCTTATGGCAAGGATAAGTTCGATATTGAGCGGTTTGAGAGAATTAGAGAGATTTCAGCCGAGATGGTGTCTCATAAGACTGATATTTCGATAGAAAAAGTAAAAAATCTGTTTTGCAATGAAGTTGGATATCAGACACCTAAGATTGATACAAGAGCTGCAATCTTTGAGAACAATAAAATTTTACTTATTCAGGAGAGCAATGGAAAATGGGCATTGCCAGGTGGCTGGGCAGATGTATTCCTTTCTGTTCGGGCAAACGTATTGAAGGAAGTTAAGGAGGAAGCTGGAATTGAAGCAAGTGCAGAAATGATTGTAGCCTTACTGGATGTAACAAAAAATCAAAGGAAAGCAATTCCTTATGGTATAACAAAAATTTTTGTGTTGTGTAAATATGTTAGCGGAAAATTTGAGAAAAATATAGAAACGATTGACAGCCGATATTTTGGAATTGATGAATTGCCAGAGCTTGCAACTAATAAAACTACCGCTGAGCAGATACGAATGTGCTTTGATGCAAATGAAAATAGAGATAATTGGAAAGTAATTTTTGATTAAGTTAAAAAATGAATAAAGCAAAGGAGAAAGAATATTATGAAAAAAGTTAAAGCTATGCTGATTTTAACAGCATTTATTGGATTATTAAGCTGTGGAGGTAATTCAGCGGATGATTTAAAAAAAGATGAAAAACTTCTGAAGGAAACAATGCAGAAATGTAGTACAGGAAAATTAAAATTAAATGACAAAAATTGTGTTAATGTAAAGAAAGTACAAGCTGAAATAGCAAAGGAAGTTTGGGATAAAAATAAAGCCGAAATTGAGGCTAAGGTAAAAAAGAATGAAAAATATATAGAAAATGGACAATACGAGCATATGTTTGATTTGTTTCCAAAAAAAGTGGCTGAACATGTAGGAAAAGCTAACGGAGTTACTGCAAAGGAATTTGTAGAAGAAATATCTAAATATGCACCTGAAGAATATGGAGATGGAAAACTGATATTAACAAGAGATTTCAGCAAAGCAAGAGTAAATCAAACTTTCGTGGGGAGAACATACGCAGTTGTACCACTTAGTTCCCAGTTTAAGACAAGTGATGGTAAATCTGAAGAAGGTAAAAGCCAAACTTTAATATTTGAAGATGAAGGGCAATGGTATATGATAAATATTGATAAAATATCAATACCAGTATTAAAAGAAGTATATCCTGATTTAAAAGAGTTAAAGGAGTTGAAATAATACAGTTAATTCTTACTAAATAAAATATATAAAAAAGACTAATTCTAAAACTTGGTAAGTTCTAAAATAGTCTTTTTTTATATATCACACTTTTTTACTTTTAAAATATTTTTTAAAAATTATAATTAACGAGAACCTTTTTTATTATAATCTTTTTGTTTTTCTTTATATTTTCTAACTTGTCTTTCCAGTCTGTCAGATAAGTCGTCAATCGCTGCGTATAAGTCTTTATTTTCAGCTTCTATTTTTATTTTTGTACCGCTTGCATAAACTAATCCATCAGCTTTGTGAATAGGACCTTCAGACTTGGTATCTTCGACTGTTAGAACAACATCGATTTCTGTGATAGCATCTGAATACTTAGAAATTTTGCTTACTTTTTCTTCAGTATAATTTTTAATTGCATCTGTAATTTTAAGTTGTTTTCCGCTAATAATGATTTTCATAAATCATCACATCCTTTCATCTATGTCAATAATATTGTACCTTGAAAATCCTAAATGTCAATAGCCGAAATAAAATAATTAAAAATTCTTTATAATAAATGATTAAAAAAACATCTGTTATTTATTAAATTGTATTAGATAAACTGGCATATAATAAGATTTATAAAGTAATTACAATGTTATGTAACTTCAAATCTTTTAATCTATATTTTAATATTAAAAAGATTAAGTATATAATATAAAAATTTAAATTAGTGTTTATTGAATTTGAAATTATTCAATAAATTGTATATAATAATGTTGTAAATTATTGATTTATAAAATGGAAATATAAGGTGAAAAAATGATAAAGTTTTTTAAGCAGGATACAATTTCGCTTGCAAAAGATTTACTTGGGAAATTGATACTTGTGAAAAAGGATGATGAAATATTAGGGGGATATGTTGTGGAAACAGAGGCTTATTTGGGAGCAGTTGATAGGGCTTGTCACGGATTTGAAGGCAAAAGAACTCCAAAGGTTGAGGCTTTATTCGGAAAAGCTGGCACAGTTTATATTTATACAATGCATACGCATAAAATGCTTAATATTGTCAGCTGTGAAGAAGGAAATCCGCAGGCAGTATTAATTAGGGGAATTGAACCTGTGATAAATATTGAAAGAATGATTGAAAATAGAGGAAAAGAGGGGATTTTAATTAGCAATGGGCCTGGAAAATTGACAAAGGCGATGGGAATCGGAGATGTGTTCAACAAAAGTAAGATTTGTGAAATTACAAAAAAATTTCATAAAGTATCAAAAAAATCAATTTATGATATTGAAAATATGCAAGAAAATATACTTTATATTGATTTTGAGAACAGTAAAACACCTAAAAATATTGAGAGTTCAGCAAGAATTGGTATTCCAAATAAAGGAATCTGGACAGAAAAGGAATTACGATATTTTGTGGCAGGGAATAAATATGTTTCAGGAATGAAAAAATCTGAGTTTAAAGATGAATGCTGGAAATAATTTTTTAGGTATTGAAAAAATAGTAAAATTTTGTTATACTTTTATTAAGTGGAAGATTTTACGAAAAATATCAAAATTTTAAGTGAAGTATTTATTATTGTTTGTAAAGTTAAATTTGTTGTGGAGGAAAGATGAAAAAAAATTTTTTTGTCAGAAGAGCAATCAAGATATTTTTTACAGGACAAATTGTAAAATTGTCTGCTTTGTTATGTATAAAATGTAAAAAAATTAAATATATAAATTTGTGTCAGAAATCTAGGTGAATTTTATTTACTTAGATTTTTTATATTGTTTTGATTAATAACGGTTATTTTATCTATTATTTATAACAATCTTTTTGTATGCAGAGGTATCATACACCATACCGCTGCACTCCCACTTTACCCAAAACTTTCTTATAAAAGAAAAAAAACTCGCTTTTGAGAGTAAATTATTCTAATATCCAAAAAATAGATTTTTTTAAAATGTTTTGCAAAAGCTCAAACAATTCTTTTTCTTCTAACGAAATGTTACTTGGTATTTATTTTAGTCAAATAAACTATTATGATTAAATGTCAAAAAATACTTAGATAAGTCTAATTTTTTAAGGAGATGGCAACCGTTTAGCTTTGTTTTATAAAAATAATTACTTAATAAAAAATAATACCGGTTTCAATTAATTAATATAAATAAAAAAATATAGCAGAAAGAAGGAGAGAAAAAATGAATTATAGAATCTTTGTGGAAAAAAAAGAAGATTTTAGAGTGGAAGCACAGAATTTGTTTAGTGACTTGAAGGAGAACATCGGGATAGATGGGCTTGTTGATGTAAGAGTCTTGAATATTTATGATGTGTTTAACTTGGGTGAAAATGATTTGGAAAAATTGGAAAAAACTGTATTTTCAGAAATAAATGTTGACAATGTTTTTAGATCATTCGATGAAGTGTTTAAGGAAAAAGATTCAGAAAATGTGTATTTTTCAATGGAGTTTTTGCCGGGGCAATATGATCAGAGGGCGGATTCTGCAATTCAATGTATAAATTTATTGATTGACGAAGACAATAATATTAATGTAAAAAGTGGGAAATTGATAATTTTATACGGAAAAATTTCTCCTGATGAACTTGCGAGAATAAAAAAATATTATATAAATGAGGTTGAGGCGAGGGAAAAAGATTTAAATGTTCTAAGTGAAAATGTTGAAACTGAAAATACGGATGATGTTATTGTTTATGAAGGATTTACTGAAAAAACAAAAGAGGAAATTGAAAGTCTTAAAAATGAATTGGAACTGGCGATGACTGTGAATGACTTGCTGTTTATTCAGGAATATTTTAAAAATGAGGAAAAAAGAAATCCTACGGAAACTGAAATTCGTGTTCTTGATACTTACTGGAGCGATCACTGCCGACATACAACTTTTGAAACAATTATTGACGATATTAAAATTGAAAATGAAACTTATAAGAATATTATTGAAAAGGCTATTAATGAATATTTGGAAAGCAGGGAGTACGTTCATGCTGACAGAATTTCTAAAAAGCCTATGACTCTTATGGATCTTGCTACAATTTTTGGAAAAGAGCAGAGAAAAAATGGGAACTTGCCAGATTTGGAAGTTTCGGATGAAATAAATGCGTGTTCGATTTACATTGATGTGCCTATTGAAAGAATTGATGAAAATGGGAAAAAGAATACAGTTACTGAAAAATGGATTTTGCAGTTTAAAAATGAAACTCATAATCATCCAACAGAAATTGAGCCGTTTGGAGGGGCTTCTACTTGTATTGGTGGAGCAATCCGTGATCCGTTATCCGGAAGAACTTATGTTTATCAGGCTGTGAGAATTAGCGGTTCTGCTGATCCGACTGAAAAAATTGAGGATACAATGGCTGGGAAATTGCCACAAAAGGTTATTACACAAGTAGCTGCACACGGATTCTCTTCTTATGGAAATCAGATTGGGCTTGCAACAACTCATGTGAATGAAATTTACGATGAAGGATATAAGGCTAAAAGAATGGAATTGGGATTAGTTGTGGGAGCGGCGCCTGCTGAAAATATTATTCGTGAAAAGCCTGAAAATGGGGATATTGTAATTTTACTTGGTGGAAGAACTGGAAGAGACGGAATTGGAGGGGCAACTGGCTCGTCTAAGGAACATACAACTGAATCTTCTGAAAAATCAAGTGCCGAAGTGCAAAAAGGAAATGCAATAGTTGAAAGAAAAATTCAAAGACTTTTCAGAAACAGAAATGTTACAAAATTAATTAAGAAATGTAATGATTTTGGAGCTGGAGGAGTTTCAGTCGCGATTGGAGAACTGGCTGACGGGCTTGAAATTGACTTGAATAAGGTAAGAGTGAAATATATTGGGCTAAATGGTACGGAACTTGCTATTTCAGAATCGCAGGAGAGAATGGCAGTTGTTATTGAAAAACAAAACTTGGATAAATTTATAGAATTTGCAAATGAGGAAAACCTGGAAGCGTATCAAGTAGCCGAAATTAATGATTCTAACAGGCTTGTTATGAAATACAATGGAAAAGCGATTGTAGATATTTCAAGAGATTTCTTAAATACAAACGGAGCAGCCTCAAATATCAATATTACAATTGAGAATACGCCAAAACTAAACTTGAACAGAGAAATTGAAGGAAATGACTTTAGAAGTAAATTTATAAATAACTTGAAAGACTTGAATGTAGCTTCACAAAGAGGACTGGTTGAAACTTTTGACGCAACAATCGGGGCAACTACTGTATTAATGCCATTTGGTGGGAAATATCAGTTGACTCCTGCTGAAGTTTCAGTACAGAAAGTGTCAGTAATTAATGCGGAAACAGATGTCGCCTCAATGGTTGGATATGGATACAATCCTTATGTTGCAAAACAAAGTACATTTCATGGAGGTGCGTACGCTGTGATTGAGTCAATGGCAAAAGTTGTCGCTGGTGGAGGAAACTACAAAAACATCAGATTTACATTCCAGGAATATTTTGAAAGACTGGGGCAGGATTCCAAAAAATGGGGTAAACCATTATCGGCATTATTAGGAGCATTGCACATTCAAAAGGCCTTTGGATTGCCGTCAATTGGTGGAAAGGATTCAATGAGCGGAACATTTAACGAAATTTCTGTACCGCCAACATTGGTATCATTTGCAGTAAGCGTTACAGATGCGGAAAATGTAATTTCTAGCGAATTTAAAAAGGCTGGAAACAATGTGTACTTAATTACAACGCCAAATGATGAAAATGACTTGCCAAAACTTGATGAATTAAAGGCAAATTTTGATTTTATAACTGAAAATATAAGAAATAAAAAAATTGTATCTGCTATGGCTGTGAAAAATGGTGGAATTGCAGAAAGTATTGCAAAAATGGCATTTGGAAATAAACTGGGTGTGGATGTATCAGCACAACTTGATGAAAATGACTGGTTTAAAGTAAATTACGGAGCATTTGTTGTGGAAACTGCTGAAAATATTGAGCATAAAAATGCTATGTTGCTTGGAAAAGTTACTGATGAAGCCAAAATTACTGTAAATGGAATAACTTTTGAATTAGATGAGTTAATTGGAAATTGGGAAAGCAAACTTGAAAAAATCTTCCCAACAAGAAAAGAAGTGGCAAAAGAGCATGAAATCGCACATTGTCAAGGCTTAAAATATGAAAAACTTGCCAAAATTGAGCATGAAAATATAATTAGTAATATCTCAAACACTTATGCAAAACCTAGAGTGTTTATACCAGTATTTCCAGGAACAAATTCAGAATATGATTTGGAAAGAGCATTTAACCGTGAAGGAGGAATTTCTAAAATAGGGGTGTTTAACAATTTGTCTCACAGAAATATTTTAGATTCAATTGACAATTTTGTTAAGGAAATTAATAATTCGCAGATTTTAATGCTGCCAGGTGGATTTAGTGCAGGGGATGAACCAGATGGTTCTGCTAAATTCATGGTTGCTGTTCTAAAAAATAAAAAAGTAAAAGAAGCGGTGGAAAATTTACTAAAGAGAGATGGATTAATCTTAGGAATTTGTAACGGTTTTCAAGCACTTATAAAATCAGGATTACTTCCTTATGGGGAAATTTGTGAATTGAACGAAACTTCACCAACTTTGACCTTTAACGCAATTGACAAGCATATGTCAAAAATCGTGCAGACAAAAATTATTACAAATAACTCTCCGTGGCTTTCTGATATGGAAGAGGGAGATATTCATTCTGTCCCAATTTCTCACGGTGAAGGAAGAATAATCATTACAGAGGAAGAATACAAAAAATTATTCAAAAATAATCAAATTGCAACAAAATATGTAGGTTTAGATGGAAACTCAACTATGGATTCTCAATTTAACCCAAACGGTTCATATTATGCAATCGAAGGAATGCTTGCTCATAATGGTAGAATTTTTGGGAAAATGGGACATTCTGAAAGAAAAGGAAAGAATGTTTATAAAAATATTTATGGGAATAAGGAACAGAATATCTTTAGAAATGGAATAAGATTTTTCAAATAGAAAAAATTATGTTATGGGATAGAATCTTGAATTAATATTGATTCTATCTTTGCATGGTAAAACTGTTTTAAAACAGAACTAAAAGGCTATAACTATTTACTCAAACCCTAAGTTTCTTTAATTTTAAATGGGTTCGAGTATAACTTAAATAATTTTAGTTTTTTGTAAAGGAAGTTTGGTGTGAAAAAAATAAATAAATTTCTATTTTTAGCCATTTTGCTGTCGTTAGTTTTGTCAAATTGCCAAAAGAAAGAAGAAAAGTCGACAAATACTCAAAATAAAAAGGTTGAAAATGTGAGTAATCAGGATGTTCTACGTGAAATCTCACTTGATGAAATGCTGGATTTTGAACACATACCTAAGAATTGGAAGGAAGAATTCAGAGAAATTGCTGAAAATATGCCTAATTATGATAACAATGTTACTAAAATAATTTTGTATTTTTTTGAAAAAGATTTTTTTTATGATTATAAAAAGATATTTTTAGATGATAATAATAATTTTGTAAAACCTGATGAAAAGCGAATAAATGACTTTTTGAAAACGGCATCAGAAAAAAGATTTTCAGATTTTGACAGTGTAATTCAAGTGCTGGAAAAGGAAAATAAAAATGATAAATTGTTTGGTAAATTAACGGGAAATTGGATTGAATCATTAAAAATTTGGAAGTCGAAAGCAGATAACTTGGAAAATTATTATCAATCAGGAGATTATAAAAAGGACAATTTTGCAAAGGGAAAAACTTTAAATTCTGAATATTTAGAAAGTATTAAACAACGTAAGGAAAAATATAGGGAATTAAACAAAATATTTATTTTCAAATTAAAATATTTACTAAAAAAAACGGCTGTTTTTTATGCAGATCAGCAATATGGAAATAATACACCAATAGGCGATTTGTTTAAAGAAAGTTTATTGATTGATATATTTTACTATAAATTGTACGACTGGAATGAAATTTATAATGCAGAAGAAGCATTTGAAGTTCCAGTTGAAGAAAAAGACAGGGAAAAATATTTACAAGATTTGAAAAAAATTCAATCAGAAATAAAAAAATTATCAGATACGATGGAAAATAAGGAGTATGAATTTATAAACTCCAAAACAATAATAAACAAAGAAATCTATCTTTTGGCTAAAAAAGAAAATAAATCAAATTTAGAATTAATTAATCAAATAATGTCTGATATGGAAAATAAGAAATATACAGATATAAATCCAATTGGAATACTTCTTATGAAAAGAAATCAGGAAATAGAACAGGTTATAAGAAAACAACTTGCAAGAAGCAGATAGTGATTCAAATAAAAAGAAAGCTGATTTTTATATAGATAAGTAAAAATTTACATAAAAAATGGTGTAAGAGATTAGATTTTTTATTAAAGGATAGAATATGAGAAAAATAATATTCATAACTATAGTAATATTAATACTTGCATCTTGTCCAATAATATTTCTTTTTGTAAACTGGAAATTAGAAAAACCTAGAGATTTGGAAAAGGAGGCAAAGATTGTAAAAAATGGCATTACAAATAGTTATTCAAAAAAAACATTAGATGAATTTTGTGATACAAAGTATGAATTGACAATGAAAGATAAAAGAGATGGTAAAGAAAACAATAAAATTTTATTTTTAAAAAAGGAAAATGGAAATTGGAACGGAAGCTATACTGAAGAAATAGAAAATAAAATTAAAGAAATACCAATCTTATATAAAAATGGAAAATTTTATAATGCTGAAAATAACAAAGTTGTAAATAATTTAAAAAATTTTAATTTCTATTTTCAAATACAATCTTTTAAACTTGATAAATTTGAAAATATAAAAATCTTGAAATCTGAAAATACTTCTGTATTGGGATTTAAAAATGAATTTGATTTAGTTTTACAAGCTGAATATTCAGATATTAAAAATTTTTATAGCTATTTTTCTAAAAATTTTAACGATGTTAGAAATAATAAAGAAAAAATTATATTTTATGGGAAATACATTAAAAACACAGATAGAAATATTGTAAATATTGTTATGGAAACATCAGATTTTAAAATTAATGAAAAATGTGGTTATGATATTTTAAATAGAGAATTAAAGTAATTAAAAATAAGCAAAGTAAAAATGAAGGGAGAATTAAAAAATGAAAGTAGCAATATTTTTTGGAAGTCAGTCAGATACTGAAAAAATGAGAGGTGCAGCAAATTGCCTGAAGGAATTTGGGATTGGGTACGAAGCTTATGTCTTGTCGGCTCACAGGGTTCCTGAAAAATTGGAGGAAGTTCTTGCAGATGTGGAAAAGAGAGGGGCTGAAGTGATTATCGCTGGAGCAGGGCTTGCGGCACATTTACCAGGAGTTATTGCTTCAAAGACAATTCTTCCTGTTGTAGGCGTACCTTTAAATGGAGCGATTGGAGGGCTTGATGCACTTTATTCAATTGTTCAGATGCCAAAGTCTATTCCTGTGGCAACAGTTGGAATTGATAATTCGTATAATGCGGGGATGCTGGCTGTACAGATTTTAGCAGTGAAATATCCTGAAATTAGAGAAAAATTGGTTACATTTAGAAAAGAGATGAAAGCTAAGTTTATTGCGGATAATGAGAAAAAAATTGAATTGTAAAAGGATGAAATTATAAAATATGGGAGAGTTTTATTTTAAAAATTATTTTTTAAGTGAAGAA
>ERZ773043.1497-NODE-1497-length-13094-cov-44.492753_pt1 | contig 13094 bp, 13 predicted proteins | sample MGYA00580636_ERZ773043 | MGnify/ENA primary metagenome ERZ773043 (study PRJEB29015, sample SAMEA2737992) | human oral metagenome | biome: human oral; feature: human-associated habitat; material: dental | place: China | collected 2065 ... | reverse complement strand
ACTACGTGCTGCCGCTGGCGGAGATCGTCTTCGACTTCTTCGACGCCCTGAAGTCACGCACCCGCGGCTACGCCTCCCTGGACTACGAGATGGACGGCTCTCAGGACGCCAACCTGGTCAAGGTCGACATCCTGCTCAACGGGGACAAGGTGGACGCCTTCAGCGCCATCGTCCACCGGGACTCGGCCTACTCCTACGGTGTCATGATGACCAAGCGTCTCAAGGACCTCATCCCGCGCCAGCAGTTCGAGGTGCCCGTGCAGGCGGCCATCGGCACCCGGGTCATCGCCCGCGAGACCATCCGGGCCCTGCGCAAGGACATGCTCGCCAAGTGCTACGGCGGCGACATCACCCGCAAGCGCAAGCTGCTGGAGAAGCAGAAGGAGGGCAAGAAGCGCATGAAGGCCATCGGCCGCGTCGAGGTCCCCCAGGAGGCCTTCATCGCGGCCCTCGGCGCGGACACGCCCACCGGTGCCAAGCCCGGCAAGTAACGGCAAGCGGCAGACCGGTACGGTCAGGACGGCTCAAGTCAGGGACACGCGGAGCAGGAAGGGATGGATGCCGACATGGCTGAGATGACAAGGAGGAACACGGACGGTGCGGTCGAGGCGGCATTGAGCGACGACGGCTCCGGCCTGGTCCTCACCCGCGAGCTGGCCCGGGTCCTGGGTGAGCCGCACGCCGGCGCGGACGGGCGTCACGACGATGAGCCCTCACCGTTCCACGACGGCGACCTGGTGGGAACTGTTGGCGCCGTGTGCGCTGTCAAGGGGCTGCGGCCCGACGCCGGCCCGGCGGGCGTCTCGGCGATCCACAAGGGCGCCGTCGACGGTCCGGTCGAGGTCGGCCGGACCGGCATCCTCACCGACGAGCACGGGGACCGCGCCCACCACGGCGGCGCCGACAAGGCCCTCTACGTCATGAGCGCCGCTGAGCAGCGCCACTGGTCGCAGGTCCTGGGCGGTATCGAGCCGGGCAGGCTGGGGGAGAACCTCCTCATCGAGGGCGATATCGACGACGTCGAGATCGGCGCGATCCTGTCCCTCGGCGACCCCTCCGCCGGAGGACTGCGGGTCAGGGTGACCGGCGTGCGCAACCCGTGCGCCACCTTCGCCCGAGGTGTCGGCCGGGCGGACTGGGTGGAGGTCTTCTCCGCGCGCAACCGGGTGGGCGTCTACCTCGCGGTGCTCAATGAGGGCGTGGTGCAGGCCGGCGACGAGGTGCGCATGGTCTCCTCCCCGGGCCACCGGGTCACCTGTCGGCGCTGGTTCGCCCACCACGACCCGCGCGACGCCCAGGGGCTGCTCAACTCCGAGATCTTCGGCAACTGCGTCATCGCGCCCTTCACCAGGAAGTACGTGAGCGCCGCCGCCCACGAGCAGGTCGGTTGACGACGTTGCTCAGCACCAGCCGGCACCAGGCAGACGGTATCGAGACGTCACAGAAGTAAAGGACCCAAGGCTCCGCATGGCTCAGCACCACCCGCCCCGCTCCCACGCCATCCACTCGCGGGTGCGCTCCTTCTCCCGTGCCGGCGGCAGGCTGCGTCCCGTCCAGGCCGAGGCCCTGGCCGAGCTCGGCCCCCGCTACGTCGTCAACGTGCCCCGTGCCGACGCCGTGCGCACCGTGTCCCCGAGCTTCCGCCTGGAGCCGGACCGGCTCTTCGGGCACGTCGGGCAGGTGCGGCCCCTCATCATCGAGGTCGGCTCGGGCAGCGGCGAGGCGCTGCTGGCTCACGCGGCCGCCCACCCGGGCGCGGACTACCTGGCGGTGGAGGTCTGGGAGACGGCGATCGCCCGTCTGGTGACCTCCATCCACCGCCAGGGCCTGCACAACGTGCGCGTGGTTCCGGCCGACGCCTCCCAGCTGCTGGCCACAGCCCTGCCGGTGTCCTGTGCCAGCGAGGTGTGGGTCTTCTTCCCCGACCCCTGGCGCAAGCCCCGCCACCGCAAGCGCCGTCTGGTGACCACCGCCTTCGCAGACTCGGTGGCGCGGGTGCTGCGTCCCGGCGGCGTGTGGCGCCTGGCCACCGACTGGGCCGACTACGCCTGGCAGATGCGTGACGTCGTCGAGGACGTGGCGGCCCTGCCCGCCGGCTTGAGGCCCGACGCGACCCTGCCCTACTTCCGGCACGACGACGCCGGCGCCCGCCCCGACCTGGGGGCCGAGACCGCTGAGGAGGGAAGCCTGGGCAACGGCCTGGACCCGGGCTCCCCGGCGGGCGTGCGCGGTGGCTGGTCGTCCCGTTACGAGGGGCGGGTGATGACCCGCTTCGAGCAGCGGGGCCTGGACGCCGGGCGCACGATCCGCGACCTGACCGCTGTGCGCACCGAGGTGGCCTGGATCCCAGAACGGGGTGCCTCCATGCTGGAGCGGCTCGAGGCCGAGGGCCAGGCCTGGGACCATCTGGAGTCCCAGCCCTGGCGCCTGCGTGAGGGGCGTGGCGACGGCCTGCTGCACCCGGCGGACCGACCGTGAGTGCTGCTGCCAGGCTGCCCCGCCGCGCCTGGCTCATGGTCATCGTCGCCGGCTTCCTGGGCTTCTGCGCGGTGCTGCGAGCACCGGTCGGCGTCATCCCGCCCCTGCTGACGCGCTTGGGGCAGGACCTGGGCATGGGGGAGGTGGCCCGCGGCGCACTGACCTCGGTGCCGATCCTGTGCTTCGGGCTGCTCACGCCGCTGGCCTCGATGGTGGTTCGCCGCGTCGGCATCAACACCGCGGGTCTGCTCACCCTGACCATGGCGCTGGCCGGGGCGCTGCTGCGCTCGGCCGGCACCACCTGGGCGGCCTTCGCCGGAACCGTCATCATCGGGGCCGGGCTGACGGTGGGAAACCTGGTGGCTCCCATGGTCATCGGCCGCGACTTCTGGCACCGCACGTCGCTCATGACCGGCCTGTACTCCTCCACCTGCAACGTCATCGTCACCGCGGCCACCGCCCTGGCGGTGCCGCTGGCCCTTGTCATCGGCTGGCAGGGCTCTGCCGCTGCGTGGACCGCGATCCCGGTGCTGCTGGCCGGTGCCATGTGGCTGTGGGTCTTCCCGCCCGGCAGCCAGGCGCCCAGGCAGAGCCTGCGGGAGCGATCGGGGATGACCTCCTGGGTGACGGAGCGCTCCCTGGCCCGGCCGACGTCGTCGAGTGGTGCCGCCGTCTGGAGACGTCCGGTGACCTGGGTGATGGCCGTGGCCTTCGCCGCCCAGACCTTCTCCTACTACGCGGTCTCGGGCTGGCTGCCCACGGCCCTGGTCGATGAGCTCGCCATGAGCGAGGCCGGCGCGGGCGTGGCCGCCTCCGTGTTCTCTCTGCTGGGAATCGTGGGGCCCCTGCTGGTTCCGGTCATGTTCGAGGCGCTGCGGTGGCCGGCAAGCCGGGTACTCGGCGTCATCTGCGCCTGCTGGCTCACCCTGCCGGTCTGCCTTGTCGTGGCTCCCGGCTACTGGCTGGTGCCCTGCATGCTCTCCGGCATTGCGCAGGGCGCCTTCTTCGCCGCGCTGTTCACGCTGGTCATCCGCCGCTCGGAGTCTGTTGACGAGAACCGCCGGACAACCGCTCTCATCCAGACGACCGGCTACTGCGTGGCCGCGGTGGGACCCGTGGTGATGGGCTGGGTCCATGAGCGCAGTGGCGGCTGGGTGGCCCCTTTCGCCATGGTGACGGGGGTCGTGGTGCTCATGACCGTGTGCGCCCAGATCGCGGCCCGCACGGGCGAGCCCGCTGGAGGCGAGCGGGTTGTCCCGGCCAGTGTCCTGGAGGGCGACGACGAGCGGCCCGAGGCTCAAGGCGGTACCGAGTGAGCCCGGCCCAGCCGATGGGCGAGCCTCTGCCGGGAGCGGGTGAGCTGCCCGCTCAGGTGGCCGCGCCCGCGCCGGATGGGAGTGCGCGCCCGTTCTCGGTGTACCTGCACGTGCCCTACTGCCGGGTGCGTTGCGGCTACTGCGACTTCAACACCTACACGAACCTGACCATGGGGCAGGGTGCCTCGGCCGAGGACTTCCTGGGAACTCTTGCCGGCGAGCTTCGCGACGTCCGCCGTGCCATGGACGCTGCGGGCCTGCCGGTGCGTCCGGCCCAGACCGTCTTCGTGGGCGGGGGAACCCCCACCATGCTGCCCGCCTCCGACCTGGTGGGCATGCTGAACCTCGTACGCGAGTGCTTCGGCCTTGCACCGGATGCGGAGGTGACCACCGAGGCCAACCCGGACTCCGTGGACGAGGCGGACCTGGTGGCCCTGGCGGGAGGCGGCTTCACCCGGGTCTCCTTCGGGATGCAGTCGGCCGTGCCCCACGTGCTGAAGGTCCTGGAGCGCACCCACGAGCCCGCCCGGGTGCCCCGCGTGGTGGACTGGGCACGACGGGCGGGTCTGAGCACCTCCCTGGACCTCATCTATGGGGCGCCGGGGGAGACTCTGGAGGACTGGCAGCGTTCTTTGGATGCGGTGACCCGGATCGGTCCGGACCACGTGAGCGCCTACGCCCTGGTCATCGAGGAGGGCACCAGGATGTGGGGACAGGTCCGTCGCGGAGAGCTGCCGATGCCCGAGGACGACGACGAGGCCACCAAGTACGAGATGGCCGATGCCGCCCTGCGCCGGGCCGGCTATGAGTGGTACGAGATCTCCAACTGGGCGCGCCCGGGCGCCGAGTGCCGACACAACCAGGCCTACTGGCTCGACTGGGACTGGTGGGGCGCCGGGCCCGGTGCCCACTCCCACCTGGGTGATGTGCGTCTGTGGAACACCAAGCACCCGGTTGCCTGGGCCGGACAGATCTCCACCGGTCACCTGCCCGTGGCCGGGCACGAGGTCATCGACGCGGGCTCGCGCGAGCTGGAGCGGATCATGCTGGGCATCCGCCTGCGTGAGGGCATTGCGCTGGCGAGCCTCGGGGGCGCCCCAGTGACCTCGTCCGACGACGTCGGGGCCACCCCCTCGCACCTGGTTCCCGTCGTGGCCGGCCTTGTGGCCGACGAGCTGCTCGACGCCGGCGCGGCCATGAGAGGCCGGGCAGTCCTCACCCTGCGCGGCCGCCTCATGGCCGACACCGTCACCCGCGCCCTGACCCAGTGAGCTCACGCACGTATTTCTGAACTAGAATACGTCACTATCTGGAGTGTCGGTCGAGTGGGCGGGTGCTCTTCATCGACCGGTAGTCCCGGAATCGGAATCCGTGCCCGCATCCGGGGCTGCGTGAAGCGCCTGGCCGAGCATAAAACCAGTGACATCGTCAGGACGTTGACCGATTGTCTTAGCCCAGTCTGAGACTGAGAGCCCATGAGATCTCAGGTGATCAATGACTGTGCTGAAGACCCGTGATTTCTCATAGGGGAGGGTACTGCCTGGCTCACCTTGATGGAATCCGCGTGTGGTGAGTGTGGCGAGCATCTGCCGGTATCCCCAGTCCGACAACAGTCCTGCGTCGTAGACCGATCGTGCCGTTGCGATGGCCGATGTTCCGTAGGTGATTTTAATTTTCATGAGAGTGTCAAGTGGTGGTGGGCCTGAGAGCTTGGCACGCAAGGCTTCCGTAGGAAGCAGGAACTCGGCGGCAAAGATATTCGCCTCATGCTCGATCCTCCGGTCTGTTGCCTCTTCGGTTCTGGTGACATCGGAGTGGAGTACTAAGTGGCCTATCTCATGGGCTAGATCGAAGCGTGAACGCTCCGCTGTCTTGACTCGGTACAGGAAGACGAAGGGGCGTCCCTCTGGTGACCAGAAGCTAAAGGCATCAACTCTTGCATCCGCCAACGGAATGCCGAGAACCCGGATTCCATGAGCCTCAGCCATCTGAACCAGGTTGGGGGCGGGTGCCAGCCTCATCCCCCACGCCAGACGCAGAGCCAGTGCTGCGTCTTGAGGTGAGTTACAAGCCTCGGCGGCGAGAAGGTTGAGGCTGGGTGTTCTGAAGTATTCTGATATCGATCGATAGAACTCGACACCCAATGTTCCGAATGCCGTCGAACGGTGTAGCAAGGTGGATGATGATCGCCGTCGCGCCCGGAAGAAAACTCGATTCTCTTCCAGTGGATCGGTCTCCTCGGTCGAAAAGAACTCAGGTGGCATCCCAGTAATGTTAGCGATCTGGGTTAACCGTGATGAGGGAGCCCCTGAAGACTCCCACGTCGTCACTGTGCGGGAGGTGACCCCGGCGTTTTGTGCCAGTTCGGCCTTGGACAGCCCGGCTCTCTGTCTGGCCAGGGTGATTCTTGAGGCCTTCAGTGTCATGAGATGGCGGTGATCTCGAAGTCAACGTCCTGTGTGGCTGCATAGGGCGGCGTGTCGTCACCGGAAGACAAGTCAATATTTCCTGAAAGGTCTTGCGCGGGAAGAATGATGCGTGTCTCCCACTGGGTGACGAAGCCTTTATCGCACTCTATCGGTAGTGATAGTTCCAGGCGTAACTCATTGCTGGCTCGGTCCCAGAAATAGAGTAGGACCCAGGTTTGCAGGTCGGCGAAAATTGTTTCCTCATCGCCCGGTCCGAGGTCGAGTCGACACTGTGTGTATCGCGGAGCGCTACTGTTTGCTGCGTTGTTTTCAATCTCATTGGCGAATCTGGGGCCTTTGGTGCGTGCATTGCGTGGGTTGCCGTCCGCGTGAGCAGTCTGCGGGTCACCACCAATTGCTGCGATTGCCGTGCCTCCGTCGGGGCTGACTGATCGCGGAGCGTTGGCGATGTCATGCTGTTTCCACCCCTCCTCGTTGAGCTAATAGCGCAATGCCCCCACTATCTTTGACCAGATGGAGATCCCGAAGGTGATCGCCGGCTCGAAGGGCGAGTAGCTGGTGACTGCGCTCTGCAGCCCCTCTGCGCAGGGCCGAGTGAGGCTGGAGGGGTCCAGTCCCATCGCGCGGAGTTCCTGTTCGGCCGCCGTTCCGGTGATGACTCGTGCGTGTAGGGGCTGTGCGACGGGCTGAATCATGAGGGGGCTCCGGGAGCCTCGAACGAGCGGGTGGAACCAGAAGTTACCACAGACGAATGCCCAGAACCGGAAGTGCTGGGGTGTTGCTCGCAATCGCCGAGCGATCTGGTTGGTGAAGTCGTTGCTGGTGGGCCATGCGGTCGTCGTGCTCCTTGACGTCGCCTCATGGCTGACACCGTCACCCGTGCCTTGACCCAGTAAGTCGGCGCTCAGACACCGCAGCAGACGGGATGGCCCCAGCCTCTGCCGCCATGACAGGGGCGGCCTGGCGTAGAGCGCTTAAGAGAGCGTCTGCTCTTGAGGAGCGAATTCGTGTGTTGTGGGGCAGTTCTACCCATCACGCTGAGCGGGTGATGCAGTAGGCTGACGGTAGGTCAATACCTGGACGGAATCGAAGGGCGACGGCTGTGACGATGACACCTGACGCACAGGTCCTGCTCAAGGTGCCTGCGAATCATCTCGACCGGCCTGCTTCTGCTTTTGAGCGGTTCATCTCATTGCCCGCCGTCCTCACTGGCGCGCGGGGCCGCGTGGCGCGTGGGGGACGTCTCCTGGTGACCACCACGGAGGTCATTTTCGAGCCTCACTCCATGAATCTCAACAGAGACCGAAGCCGGCTGCGTGTCCCCGTGGCTGAAATCCTTGCTGCACGCCCCAAGGTCTTCATCCTCCACGTCACCGTCGTCATCTCAACCGCGAGGGGAGGCGACCTGGAGTTCGTGACGTGGAGCAGGAAAAGGGTCATTGCGGCGATCCAGCAGGCGCGGGCCGCTCAAGGCCTGCCCCAGCTGATGCAGTGATGTTTTCATGGTGATGTTTTCAATGTAGTGAGGTTTTCTCACCAGGGGTCTTTGTGGTGGGTGAGGGTGACTAGGGCTGCGGCGATGATGGTGGTGATGGCTGTGGGGCTGAGAGTGACATGTCGTAGGGGCTTGAAGTGCTTGATCGGGGCGTTGGCTCTCTCGGCCAGCGCTCGCATGCAGGTGATCAGCTCGTTGCGCCATCTGGTGTCGGGGTCCGGGTCGGGGTTCTTGTCCGGGACCTTGATGCCGATGCCGGCCCCGGTGTAGCCCTTGTCCGCCACGGTGGGCAGCCCCAGTGAGGCCGCCCGGTACAGTGCCGGCAGGGCGTGGGCCTGGGCCTGGGCGGCGGTGATGTCATGGGGCGAGCCAGGCTCGACGGGCGCGGTCCACACCGGCAAGCCAGTGTGATCGGTCAGAACCTGCACGTTGCCGCCGAAGGCCTTGTGCTTACCCGAGTACCACAGGTGGTTGCCAGCCTGGGTGCGGGCTGCGACCCGGTCGATGCGCACCAGGGTGCCGTCCAGGCCACAAAAGGCTCACCTCTGCGCCGGAGCCTGTCCAGGACGTCAGTGATATCGGGGGATCGTTGGGCGATGACCTCCAGGGTCTCGTGCAGGTAGCGGTAGGCGGTGGCCTGCGAGACTGCGCTGTCGCGGGCCAGGGCCCGCACATCGGTGCCGTCCTTGAGTCACCGCAGCACCACAACGGCCTGGACCCAGGTGGTGGCGGCCCGTTGATGGGGTTGGGCGTCGTGGGTGCGGCGATGGGCGGTCAGCCGGCCGCTGATGGTACGCACGGTAGCGATGGGTACGTCGAGAGTGGCGCGATAGGACACCCGCGCGGAGCCTTTCTTGTGAGCAGGTTTTCTTGGTCGAAAACAACTCTGACGCACGGCTCCGCGTGCACCCCGCTCCGGTCCTATCCACGCTTCTCAGCCATCCCAGCGCTCAGGACACCAGCATCACCACCCCCAATGAGAAAACCTCAATAGTTGTTGAATTGATATTTCTAGACCAGCCTTTCGCTGTTTGGTTGCGAGAGGTTGGGGTGTGCTGTGACAGTCTGTGATCTCATCGCGGCCCCGTAGTCGTACGTTTCATGAGTTACCGTAGCCGAGTAATCGGCATTGTGGACTCCCGAGCTCTCTACTGAAGGTCTCATCGTGCAACGGTCTGGCTGAAGGCTGACAGTTGCGGTGGGTGCGAGCACTTTGCTATTGACTGCGTCGTCTAACCTATGAGGCTGGAGAACCTGTTGTTCTACCCGCCACCCGGCTGCATGCGCTCCCGAATCGCCTGGAACAGCTCCGACGGCAGCTCCACGTGGCCGAAGCGCAGCTTCGTCGCCACCTTGCGCCATCCAGGAAGGGTGCGCAGTACGTCAAGCGGCACCTCTCGCACCGGCGTCTGCCACTCGATGTCGCGTCGATACGGGATGAAACCTGGGAACATCTCATGCTGGTAGACCTCATCGCCGGCAACCATTCCGCAGGCGGTGATCGCCTGGCATGGTTGCTGGGACGCGAACTCCTGAGAGGATGTAGTCGCCTCGCCGCATGCGCTGTAGCGGCGTTTTCTTGCCATGGCATAGCTGGCAGAATCCCTCGGCCACACCTCGGGCCACATGATCTTTCGAGGCAATGCCGAGCCAGTATTTCATCGTGATGCGCTCCCTATCCTCGTGTTTCTCATGCTGAGCGACGTCGTCACGACGCCTTCTCGTGAACCGTGATGGCATAGCCGTCGGGATCGGCGAAGGTGAAGGCCAGGCCGAAGGGGGTCTGAGCCGGGGCGGTCAGGATCGTGGTTCCTGAGGCCTCAAGCGAGTCATGCAGCTCCTGAACCGCATCGCAGTGCAGCCAGAGCGCCACCCCGAGACCGGGACGGGGGACCTCGGTGAGGTCAACTCCCGGCAGGGGCTCGCGAACAGCGAAGGGGATCGGCGTCGTCGTGAAGAGGATAGCGGCGGGAGGTGCCGCTGGGGCTCGGTGCAGCCCCAGCCTGTTCTCGTAGAACTCCGCGGAACGTTCGAGATCTCCCACCTGCAGGGCGATGAAGTCGGGACCGGTGACGGTCATGAGGGTCTCCTCTCGATCGAAGATATGTCAGTTTACTGACATATCGAGAGTATGTCAGAATACTGTCATGAGTCAAGATGACCCCAGGGAGCTTCTCGGCTACCAGATCAAGCGGGTTCAAGCCGTGCTTCGAATGCGCATGGATGAGGCGCTGCGACCTTTGGGGCTGAGCGCTCCGCAGTACCTCTGTCTTGAGCTGCTCGGTCGCACTCCGGGGGCTTCGACCTCCGAGCTCGCTCGAGAGGCCTTCGTGACCCGTCAGACCATGAGTACGCTGCTGCGGACCCTGGTGGACCGCGGTCTGGCTCGGCGTGCGGAGCAGGCGCCCGCCGGGCGTGCCCTGCCTCTGCGGCTCACTCCCGAGGGGCGGCGCCTGCTTGAGGAGGCGTCGGTCGTGACGATGGAGATCGAGCGCGTTATGACCGCCCCGCTGAGTGAAGCTCAGCTGCGTACGGTGCAAGAGTCGCTGGCGGCCTGTGTTACCGCTCTCGAAGAGTGAGTCTGTGCGTTGTGGGGGAGTTCTATACGACGCACGGGGTGCGCGGAGGGCATCTCCTGGTGACCATTCCGGAGCTCGTCATCTCACCCGCGGGGGAGACGATCTGGAGTTCGTGGCCTGGAGCAGGAAGAAGGTCGTCGCGGCCGTCGTCCGAGCCCGGGCCGCTCGAGGCCTGCCTCTGCTCATGTGGTGACGCTTTCAGCACGGTCTCAGAGCCCTGTGACACCCTGAGTGGATGACTACTCCACAGTATCCAGACTACTCGGGTGACGGCTCCTGGTCCGGCTACAATCCCCAGGGCGCGGGTCCTTCAGGTGATGGGACGCAGCCCGGTTACGATCATCAGGTTGGGGGTTCTCCGGGTTATGGTCCGCAACCCGGCTACAGCTTCCAGCCCGGCGCGGGTGCCGGAGGAGGCGTGCCGCCCTATCCGGGAGGTGTTATGGGCGGCGTGCCGATGAGTGTCGGCGACGGTCTGTCCTGGGCCTGGTCGAAGTTCAAGGAGAATGCTCTTATCCTCGTGGTTGGAATCGGCTTGTGGAATATTCTTTCGGCGGGCGGGTTCGATGCCCACTTCACCATCAATGATCAGGAGTATGGCGTCGGCCTCGGCAGCTCGGTCGGTAGCGTCGTCTCCTTCGTCGCTGGGCTGTTCGCCCCCATCGTGTGTGCCAACATGTCGCTTAAGGTTGCCTCCGGACGGCCTCTGGAATGGGGAGACCTTTTTTCCTTCCCGAACTTGGTTGCGGGCGTTCTGGCGACATTTCTAAGCACGCTCGCTATGGTTGCGGGCATACTTTTGTGTGTCGTTCCGGCGTTCATTGTTCTTTTCCTGTTATATTACTCCGTCTATTTCACCGTGGATAAGGGGGTGGACGGTATCGAGGGAATGAGGGCCTCATGGAACACCCTGTCCAGCCATGTCGGCGAGCTCCTCCCCTTCGCTCTGACCGGTGCCGGCCTCAGCATTGTCGGCGTCATCACGGTCTTCGGCTGGATCGTGACGATGCCGCTGGTCGTGCTTATGACCGGTTACTCCTACGTGCGCATCCAGGGCTACGACGTCATCCGTTGACTCTGCTTTCGTGCTCCGTCTGCGCCCCGCATGCTCCGGCCTGCGGGGCGCAGAGTGCTTTCGAGGTCGGAAGGGCGCATCGGCTCGGCTAGAGTGAGGGCCGACGTCGGCCGTTGCCGTCATTCTCGACAACCATCTGCCCGCCCCAAGGACTTTCTTGCCATCGAGCCCCGCCGCCCCGAACCCGCGCGCCGCGGACGACCGTCCTGCCCTCGTTCTGGCCAACCTCGGCACCCCGGCCGAGCCGAGCCCCACCGCGGTCCGATTCTTCCTGCGGGAGTTCCTCTCCGACCGCCGCGTCATCGAGATGCACCCACTGCTGTGGCGTCCCGTCCTGGAGGGTGTGATCCTACGGGTGCGTCCGCGGGCCTCGGCCGCCAAATACGCCACCATCTGGCGTCCCGGCCAAGTGGGCCGCTCCGGTTCGCCGCTCATGCACTACAGCGAGCGCCAGGGCGAGCTGCTCCAGCATGAGCTCGGCGAATCGGTTCAGGTCCGCATCGCCATGCGTTACGGACAGCCGTCCCTGCGCCGCGTCATGGGCGATCTCATGGACGCTGGTTGCCGCCGGATCGCCGTCATCCCCCTCTACCCGCAGTACGCCGCTTCCGCGTCGGGCACCGTCATCGACGAGGTCGCCCGCTTCATCCTCGCCTCCCGCAACCAGCCCGAGCTGCGTACCATCCGCTCCTTCGAGGCCTCCCCGGCCTACATCGAAGCCCTCGCCACGGCCCTGGAGCAGCACTGGAAGATCCATGGACGTCCCGACCCTGCTGCCGGCGAACACCTCCTTCTGTCCTTCCACTCCATCCCCCAAGCCATGCACGACGCCGGAGATCCCTACCGCACCGAATGTGAGCGCACCGTTGAGCTCCTGACGCGCCGACTCGATCTGCCCGACGGGCTCGCCCGGCTCACCTTCCAGTCCGTCTTCGGGCCCGCCGCGTGGATCGGGCCGGCCACCATCGACACGGTCGACGAGCTGGGGAGCGCAGGCTGCCCGCGTCTCGACGTCATCTGCCCCGGCTTCTTCTCCGACTGTCTGGAGACCCTCGAGGAGATCAACCAGCTCAACCGCGAGACCTTCACCACTGCCGGAGGCGGAAGCTTCCACTACATCCCCTGGGGCAACGACTCCGAGGGCGCCATCGCCACCCTGGCTGAGCAGGCCCGAAACGTGCTGGCCGGCTGGATCTGAGTCGGCCTCCCTCACTGCGGCGTCGGCCCGGAAGGTCGGTCTCAGCACGAGAGACCACAGGCCCTCGCCGGGGAAACTGATGCCCGGGACGGTATGGTGACGTGAACAACCCCGATTCTGTGAGGAAGTCGCCGTGCATCTTGAGTGGTGGTCCGTCCTGCCCTTTGCGGGCATGCTCGCCTGTATCGCCGTCCTACCGCTGATTCCGGCCACGGCCCACTGGTGGGAGAGGCACTCCAGCCAGCTGCTCGTCGCCGTGGGCCTGGGTGTGCCGGTGGCCGCCTGGATGTGGGTCCTCGGTGGCTGGGAGGTCGTCTTCGCCGCCGTGGTGGAGTACTTCCAGTTCATCTGCCTGCTGCTGGCCCTGTTCGTCGTCTCCGGGGGCATCTTCCTCAAGGGCGACATCCGGGCCACTCCCCGCAACAACACGATCTTCCTGGCCATCGGCGGGACCATCGCGTCCTTCGTCGGTACCACCGGCGCCGCCATGCTCCTCATCCGGCCCCTGCTGGCCACCAACAAGG
>ERZ773043.1495-NODE-1495-length-13101-cov-4.259620_pt1 | contig 13101 bp, 9 predicted proteins | sample MGYA00580636_ERZ773043 | MGnify/ENA primary metagenome ERZ773043 (study PRJEB29015, sample SAMEA2737992) | human oral metagenome | biome: human oral; feature: human-associated habitat; material: dental | place: China | collected 2065 ... | reverse complement strand
AGTAAGGGCAGGAGACGAGGTCGACGGGCTGATCCTTGGCGGGCGTATAGGCCGTGCGGTAGTCGTCCTGTAGCTGGTAGTCGATGGCATCCTTGGCGAGCTCGGTGTGCAGCTCACGCTTGTTGCCCGCTGCGTCGGTGCGATCGTAGTCGTAGATGCGGTAGGTGATGTTGGAGGTCTGCTGGATCTCGGCGATGAAGCAGCCTGCACCGATGGCGTGGACGCGCCCTGCGGGGAGGAAGAAGACGTCGCCGGGCTTGACCTCGTACTCCGCTAGAGCCTCTACGATCGTACCCTCGGCGATGCGCTTCACGTAGTCCTCGGGCGAGGACTGGACGGCGAAGCCGCTGTAGAGCTTAGCCCCTGCAGCGGCGGAGATGACGTACCACATCTCCGTCTTGCCGAAGGAGTTGTGGCGCTTCATGCCCAGCGCGTCATCGGGGTGCACCTGTATGGAGAGGTAGTCACGTGCGTCGATGAACTTGATGAGCAGTGGGAAGCGGTCACCGAAACGCGCCTTCACGCGTGCGCCGACGAGGCGGTCACCATAGGTGCGGAGCAGCTCGTCGAGGTTCTTCCCCTTGAGGACGCCCTCGGCTACGATGCTGTAGTTGTCATCGACGTGAGAGATCTCCCAGCTCTCGCCCACCTTCTTGTCATCGGGCTCAAGTCCCTTGAAGGGGCGGATATCTTGGCCTCCCCAGATGACTTCCTTGAGTAGGGGGGCGAAGGTCAGAGGGTATAGTGTCTGCTGTGTCATAGGTCTATAAGTGTTGCTATCAGTAAGTGTTGGTGATTATCCTTGGGTACGCTCCAGCTCGCGGAGGTTCTCCATTTTCTTTCGTTGCATGAATTCGTAGATCCCCTCGAGGTGCTCTGTGACTTTGCCGCCGCCGAACTCGTAGACCTTGCTGACGAGCCCGTCGAGGAAGTCACGGTCGTGCGATACGAGGATGAGTGTCCCGTCGTATGCTAGGAGAGCTTGCTTGAGGACCTCCTTGGTCTTCATGTCGAGGTGGTTGGTGGGCTCGTCGAGGATGAGGAGATTGTAGGGCTCGAGGAGCAGCTTGAGTAGCGCTAGACGCGTGCGCTCTCCGCCAGAGAGTACCTTGACCTTCTTGGCCGAGGCCTCACCACCGAACATGAAGGCCCCCAGTAGGTCCTTGATCTTGGTGCGTATCTCCCCCTCGGCGATGTCGTCTATCGTCTGGAAGACGGTGCGTGTCTCGTCCTCTATGGCCGCTTGGTTCTGGGCGAAGTAACCGATCGAGACGTTATGCCCGAGCGTCAGCGTGCCCTCGTGCTCGAGCTCCTTCATGATGCAGCGCACCAGCGTACTCTTCCCCTCGCCGTTCTTCCCGACGAAGGCGATCTTGTCTCCACGCTCGATCATCAGGTCGACCCCGGAGAAGATGCGCTTGTCCTCGAAGGCCTTGCCTACGCCCTCCATCTGTACGGGATAGGTGCCCGAGCGAGGGGATGGTGGGAAGCGGAGACGGATCGCGGAGCTGTCTATCTCGTCGACCTCGACGAGCTCTAGCTTCTCCAGCATGCGCACGCGGCTCTGCACCTGGTTGGTCTTGGAGTACGTGCCCTTGAAGCGCTCGATGAAGTCGGTCGTCTCGGCGATGAACTTCTGCTGCTCCTCGTAGGCCTTCATCTGCTGCTCGCGACGCTCGGCACGCAGGCGCTGGTACTCGGAGTAGTTCACCTTATAGTCGTAGAGGCGGCCCATCGTGATCTCGAGGGTACGCGTGGTGATATGGTCGACGAAAGCGCGGTCGTGGCTGATGACGACGACCGTCTGCCCCGTCTCGATGAGGAAGTCCTCAAGCCACTGGATCGACTCGATGTCGAGATGGTTCGTCGGCTCGTCGAGGAGAAGGACGTCGGGCTTCTGCAGGAGGAGCTTTGCCAGCTCGATACGCATACGCCAACCCCCACTGAACTCGCTCGTCTGTCGCGTGAAGTCGCTTCGCTTGAAGCCAAGACCGAGGAGCGTCAGCTCGATAGCCTTGTCGTAGTTGATCTCTTCAATAGCGTAGTACTTCTCACCAAGCGCAGACACCTCCTCGATGATCGCCATATACTCGGGGCTATCGTAGTCGGTGCGGGTATTGAGGGCCTCGTTGAGCTCCTCCATACGGGCTGCCATCTGATGGATGTTGCTGAAGGCTTGCTCAGCTTCCTCGAAGACGGTACGCCCATCTTCGGTGAGGAGGTGCTGGGGAAGGTAGGCCACCTGCACACCCGAGGGGACGTTGACCTTACCGCGGGTCGCCTCACGCGTACCGCTGAGGATCTTCAGCAGGGTGCTCTTACCGGCACCATTCTTTCCCATGAGGGCAATGCGGTCCTTGGGGTTGATGACGAAGGAAATATCTGAGAAGAGGGGTGCCCCACCGATCTCGACAGTGAGGGCATCGACTGAAATCATACGCTTTGCTTAGAGAATAGAAGGAGGAAAGGGGATGAGGGAGTAAAAGATCCCCCTATGTCAGGTGTGTGGACACCCAGCATAGGGGGACGGGGGCGGGCAGACTACTGCCCTATCTGAAGGAGGGTGAAGCCGGCCTCGACGGGGTCGGTATCGAAGACGTTGCGCCCGTCGATGAGTAGCGGAGTCTTCACCGAGCGGCGAAGGACTTCCCAGGCGGGCATACGGAATGCCTTCCATTCGGTGACGTGGAAGATCGCATCGACATCGAGTGCGGAGTCGTAGACATCACGTGCGTAGCGGACGCGGTCGCCGAGACGACGGCGGGCCTCAGGCATAGCGATCGGGTCATAGACAGCGACCTCACAGCCAGCCTCGAGGAGGGAATTGATAAGGACGAGCGAAGGCGCCTCACGCATATCGTCCGTCTCAGGCTTGAAGGCCAAGCCCCAGACAGCGACACGACGACCCTTCAGATCACCACCGAAGTAGCGGGAGAACTTCTCGAAGAGCACGTGCTTCTGCGCTTCGTTCACAGCTTCGACAGCTTCGAGGACACGCATGGGACGGCCATACTCCTTCGCTGTGCGGATGAAGGCTTGCACATCCTTGGGGAAGCAAGAGCCACCATAGCCACAGCCCGAGTAGAGGAACTTGCTCCCGATGCGGGCGTCACTACCGATGCCCTGACGCACCATGGAGACATTAGCACCGACAGCTTCGCAGAGGTTCGCCACCTCGTTCATGAAGCTGATGCGTGTAGCGAGCATGGCGTTGGCTGCGTACTTCGTGATCTCTGCCGAGGCGATATCCATGAAGAGGACGCGGAAGTTATTGAGGAGGATGGGCTTGTAGAGGCGCGTCATCAGCTCACGGGCACGGTCGCTATCGACACCGACGACGACACGGTCGGGGCGCATGAAGTCCTCGATAGCGTTGCCCTCCTTGAGGAACTCGGGATTCGAAGCGACATCGAAGGGAATGGACACGCCACGCTCACGCTGCGCTGCCTCGATCGTCTCACGGACCTTGAGGTAGGTACCTACGGGCACGGTGCTCTTGGTGACGACAAGACAATAGTCCGTCATCGCCTCACCGATAGCACGAGCTACGGAGAGGACATGGCGCAGGTCGGCCGATCCATCTTCGTCTGGGGGCGTGCCGACAGCACTGAAGATAATCTCGACATGGGGCAGGACTTCGGCGATAGAGGTAGAGAAGTGCAGGCGTCCAGCCTCCACTCCACGGCGTACGAGGGCATCCAGACCCGGCTCATAGATGGGTATCTCGCCATCACGCAGGCGCTGGATCTTCGCCTCATCGACATCTACACAGTAGACTTCTACACCGAGGTCAGCGAAGCAAGCTGCGCTGACCAGTCCGACATAGCCTATCCCTACGATAGCAATGGGCATAATGCTACTCCTTAATTATATATGTATCGGTGTTACTTCGCTGGGGCTGCTTCACGCAGCTCACGGGCGATGCGCTCCATCTCTTCGGCAGGAAGTTGGAGCTTCTTCTTCAAGTCAATATCTCCCTCAGCATTGATGGGCACGAGGTGGATGTGCGCGTGGTTGACCTCAAGTCCGAGGACGAGGACAGCGACCTTACGGCACTTCGTCACCGTCTGGATCTGACGGGCGACCTGCTTAGCAAAGACCATCATGCGCCCGAGCAAGTCATCCTCGATATCGAAGACGTAGTCGACCTCCTGGCGAGGTACGACGAGCGTGTGACCGGGCTGTACGGGATTGATGTCGAGGAAGGCGTAGAACTCAGCGTCCTCGGCGACTCGATACGAAGGGATCTCCCCCTCGATGATGCGTGTGAAGAGCGTAGCCATGGAGTAAAACAAGATTAGATCGAGATATTGAGGATCTCGAAGTTCAGAAGGCCACCAGGCGTCTGGACCTCGACGACATCACCGACCTTGCGGCCCATAAGGCCCTTAGCAATGGGGGTGTTGACGGAGATCTTCTTCTCCTTGAGGTTTGCCTCGGTGTCAGAGACCAACGTATAGGTCAGCTCAGCACCCGTCTTGGTATTGCGGATGGTGACCTTGCTCAGGATCTGGACGCTATCGGTAGAGATCTTCGACTCGTCGATGATACGAGCGTTAGCTACCTGCGCCTTGAGCTGAGCGATCTTCCCTTCGAGGAGGCCCTGAGCTTCCTTGGCGGCGTCGTATTCGGCATTTTCCGAGAGGTCACCCTTATCGCGTGCCTCGGCGATCTGACGAGAGATCTCGGGGCGGTGAACTGATTCGAGTTCGTTGATCTCAGCTATGAGCTTGTCATAGCCGGCTTGTGTCATATAGTTATATGCCATAGTCGTAGTTGGGGAGTCATAGACTCCAGCCTAATTTTTGCGCGGTCTTGACCGCAAGTAAAAACAATAGTGAACCCTACTCCAGCCGATCGCTGTCGTAGGGTTCCTTCGCAAAGGTACGATTATTTATCTAAGGCAGGGTACCAGCTTAATTTATTTGCTTCCCCCACCCTATCAAAACCTTACGCCTCCTGACTTCCCGACTCCCAAGCACAGCAGGCGGGGAGTATGTCGACGTATATCCTGCAGATAGCGGCAGTCGCCACCACGCCTGTATAGAGCGACTTAGCCGACTATCCGCATACGATCCACCACAAAGCAAGACCACCCCGCAGGTCCCCTTCATCTGGACCTATAGTGATCTACGGGCGGACCACTATGAAAACGCCCCACTCGCCCGTAGTCGTACATCGGCGAGCTGGCTACTCCTCGTCTTCGGCAAAGGGTAGCCACTGCTGCACCCACATCCCCGGGCGAAGCTCCTCAGGCGGATGCGAGAGGGAGAGCCCCAAGAGGCGAATGGGACGGTCGGCATAGTCAAGGCCGCGTAGAAGCTCCAAGCCACGCTGCAGAAGTAGGTCAGGCGAAGAGAAGGCTTCGGAGAAGGAAGCCGAGCGGGAGAGTACAGAGAAGTCGGCGAACTTCACCCGCAGCGTGAGCGTGCGCCCTGAGAACTGACGGCGCTGCAGACGCCCGTCCAGCTCCTCGACCACCTCACGAAGGTGGGCTTCGACGACGAGGGGCTCGGCACTATTCTCCTCGAAGGTGCGCTCACAGCCGAGGCTCTTACGTACCCACTCGTAGATGACGGGGCGCTCATCCACCCCACGAGCGAAGTCATAGAAGACGCGCCCCGCCTTACCGAAGTGGCGGGTCAGCTGCTCGAGGCTTCGCTCTCGGAGGTCCGCCCCCGTGCGGATACCCAAGAGATGCATACGCTCTGCCGTGGCACGCCCCACGCCCCAGAAGGCTTCGACGGGAAGGTCAGCGATGAAGTCCAGAGCTTGCGATGGATGGATCGTGCAGAGCCCGTCGGGCTTGCGCGCATCGGAAGCAATCTTCGCGAGGAACTTATTGTACGACACACCCGCCGAAGCCGTCAGCCCCAGCTCCTCGCGGATGCGGCGACGGATCTCACGGGCTATCTCTACGGCCATAGGCTCCCCGACCTTGTTCTCCGTCACATCGAGGAACGCCTCATCGAGGGAAATCGGCTCAATGATATCGGTGTAGTCGTGGAAGATGCCGTGAATGGCTCGCGAGACTTCGCGGTAGCGATCGAAGTTCACCGGCACAAAGATGAGCTGCGGGCAGAGCTTGCGTGCCTTCGCCCCAGGCATCGCTGAGCGTACACCGAAGCGCCGAGCTTCGTAGCTCGCAGCACAGACCACCCCACGCGACTCCGCTCCACCCACGGCAATAGGCAGCCCCCGAAGCTCGGGATGGTCGTGCTGCTCTACCGAGGCGTAGAAGGCATCCATGTCGATGTGTATGATCTTGCGCATGGCGAAAGGAGAGGGACGGGCGGGCGGCTTAGGGAGAAGCTATCACTTCTTGGGGCGCTGAGGCATCGGACGCGTATAGGCCCAAGCCCAAGCGATGAGAGGGAGCTGAAGTGGCAGACGCACCAAGGCGAAGGTCAGACGGGGATCCGCCGTGGCCTTCATATTGAGATAGGTCTGGATATTTGCAGGGAAGACGGCGATGAGCAGGAGGACAATACCCCACGCAGCCCACACACGCAGGCGACTCTTCGGGCGAAGGACAAGAGCCACTCCCAGCACGATCTCGATGACCCCACTCAGGGCAACGAGCGCTTCGTGAGCGGGGAGGTAGGGTGGCATCGTGCGCAGGTACATCTCGGCATTCACGAAGTGATTGATCCCAGCAGCGATATAGAGGAGGGCGCAGAGGTAGAGCCCGACGAAGTAAAGGCGATAACGAAGCATCAGAACGTATAGGAAAAAAAGGAGATAAAAGCACTGACCCCCTACCGCAGGTGCGTTAGGGGGCCAGACAGACCTGCCCTAAGCGGGCAAGCGTAGTACTTGAGATTATTCCGCTTTTAGCGTCACACGCTTGAAGGCAGTCACCGTGAGGCTCTTGCTCTGAGCCTGGAGGTACTGAGCGATGGTAAGCTTGTTGTCCTTGACGAAGAGCTGATCAAGGAGGGTATTTTCCTTGTAGTACTTCTTCAGGGCACCCTGTGCGATGTGGTCGACGAGGTTCTCGGGCTTACCAGCTTCGCGAGCCTTTTCGCGAGCGAGGTTGAGCTCACGCTCCTTGACATCAGCGGGGACATCTTCTTCGGTGATACCGACGGGAGCCATAGCAGCGATCTGCATAGCCACGTCGCGAGCGACCTGAGCGTCGGTAGCTTCGTTGAAGGCTACGATCGTAGCGAGCATATTCCCTGGGTGAATGTAAGAGGTCGTGAAAGCACCCTGGACGAACTCGTATACACCGAGCTCCATCTTTTCACCTGAGACACCGCTGCGCTCGGTGATGTGGTCCTGTACGCTACGGCCGTCAGCCATAGGAGCAGCGAGGATTTCTTCCTTAGAAGCACCCTTCTTAGCCTTAGCTACTTCGAGGATAGAGGAGACGAGCTTGATGAAGTCTTCGTTCTTAGCGACGAAGTCCGTTTCGCACTTGACGCCTACCATGACAGCATAGTCGCCTTCGTGAGCAGCGAGGATGCAGCCTTCTTCGGCTTCGTGGTCGCCACGCTTAGCAGCGATAGCCTGGCCACGCTTACGGATGAGTTCGATAGCCTTGTCGAGGTCGCCAGCAGCTTCTTCGATAGCCTTCTTAACATCGGTGAGACCAGCACCGGTGAGGGCGCGGAGCTTCTTGATGTCTTCCAACAATTTACTCATGATGGTATCTTGTATTGAGTTAGAGTTCTTGTGATTGGTAGATAAGACCCGAGGACGAGCGGGTTAGACGGCTCATCCTCGGACTTATCTTACTGTATATCGCTCCCGTCAGGGAGTCGACAGGGTCGTCTCAGGCGGAGAGCTTAAGCCTCTTCGGAGGTAGCCTCAGCCTTACGGCGGGTACGGCTACCCTTCTGTACGAGCTTAGCGCCACCTTCGCCTTCGCCCTTTTCCAGGCCCTTACCTTCGGCCTTGCGTTCCTGCAGACCTTCGGAGATAGCGCCACAGATAGCCGAGACGATGACTTCTACGGCAGCCGTAGAGTCGTCGTTAGCAGGGATGACGTAGTCAACATTAGAGGGATCGCTATTGGTGTCCACAATAGCGAAGACGGGGATACCGAGGCGCTGAGCTTCAGCTACTGCGATGTGCTCCTTCATTACGTCTACGACGAAGAGGGCGTTAGGCAGCTTGTTCATATCAGCGATAGAGCCGAGCGTAAGCTCGAGCTTAGCACGCTGACGAGAGATCTGGAGCTTCTCGCGCTTGGAGAGGTTATCAAACGTACCATCAGCAGTCATCTTATCGATCTCGGTCATCTTCTTGACGGCCTTGCGGATCGTAGCGAAGTTGGTAAGCATACCACCGGGCCAGCGCTCCGTGACATAAGGCATACCTACAGCCTTAGCCAGCTCAGCGACAGCGCCCTTGAGCTGCTTCTTCGTAGCTACGAAGAGGATCTTCTTGCCAGCCTTTGCCAGGCCCTTGGCGACTTCTGCTGCTTCGTCGACCTTAACAACAGTCTTGTGAAGGTCGATGATGTGGATGTCGTTACGCTCCATGAAGATATATGGAGCCATAGCTGCATTCCACTTACGGGTGAGGTGACCGAAGTGGGCACCTGCTTCTATGAGTTGGTCAAATGAAACTCTTGACATGATTTCGTTTACGTTCTATAAAGTGTAACAGAATTACTTTCAACTGCTTGGTAGGACGGAAGTCTTACTCGAGGGAGAAGACTCCCATAGCTCTAAGCAATTTAGATACTAAACGCGAAATAACATCCCTCAGGCCACAAGCCTGAGATGAGGGATATTAACGCTTGCTGAACTGGAAGCGCTTGCGTGCCTTGGGGCGACCTGGCTTCTTACGCTCGACGACACGAGAGTCGCGAGTAAGGAAGCCTTCTGCGCGCAGGGCTGGCTTGTCTTCTTCGTTGATCTTGACGAGAGCACGAGCGATCGCAAGACGAGCTGCTTCGCTCTGTCCCTTGAAGCCCCCACCCTTGAGGTTGATCTTGATATCATACTTCTCTACGGCATCCAGAGTAGCCAGGGGCTGGCGTACGATGTACTGGAGGATCGAAGAGGGGAAGTATGCAGCGATATCACGCTTGTTGATCGTGATCTTCCCGCTACCTGCTGCTACATATACGCGGGCTACTGCGGCCTTACGACGGCCAATGGCATTGATGAATTCCATACGTCCTGGTATATATTACTTGAGCTTGGAGAGATCGACGAGACGAGGCTGCTGTGCTTCGTGCTTGTGCTCTGCGCCGTCATAGACGTAGAGGTTAGCCAAGATAGCAGCACCGAGACGGTTCTTGGGGAGCATACCCTTGACGACCTTGCGGAAGAGGCGATCAGAACCCTTAGCCTGCAGGAAGCGGGGGCTGAACTGACGCTGCCCACCGGGGTAGCCAGAGAACTTAAGATAGACGCGGTCATCCCACTTCTTACCAGTGAGGACTACCTTGTCGGCGTTGATTACGATCACGTTGTCCCCGCAGTCTACGTGGGGCGTGAAGTTGGGCTTGTACTTACCGCGAAGGAGCTTAGCGATCTTGGAGCATACACGACCCAAGCTCTCTCCTGCTGCGTCCACGACGACCCACTCCTTGGTGACGGTCGCCTTGTTGGCAGAGACGGTCTTGAAACTTAAAGTGTCCATTCCTTCTGTCTTGTTGTTAATGATTCGACGAATAGCGATTCTACTTATAGCGACAGGTCTTCTCGTGGCCTTACCCTATAACTATGGGACACAGGCAAAGCGCACACTACTCTCCCAGTACTGGGCGATAAGACTCTGTCGATCCTCATAGACTCGCTGGGTACTATTTGATAAACAGCGCACAAAGATACAAAAAAACAAGAGACGCCGTGCACCTTCACCTAAGTCGTACCCGCAAATCGGGAGCGCCGTGTATGCAGCTACCCTAAATACTTCTTAAGGATAGCCGACTTACGCACTTCTACGCCCTGCATCACCGCTTCTGCCTTACGGATCTCAACTTCGTATCCCTCTATTTCCCGAATGATACGATCCTACTCCTGATCGGAGGTACTGAGACGGAGAGCTCTCTATAAAAGCCTATTGGCACACGCCAGTGACCACTCGCGCCTGTCATCCGTAGCTCAGCCTGCTTACGAATAGCCTCTCTATTAAGGTAGTGGAATAAGATCTCTTGCCTTACAGCTGTATTTTTATTGCGGAATACATGGAACTCTGAGCTAACAAAGCCTATACCATTAGTCAAGCCTGACAGCAGAGCACATTTACCATTCTCCACACATGAAGAGATCTTAACAAGTAGGTATCCCCCCTTCTTGACCTTTTGTAGCGTTCGCCCCTACCGTACTTCCACAAATCCATCATTACTAACAGAAGCCATCTCTCTAAGAAGCCAACGACGGTATCTAATGGCATCCTCTTTTTTTTTGGGGGGGAGGATTAACAGAACATACATCTCTACTATAAGGACATCCCCCCCCCTACAAGAACATCTAGATCAACAAATACTTTGCTAATCTTTGATCTATACTCTTCGATAGACATACGTGAGGATTTGTATTCGGCATCCACCTTAGCGCACGCATCTACGACAGCCTGCTGCACTTCAATCGAAGGCCGAGGAATAGGTAAAGACTTTATATCATCTGGATAGACATGAGGCTGAGCAGCCCCACGAGCTAGCATAAATATTTCATCCTGCCTACTCTTCAGGTAGTTATACACATAAGATGCGCTTACGGGATCATCTATATTGACGGTAGTACAGTCAGATGCAAATATTTTCTCATCCCATTGATTGACATAACCCGCATTAGCTCCAGATGCACTAATCGTTATAGTACCCTCTGGGCGATTGTACTCATTGTGATAATAAGCATAAGACATACCTCCTGCAACGACCTTGTACGGCCCTGCTATAGCCTTCTTTTGGGTGATTGATTTCCCTTTTCTAATATCTGCAGGAAAAGCTCCCAATGTCACGACAGGATGTTTGCTATGCACAGACAACAACCCTTGGGGCCTCACTACCGTTCTTATCGCTGCATCCCAGTCAGGACGCTTAAAGTCGAGCATATCGGTAAGACGAAGGCTCGAGCAATAGCTCTTGAGTTCTCTGGGAATAGATACCGCTTCACCTAAGACACAGGCTCTCACCAGGCTATTAATTCGCGAGATATCATTGAGGTCTTGAGGATTGAAGAGTGGAGTCTGGATTTTGTAAATGCCTTTCCTGTTGCGCAAGAGCTCTTCATCTTCATCTTCATCCTCCTTCGACTTGGTTGCACTACCGATATACTTGATCCCTTCCCCTCCCTTGCGACTACTCCACTCATAGCCGAGGAAGCGCTTGCGATCCTCTGTATCTGTAGGGCTCTTGATGATGAGGACAGGCTGCTCATTACTCTTTGCCAATAGATAGTAATAGAGCTTCTCCTGCTCCAACGCACGAGTAGCTGTGAGGATATACCTCTCTAACTCCTCGGCCTGCATCTCTCGGGTATACTTCTTCGTCAGCTTCTTCTTCTTGAGGATACGCTTGGCATCAGCAGCGAACTTTGCCCGATAGCTCTTGAACAGCTCATGGTTCCATAGCTTTTCACATCGCGCCTTCCATAGCTTCTCACACCTCTTTTCCCATAGCGTCTCGCATCCCTTCTCCCATCGCTTCCCCCATCGCTTCTCCCATCGCTTCCTCCATCGTTTCCTCCATCGCATCTCCCATCGGTTCCCCCATTGTCCCTCCCATAGCACATCCGTAGGAGTCTGACAGAGCAAGGTCGCATATAGTGAGGGGTCGATACCCTGCATACGACAATAGGCCTCTAAGAGCGGGGCATCATGATAGTAACGATCTGGAGTAAGGTCACCACTAAACCAAGTATTGACTCTATTTCGATAGTGCTCCTTCGCGGGTACTGTTGTATCTCGCTTCTTGAGGAAGAGGGTCACAGTATTCGTCCCCGTCTTGCCGAACGTCCCGCTACCGAACTCAGCTATCGCTATGATCTGAAACTCCCGCAACATCAGCTCTCGGGCACGACTATAGATACTCCCATTAGAGAGCACAGAGGAAGGCAGGATAATAGCAGCGACGCCACCAGAGCGTAGCAGTTGGCTCGCTCGCTCCAGGAAGAAGACCTCAATGCTATTATTCGCACTGATGTCCGACACGTAGGTAGTGAGCTCATACTGCAGACGCTCCTCCTCGGTCAGCGTCTCTAAGAACCCCTTGACACTATAGGGAGGATTGGCTATGAGCACGGAGAACTCTCCCTCCTTTATACGCTCATGCTTCTTCAGCGCATCTTGGTAGATGATGTTGATCCCCTCTTGCCCATACATAAAGGCAGAAACCTTGGCGACCTTGGAGAGTCGGTACTCCTTCTCTATACCATAAATCTTGCTATAGCAATCTTGCTCTGCAACCCCTAAGGCAGAGATAAAGGGCTTAACTTGCTGTGCATATTCATTGAGGAAGTGCCCAGCCCCGCAAGCGTAGTCAATCACCTTAGGGACAGCCCGATCAGCATGTAGCTTTTCTAACGGTAGCGAGGAAATGATGAAGCGGACGATAGGCAGGGGAGTAAAGAACTGCCCTTCATTCTGCTTGACACCTTGATCGAGGAAACCCTCAAAAAGATCTCCGAGGAACTGATTCGGCCTATCTGTACGCAGACGAATATCCTGAAGCATACATACGACCTTCTTCAGAATCTCAGCGTTCTGCCTGAAGAGCGTCTCATTATGGACATCGAGGAAGGCAAAGTCATTATTGGTGTAGAACTTCTGCTGACGGAAGTACTGCAGGACAGCATCCTTCGTCGCATCCAGCTTACCTAAGTAGTGTGTGAAGGCATAGCTGATCTGCTGCTCATCAATATAGGTCACCTGCTCCCCGAGGAACTCATTCATCCCCTCACTATACATCTTCTGCAGTCGGTCTTGCAGACTATAATAGTCATCGGTAGCAGCCCCGCCCCAATGGAACTTGAGTGCGCTACTATTGCGCGTCTCATCTACGATCTTCGCCAGGAAGAGATTGACGAGCTTATCAAAGGCATTCTCACGCCCCGAGACATTATGCTGACGCATAATGGTCGCATACTCATGGTACTTCTTTTGAATATCTGAGCCATCGGCATCCTTGAGATCCTCTGC
>ERZ773043.1492-NODE-1492-length-13108-cov-6.908833_pt1 | contig 13108 bp, 10 predicted proteins | sample MGYA00580636_ERZ773043 | MGnify/ENA primary metagenome ERZ773043 (study PRJEB29015, sample SAMEA2737992) | human oral metagenome | biome: human oral; feature: human-associated habitat; material: dental | place: China | collected 2065 ... | reverse complement strand
TTGACAGCAAATGGCAACGCAGTCATGCGCCCGTTACGGGGATGCGACGGCCGCGTGGACTTGTTCAGAGGATCCCTAGTGATGGCTTCGGCAGATCGGAGCAGCTGGAGATCATTCGAGTCGTTGAAGAACACCGAGATGAAATCAGGAGGGCATGGCATGAACACTTCGGCCAGGACGGTGCGGTTTGATGACGTCACGATGTGGGTCGACCTTTCGGATGGACGGACGCTGGGTGTACCGCTAGCTTGGTTTCCCCGCTTGTTGAACGCAACGCCAGCGCAGCGCGAAAGTGTGGAGATAGGGCGTCACGGGTTGCACTGGGAGTCCATCGACGAAGACATTTCTATTGAAGGGTTGTTGGCCGGACGGGGAGACATGACGCGGCAGGGGGTGGCCGCATTGCTTCCAGCTTGATACTAGGCAGCTAGTCTTATTATTGATACGGCTCCGTACGTCATGGCGCCGCCCCCTCAAACCCCTGCTGCCGCCACGCCTCGAAGACGGTCACGGCCACCGCGTTGGACAGGTTCAGGCTGCGGTTGTGGGGGCGCATGGGCAGGCGCAGCAGGTGGTCGGTGCCCAGGCTGTCCTGCACGTCGTCGGGCAGGCCGGAGGTCTCGCGGCCAAAGACCAGGCAGTCGCCGGGCAGGAAGCGATGGTCGTAGGGGCTTTTGTGGCCGCTGGTGCTCAGGCCGTACAGGCGGCCGGAGAAGGGGGTTTGTCGCGCGTTGCTATGGGGTGGATGGCTGGGTGCGGTCTGCTGTCCGGAGCCGGATGCTGCGGCCATGGAAGCCTGCATGCTGTTCAGAAAGGTTGTCCAGTTCTTGTGCACGGTTATGGCCGTGAATTCATGATAATCCAGCCCCGCACGGCGCATCTTGGCGTGGTCGATGGGAAAGCCTAGTGGTTCGATGAGGTGCAGAGCGCAGCCGGTGTTGGCGCACAGGCGGATGACGTTGCCGGTGTTGGGGGGGATCTCGGGCTGGACAAGGACGACGTGGAACACGGCTTGAAGGGGAAATAGGAGTATCGCCCATCCATGATTCGTAATTCTGAATGATGAATGGGGGCGAGAACGAGCGCCGAATGGGTGCGGGCTGGGAGCTGGGTACAGATGAGATGGAGCACGGAGCCCAGTTCGGGTTCCGGCCAAGCCACGTAACCTGTCCCTGTGCGTAGGCAACGCCCGCACGGGGCACGACAGGATTGGACCACAATATCGTGCCATGGCGCCGGCCCGGTCGGTCTGGCTACAGCATGGTTCAGCTCTAGCACAGCCTAGCACGGCCGCTATCCGGTGGCATGGCAAGGCGGCTGCTCGGTGCACATGGTCGGTTCAACCTTTCCAAGTAGATGACGGTTCTTCATGCGGATATTTGCGCTTTCCGATCTCCATGTCGATTACGACGCCAACATGCAGTGGGTTCGGGGCGTGTCCCGCTTTGATCATGTCGATGACATGCTGATCCTGGCAGGCGATATCAGTCATCGGCTGAGCTTGGTTGATGCCAGCCTGGGTGTGCTGGTGCGCTGCTTTCGGATGGTGCTGTTCGTGCCCGGAAACCATGACCTCTGGGTAATGGATGGAGCGCCCGGCATGGATTCGCTGGCGAAGTTCGAGACGGTGATGAAAGTTGCGGCCGATTGCGGCGTGCGCGCTGGCACCGTGTCGTTTGGCGGTTGGCAGGTGGTGCCGCTGCTGGGGTGGTATGACGGTACGTTTGGCCAGCCAGTCGAAGAGCTGCGCCAGGTATGGATGGATTTTTATGCCTGCCGCTGGCCCGCACACTTGGGCCTGGCCGGCGTGGCCGAGCACTTCACCCGGCTGAACGAGGTGCTAGTCCGGCAGGATGGAACGTTTGGCCGGCAGGACGGGGCAACGCCCGACGGTGCAGCCGGCAGGCGGATCACGGTGTCGCATTTCTTGCCGCGCATCGATCTAGTGCCGGATTTCGTGCCGGCGCGGTATCGTACTCTCACACCGGTGCTTGGCAGCACGCGGCTGGAACGGCAGCTCCGGCAGGTTGGGCCGACTATCCACGTGTATGGTCACAGTCATATCAACCAGTCGGTGATGTTGGACGGTGTGCGCTATGTGAACAATGCCCTCGGCTATCCGCAGGAGAAAAGGATCACGACCCGGCAGCTTCTGTGCATCGCGGATGCGTCGGCATGATGGGTCGATGCCTTACGGCGTGCGCGCCACCACCAATGCAATGACTGAGGCTGCGCCGGCGGCCAGCAGGGTCTGGGCGACTTCGTCCAGCGTGCTGCCGGTGGTCATCACGTCGTCCACCAGGGCCAGGCGCTGGCCGGCCACGCGGTCGGGGTCCGGTACGCTGAAGGCGCCATGCAGGTTCTTCTGGCGCTGGGCGCGGGGCAGGCTCGACTGGCGGGCGGTGTCGCGCACCCGCAGCAGCCAGTCGGTGCGGATGGGTGGGCAGGTGCCGGGGGCGTGGGCGCGCATGCCGCGTGCCAGTTGCAGGCTCTGGTTGAAGCCGCGTTCGGCCAGGCGCGGGCCGGACAGCGGAATCGGTACCAGCGCATCCACCTGTTGCAGCGGCTGGGCCGGATCGGCCAGCAGGTGTTCCATCAGCAACCCGCCCAAGGGGCGAGCCAGTTGCAGTTGTTGGCCGAATTTCAGGGCGACCAAGGCCCGGTCGAGCGGCGGCAGATAATCGGCCAGGGCAAAGGTGGCGGTCAGCGCCAGCGGGTGCTGCTGGCACTGGGGGCACGGCAGGGTGGGGTTGGTTGAATCCGCTGAAAGGGGCAGCGCAGAAAGGGGCAGCGCACAGCGCAGGCACCGCAGTCGCCCCCGACCCGGCAGTGCATCCCGACAGTGCGCGCACAGCGGCAGGTCCAGGCAGGGCGCTTCGCACAGCAGGCAGGCGCGCGGCAGCAGCCGGGCGGTCAGCTGTCCCAGCCAGCGGCGGCCGTGCTGCCAGAGCATGGTATGAGGGGAAGCGGGCATGTCCGTTGAGAAGGCAAGGATGGAATAACACCGGGGGCTCATGGTTCCATCCATCCTATCCAAACGCCCCCCATCCGCCGCGCATCCTCTTCTATACTCGCCGACATGCTTAAGCCAGTCGGTCTGGACCGTGCCGCCTTGCGCCGGTCGTTCAATGAAAAGCGTTCGGGCGCCCAGCGGGCAGATTTTCTGCTGGCCGAGGTGGAGCGTCGGCTGGACGAGCGGCTGGAGCCGATGCGTCTGGACGGCGTGGAGACGGTGCTGGACCTGGGCTGCGGTCTGGGCCGCTCGCTGCCGGTGCTGGCCCGGCGTTTTCCGGAGGCGCAGGTGCTGGCGCTGGACATGGCCGAGCAGCCGCTCATCGAGCAGCACCGGCTGGATGTGCGGGCGCGTCGCGGCCTGCAGGGGCTGCTGGCCCGCATCCGGGTGCGCGAGAAACCCCAGACCCGTCCGCCGCACTGGATCGCGGCCGATGCACATCGGCTGCCGCTGCCGGCCAACCGTGTGCAGGTGGTCTGGTCCAACCTGGTGTTCCACTGGTTCGACGATCCGCTGGCGGTGCTGAAGGAGTGCTATCGGGTGCTGAAGCCGCACGGGCTTCTGGTGTTCTCGGCCTTCGGGGTGGATACCTGCCGCGAGCTGCGTGCGCTGGTGCCGGATTCGTCGGCGAAGAACCTGGAACAGCAGCAGACACAAGGGCAGTGGCCGTCGCTGCAGGACATGCACGACTGGGGCGATGCCATGGTGGAGACCGGCTTCGATGCGCCGGTGATGGACACCGAACACATCCAGTTGGCCTATGAATCCGCCGCGTCGTTGCAGGCGGATCTGGCCGGGATGGGCTTTCCGGCGGCTGCGGAGGTCGTCGTGCCTGCGCTCACGGTGGAGCTGGTGTTCGGCCACGCCTGGGTGCCGGCGCAGAAGGCGCGCGCCGACGGGCTGGCGCCCATCAACATCCTTCGCCGGGGCGCCCATCCCGGCTGAGGAGGTGTCGCACCCGGTGGGCAGGCGCGCTGCCTGCAACGCGGTCTTCACAATTTCCGTGGTGACCGCCTTCCTGCGTTAATATTTGTCGCTTGCAGCGTCGAGGTGGCTGACGGTTCGCATCCGGCCCCTGTACCGTGAGTCGACAGGGGCTGCATCGTGCCGGCATGGACGCGTGTCCGTGCCCGGGCATCCCTTTCCTTCGCAAGCCGCCTGGTCACCCTCCATGGTCATGAAAACACCTGAGTCTTCCCCCGGTCGTCTTCCCCTATCCGTCGATCAAGCCCTTGGCACGCCGCACCTGTCGCGGCGGCGTGTGCTGTCGTCCGTACCGGCCGCAGCCCTGTGGCTGGGGGGCAGCGCCCTGCTGGGGGGACTGGCTGGCTGCTCGAAAGAGAAGAGCATGACGTTCAAGTCCACCGATCTGGGCGGCGCCGACTACGGCAACGAGCTGTCGCTGACTGATGTCAGCACCGGCAAGCCCGTGACGCTGGCCAGCTTCAAGGACCATGTGGTGCTGCTGTTCTTCGGCTTCACGCAGTGCCCGGACATCTGCCCCACCACGCTGCTGAAGGCCAAGGAAATCAAGGATGCGCTGGGTGCGGACGGCAAGCGGCTGGACGTGGTGTTCGTCACGCTGGATCCCGAGCGGGACACGGCCGAGGTGCTGCCGGCCTACGTGCATTCGTTCGACCCGTCCTTCATCGCCCTGCGCGGCGACATGGCGGCCACCAAGAAGGTGGCGCGCGAGTTTCGCGTCTTCTTCCAGAAGGTGCCCAATCAGGACGGTTCCAGCTACACGCTCGATCATACGGCCGCGTCCTATGTCATCGACAAGACCGGCAAGCTGCGCCTGCTGGTGCGCTACACTGATCCCGTCGATAACGTGGTCAGTGACCTGAAGCAGTTGCTGGCGGCCTGATGCCGGCGTCCCCTCGACCGTTTCGTTTCCACCTGAAGCCCGTGCCACACGCATCGCGCGGGTCCGGAGGCTCTTTCGCATGAACGCACTGGGTTGGCTCGTCCTTGGTCTGCTGATCGGCTGGGCCATCGAATTCGCCATCGACTTCCTGTACTGGCGCAAGAAGGCGCAAGAAGAGGCCGAGGCCCTGGCCCAGCAGGAAAGCGTGCTGCTGGCCCAGCAGACCGAGCTGGGTCACCGCCAGGCCACGCTGCGCCTGCGCGAGAAGGAAATGGCCGATCTGCAGGCCTCGCTGGCCAGCCGTGATGCCGAGCTGCTGCAGCAGGCCCGTCGTGTGGAAGAGCGCTCCGACGATCTGTCCCGCGTGGAGCAGGCCATCGAGAAGCGCCGCGCCGACCTGGACCGCATGGGCCTGACGCTGAACGAGCGCGAAAAGGAAATCGCGGCACGTGGCGAGCAGCTGCGTTCCAAGGAAGTGAATTACAACCGTCGTCTGGACACGCTGGAAAGCACCGAGGCCGAGCTGGCGCGCCGGGTGGCAGTGGTCAGCAACCGCGAGGAAGCCATGCAGAGCTGGGAAGGGCGCATCCTGTCCCGCGAGCATGATGTGGCCGACCGCGAGGCGTCCGTCAATTACCACGCCAACCGCATTGCCAATGACGCGGCCGGCTACGAGGCCGTCAAGAACCTGCTGAAGCAGCACTATCGCACCGCCGAAGGGCGTGACCGCCTGCAGGCGCTGGTGGGCATCGACGACCGTACCGTCGAGTTGCTTAACCAGGCCGGCATCCGCACTTTCGAGCGCCTGGCCGAGACCTCCATGGGGGAACTTACCCGTCTGATGGAAGCCGCCGGTCCGCGCTTTGCACTGGCCAACCCGCTCAGCTGGGCCGAACAGGCGGGCCTGTTCCTGGCCGAGGACTGGGTGGCACTGGACGAGCTGCAGGCCGAGCTGAAGGGTGAGAAGCGCGAGAACGTGGCCGCAGGGCTGCTGGCTGCCATGCGCCGCCGGCCGGGCGCCCAGACCACTGACTCGCAGGAAACTGCTCAGCTGACTGGCGAGACGTCGGCCGCGGAAACGCCGGTGGCCGAAACGGCCGCTGCCGGGGTGGCTGCGGTCGCGGGTGCGGCAGTGGCTGCCATGGGCACCACCGCGGAAGAAGCGTCGGCCCAGGAGGCGGTGGCTGCTTCCGAGACCGTGTCGACGGAACCTGCTGAAGCCCCTGCGCAGCCGGATGAAGATGCGCCTGCCGTCGTTCAGGCGCAGACCGGGCCTGATGCGCAGGTCGCTGACGAAGCCTCTTCGTCGCATGAGGCTGGCATGACCGACACGGCATCGACGGCCACTGATGCTTCAGCGGCCGATGATTCGTCGTCCGCTGATTCAGCCCAGCACGAGGCGGACGCGCAGGCTTCCGATAACGAGGGCACCGATACTGCCGAGTCCACGCTGGACCAGGAAGCCGTGGTCTGGGCGTCCGACGCCGGTGACGAATACGAGGTCGAGGCCGATGAGGGACTGGCTTCCGTCTTCGTCAACCCGCGCCGCGAGTGGACGGCCGAGCATGTCGTGGCCGAGGCCGTTGATGCTGAGCAGTCCGAGCAGGGCTGGCGGGCAGCAGACGACGTCTCCGATGCCCACGTGCTGTCCGAACATGCCGCCGGCACTGCCGGGCACACTCCGTCGGCCGACCAGGCCGACCCCGTGCCGGAAAGCCAGCCGTACGGCCAGGCTCCCAGGCCCTGACCGCTCCGATCCATCCGCCCTCGACTCGCCCCTGACGCAGGAACGCCATGTCATCACCTTCGCCACTGCATCCGCCCGAGTCCGTGCGCCGCTTCACCTCGCTGAAAGTGGGCGTCCTGTTGCTGTTCGTCCTGCTGTTGTCGCTGTTCGGCGTGCGTGAGGGTGAGAGCGATGCCCAGCCCGAGGCGCACCAGCCGCTTGCATCCACGCATACCGAATCCATCGAGCTTCCACTGGGCAGACGGCAGCCTGGCGAGGCGGCCGGATCGCCGCAGGCTGGGCAGGAGCAGGAAGGGCATGACGCAGCCCGGCAGGCCGATGCCCAGGGCACCAGTCAGCCGGATGGCCGCCGGGCAGGCCCGTTGAATGTCCCGAAGGACACGGCCGCTGCGCCGTCGGCAGGCGCTTCCGGCCCGAACGGGGTGCCGACTGACGCCATGGCCGACAGCCAGACTGGCCCGGCTGTTCCCGCCGGGGAATCGGTCATGGCGACCGATGAGGATCAGCCGCCCCAGCCCGCCACGGGCGATGCGATGATCGAGCTGCCGGGGCCACCGAGCTTCTCGCTGACGCATGATCCGACGGGTAGTATCCGCCTGGCGGGCGAGGTGCCCGACGACGATACCCGCAACCAGTGGATGAATGCCATCCGTCTGGGTGCCCGGGGTGAGTCTGTCGAAGGCAGCCTACGCCTGCGCCGCATCGATGGCCATGTCGCCGCCCGCTGGGAGCCGCAGCTGACAGCCCTGGTGGCCCTAGTTCGCGAACGCAACATCAGCGAACTGCGCGTGCGCGGTGACGTGGTGGAAGTGTTTGGTGGTGCCCGGACGCCCGCCCAAGGTCGCGAGACGCTGGAGCTGATCCGTGCCCAGGTGCCTGAGGGCTATCGTGTGGTGGCTCGCAACGATGCGGAGAATAGTGTTTCCCGCCCGGGGGCCGCTGGTGGGTCGGGTGTGGCAGGTGCCGCCGCCCAGGCCACCCAGCGTTCTGGCGATGCCGATCGCCAGAACGTGCAGGTTGCTCCCGATGCCCGACAGGCGCGTGCCGCCGGCCAGGATACGGCCCGCGCCTCGAACGTACGTGATGCACGCGCACTGAACGCCCGGGACGCCCGCAACGAGGCCGCCACCCGGGCGCGTGACGCCCGCAACGGCCGGGACAGCCGCAATGCGCGCGATACTCGCCAGGCTGCCGCCGACAGTCGCAGCACGCGCGCCGCCGCAGCCGGAAGTTGCCCCCGGTCGCTGAAGCAACTGTCCGCGCCGATCTTCTTCAAGTCGGGCAGCGCCAACCTGTCACCGGCCGAGACGCGCCGCCTGCAGCAGCTGGGCGCCTGTCTGGGTCGCACGGCCTGGGTGCGCGTCACTGGCTACGCCGATCCGCGCTACTCTGCCGCCTACAACAAGACCCTCTCCGAGCGCCGCGCTCGTGCCGTGGCGGGCGCCATCAGCGAAGGGGGCTTCTCCTCGGCCCGCATCACGGTGGTAGGTGCTGGCAAGACCTCCGCCCGCACCAAGGTCCGCGCCGGCAAGGCCACGCTGCAGCGCGCCCGTCGGGTGGACATTCTGGTGGGTTGAGGAAAAAAGGGATAGGGTAAAGGCGTGCTGCGAGCGCCGCCTCGAACCGAAGTGCATCGCCTCAAACGCAAGAAGCCCCCGCCCGTTGCTACTACTGGGCGGGGGCGTTTTTCAGGGTCTTCAGATGGCGGGGTGCGTCGTCTCCCACGGTTGCTGGGTGCCCAGCAGCGTGTTCACCGTGGCCGTGCTGCTCAGTGCGGCAGTGCTGGAATCTACGGCGGTTGCTACGTCCGTGCCGGCCGGCGCAGTGGATGCCGTGCCGATTCCTGCCGCGCTTCCAGCTGCCGACGTGGCGGCATTCGACCCGGCGGTGGATGCCTCGCCTGGCAGCGACAGCGTCTCGCTCTGGTCCAGCAGCTCATTCAGTGACAGGCGGCTGCCCTGGCCGCTGGGAAGTGCCTTGGCCACGGTCAGCGATTTGCCCAAGGTATCCGTGCTGCTGGTGGAGCCCACGATGTCGCTTGTGGCGGGCTGCGCCGGTGTGGCGGGCTGGGCTGCGGCGTTCGCGCTTGCCGCCGCATCTGTGCCTGCAGCTGTGCCCGTATCTGCAGCGGCGGTACTAGCAGCGGTCGTTGCCGGCTGCGCCGTCGCGTCCGGTTGTGCTGCGGTATCTGCGGTGGCGGGCTGTTTCGTGGTGCCGGCCGCAGTGGCATCGGCTGTATCGGTGGCAGGCGTGGTAACCGCAGGTGGCGTGGCCGGCGAGGTTACCGGCGTCGCTGGCGTTGCCGGTGTGGCGGCAGGGCCCTGCACCTCAATCGTCTCGGTCCAGCTCTGCGGCGTGCTGCTGCTCGAGTCGGTCACCGTCATGTCCACCTTGTGGGTCTGGGAGGTGCCGGCGGCCACGGCCGGCACCTGCAGGACGGCCGAGAAGTGCCCGGCGGCATCTGCGGTCGCGGTGATGTCGTTTGCGCCCAGCTGCATTCGCACCTGTGAGCCCGGTGCGGCATCGCCACTGACGGTCACACCATCACTGGCCTCATCGGCCGTGATGACGTGGCTGTCATGGTTGTCGAACTTCAGGTTGGTGTACTTGGTGGTCGTAGTGACCTGCCGGGTGACCGTTTGTGCGCCCTGCACTGTGACCTCCAGGGATCCCGGAGCGCTCTTGTTGCCGGCTGCGTCCTCGGCAATGACCGAGAGCGTGGCCTTGATACTGCCGCCGGCAGCCGGCTTGGGCATGTCGGCTGCGGATACGGATACGCTCCAATCTCCATTTGCCTGGACAGTGGCAGCAATGGGCTTGCCATTCCAGGTGGCGGCCAGTTTGCTGCCGGCGTCGGCTTTGCCGGTGAAGCTCACGCCGTCCTTGGCCTTTTCCGCAGTAATAGTGTTGCCGTCGGTGGACTGAATGTTGGAGGGGGTGGCTGGTGGCGTCTTGTCCACGGTGAACTGGTGGTTGGTAGGTGCTGAGGTGGTACCCCCCGGGTTGGTGGCGGTTGCCGATATGGTGTACGGGCCGTCGGGCATGCCGCTCATGTTGAAGCCCTCAATGAGCCACTTGCCTTGAGCGTTGGCAACGACCTCTTGGGGGGCCCGGGTACCGACAACGACCTGGAGCGTGGCGTTGGGCGCCGCTGTCCCCGAGATGTTCACGCTACCCGCCTCGGCCTTGTTGACGATGTCGTCTGCGGTGACGAGGTCAATCGTCGGCGCCGTGGATGGCAAGGCGCTGTTCTGCACCGTGATGGCCTGCGTGGCTGTGGTGCTGTTGTTGCCCGCCTTGTCGTGGGCCACAACGGTCACATTGGCAGTGGTGCTGGCCTGGCCGGCCGGTATCGGGGGCACCGAATCGAAGTCCACGCTCCATTTGCCGTTGGTGACGGTGCCAGGTTTCGACAAACCGTTCCAGGTCACCGTTACCGTATCGGCATTCTGGGCCCCGGTCGGCGTATCGCCCGTAAAGGTGATCTTGCCGGTCTTGGCTTCTTCGGCGCTGATGGTGGTGTCGCCGCCGTTGGTCTTGATGTTGGTGGGCAGGCCGGGCGGTGTCTTGTCGAGGGTGACCTTGTGCACGCCGGCGGTCGAGGTGTCTCGGCCATCCTTCGAAGCGGTTGCAGTTACGTCGTAGCTACCATCGGGCACCTTGGACAGGTTCGTCAACTGGGCGGTCCAGGCGCCATTCGCGCCGGCCGTGGCAGTAGCTTCGACGGCACCCAGCTTGACGTTGACTTTCGAGCCCGCTTCTGCGATGCCAGATACTGACACCGCGCCCTGGGCTTCGGCAGCGTTGATGATGTCATCGCCGGCAATTTGGTTGATGACGGGGGTGGGCAGCGGGCTCAGCGGCCCCTGCAGCGTCACGTTCTGGGTGGCAACGGCGCTGTCGTTACCGGCCTTGTCCTGCAGCACCACGTTGAACGCACTGGTGGTGCTGTTGCCTTGGCTGGGCATGGGCAGGTCGCCTTCCTTGAATTCCACCTTCCACCCGCCGTTGGCGCCCACCGAGGCGGTCTGCGTCTTGCCGCCGCCGATCGAGACCGTCACCTTGGTGCCGGCTTCGCCCGAGCCGCTCAGGGTCACGCCGTTCTTGGCTTCGGCGCTGGTGATGATGGTGTCGTTGCCTTCCAGCTTCAGATTGGTGGCCGCCGCGGGGGGCGTCTTGTCCAGCGTGAACTCGGCCTTGCTGGTGGCGGTGTTGCCCTGGGCGTTGGTGGTGGTGACCGACAGCGCATGCTTGCCGTCGGCCAGGCCTGCTGGCAGCGGTACGCCAGCTTCCCACTTGCCGGTGGCGTCAGCCTGGACCTCGACCAGCGGGTTCTGCTCGTCGGTCAGCCACAGCGCAACCTTGCTGTTGGCTTCGGCTGTACCCATCACCTTCACTGGGGCGGCCGCTTCCTTGGCGTTGACGTAGCCGTCTTCGCTGATGGTGCCGATGATGGCGGTCGTGCCGGTGGTGTTCATGATGACCTGGCTGGTCACTTCCGGCGCACGGTTGCCGGCTGCGTCGATGGCGGTCACGGCCAGCGTGTAGGAACCATCGGCGGCCGGCAGCTCGGCGGCTTGCAGCGTGGTGCTCCAGTTGCCGTTGGCATCCACGGCTACCCGTTGGTTCACGGTGCCCAGCTTGAGTTCCACCGAGCCGTTGGCTTCGGCGGTGCCGCTGATGGTCACGCCCGCTGCCTTTTCGGGGCCGGTGATGATGTTGTCACCCGTCACCGGCGACACCTGGGCACTGGCTGGCGGCGTGTCGTCGAAGTTCAGCGTGGCCAGCGGCAGGGTGCTCTGCACACCGTTGTGGGTGCCGGTCACTTCCAGGCTGTTGGTGTCCGACAGGCCGGTAGCGGGTAGCGCGCCGCTGCTGGGCGTGGCGGTCTTCAGGTCCACGGCCCAGTTGCCGTTGGCGTCGGCCGTGGTGGTGTAGGCGACGTTGGCGTGCTGGTCACCATCGGTGTCGATGCGCACCTGCACTTCGGAGCCAGGCTGGGCCGTGCCGTTCAGCACGGGGAAGCGCGTGTTGAAGTAGGTAGAGGATTTCAGCGTGAGCGAGATGTTGCCCTGCGGTGCCTGGCCATCGCTGTCTCCGCCGCCTCCGCCGCCGGCAGCGGCCAGGCCCAGCACGGCTGCGCCGCCCAGGCCGTACAGCAGCGGCTTGGTGGGCACGTCACCCAGCGCGGGCAGGATGGGCGTCTCGAACTTGGGGTCATACAGCACGAAGGTGCCGTCGTTCAGTGCGCCCAGCGGCTTGGTGCTCACGTCGGCCAGCAGCACGGCGCCACCGGCGCCCTCGGCGGCGGCCGGAATACTCACGGCCTCATCACCGCCGGCCGTCACGGCACACTGGTCCGAGGCGCTGCAGATGCGGTAGTAACCTTCCAGAATCACCGAGGCGGTGCCGGCATCACCATCCAGCGGCACGTTCTCGATCACCAGGTCACTGTCCACCTGCAGTACCCGGAGCTGCTCGGCGTCCAGGTTGGAGGCCTGAAGTCGGAACTGCCGTCCGGGCAGCACCCGTACCCGGTTCTCGCCGGGCCTGAGCCGCAGCTGTTCCACACCGCCGTCCTGCGTCCGATAGATCTCGAATCGTGCTGCCATGATGCTCGTTCCGTAGGGTATGTATCCTTGTCTTGCAAGCCTATCAAAACGGGTTACATCCGCCCATATCTCCTGTGCGCCGGCAGGGATAGATTGCTGGTTCAAGTGTCAGGCAAAGCGTCGGTCGTTGTTTTTTGCAGACGATGCTGGGTGTCGGGTGGACCGTTGGTCGGTCTGGTTGGCCGCCGGTTACCGGATAGGAGGCCGAGCATAAAAAAGCCCGCCATGAGGCGGGCAGGTGGGACGTTGCGGGAACGGCCCTGGCCGTCCCCGTCGGCGTCATACCGTGGGGTGATGCTGCTCCCAGGGTTGGGTGCCCACCAGCGAATCCACGGTGCTCGTGGTGCTGACCGGCGCCGGCGGCGGAGCCGTCGGTGTGGGGGCGGCGGCGGGGGCCGGGGTGGAGAGCGACTCCTCGGCGCTGCTGCTGGTCATATCGTCCAGGGTCAGGCTCTTCTGCGACGTGCTCGACGTGTCCGTGGAGTGATCCGTGTCGGTCAGCGACTTGGTGGCCAGCGAGCGTGCCGAGGTACTGCTGCCGGTTGCCGTGGCACCTGTCGTTGTGGTGGCCCCACCGGTCGCCGTCGTCGGGGCGGCAGTGCCACTTCCCGATGTGTCGGAATCCGTGTCACCGACCGGTGCAGGCGTTGGCGAGGGTGTCGGCGTCGGACTTGGTGTCGGTGTGGTGGCGTTGTCCCCTGGGTCGGGTGTCGGCGTCGGGGAAGGTGTGGGCGTAGGCGTCGGGCTCGGTGTGGGAGTCGGGCTCGGCGTGGTGTTGTCGCCCGGGTCGGGCGTCGGTGTCGGGGATGGCGTAGGCGTAGGTGTAGGTGTCGGTGTCGGGCTCGGCGTGGGAGTCGGGCTCGGTGTCG
>ERZ773043.1488-NODE-1488-length-13125-cov-16.170008_pt1 | contig 13125 bp, 8 predicted proteins | sample MGYA00580636_ERZ773043 | MGnify/ENA primary metagenome ERZ773043 (study PRJEB29015, sample SAMEA2737992) | human oral metagenome | biome: human oral; feature: human-associated habitat; material: dental | place: China | collected 2065 ... | reverse complement strand
GTGGAGATTTGGCATTAGGTAAAAATATCCTGCTGGCATTTATGCCTTGGGAAGGGTATAACTTTGAGGATGGAATCCTTATTTCTGAAAGACTTAGAAAAGACGATGTGTTTACGTCAATTCACATTGAGGAATTTGATATTGAAGCAAGAACTACAAAACTAGGAGATGAGGAAATTACAAGAGAAATACCTAATGTTTCTGAGGAAGCCTTGAGAAACCTTGATGAAAATGGAATTATAAGAATAGGGGCTCACGTAACTCCTGATGATATTCTTGTTGGAAAAGTAACTCCTAAAGGGGAAACTGAACCACCAGCAGAAGAAAAATTACTACGTGCAATCTTTGGGGAAAAGGCAAAAGATGTAAGAGATACTTCATTAAGACTTCCACATGGGGTAAAAGGTACTGTTGTAGACGTGCTTGAATTATCTAAGGAAAATGGAGATGACTTGAAAGCTGGAGTAAACAAACTAATCAGAATTTATATTGCAGAAAAAAGAAAAATAATGGTTGGGGATAAAATGTCTGGACGTCATGGAAACAAAGGGGTAATTTCAAGAGTATTGCCAGTTGAAGATATGCCACATTTAGAAAATGGAACACCAATTGATGTGTGTCTTAACCCGCTTGGAGTACCATCACGTATGAATATTGGACAGGTTCTGGAAGTGCATTTGGGACTTGCAATTGGAGATATTGACAAATACATTGCAACGCCAGTATTCGATGGGGCAAGTGAAGAAGATGTTAAAAATTACTTGGAAGAGGCTGGATACAGTAGAACTGGTAAAGTAAAACTTATTGACGGAAGAACTGGACAGCCATTTGACAACCCAGTAACAGTTGGACGTATGTATATGCTAAAACTTCACCACTTGGTAGAAGACAAAATGCACGCCAGAGCAATTGGACCGTATTCGCTTGTTACTCAACAGCCACTTGGAGGAAAAGCCCAATTTGGTGGACAAAGACTTGGAGAAATGGAAGTTTGGGCATTGGAAGCCTACGGTGCGTCAAATATCCTTCAAGAAATGCTTACAGTTAAATCAGACGACATCAGTGGAAGAACAAAAACTTATGAAGCTATCGTAAAAGGACAGGCAATGCCAGAAGCAGACGCTCCAGAATCATTTAGAGTGTTAATTAAGGAATTCCAGTCACTTGGACTAGATGTGGCTCTTTATGATAAAGATGGGAAACCAATTGAATTAGATAAGAATGTAGATGCTTAGAAAAAAATGATTAAAACAGATTTTTAAATTTAAAATTGGAATATAAAAAGTTTTCCCACTTTACTTTTCAAAAAAGTGGAATTAAAGAATAGAGGAGGCTCTTAACGAATGAGTATAAGAGATTTTGACAGTATTCAAATAAAATTGGCATCGCCAGAAAAGATTTTGGAATGGTCGTATGGTGAAATTACAAAAGCCGAAACAATAAATTATAGAACTTTAAAACCTGAAATGGACGGATTATTCTGTGAGAGAATATTTGGGCCGTCTAAGGACTATGAGTGTGCCTGCGGGAAGTATAAGAGAATGCGTTACAAAGGCATGGTATGTGAAAAATGTGGTGTTGAAGTAACAACTTCAAAAGTTAGACGTGAAAGAATGGGACATATTAAGCTTGCTACTCCAATTGCACATATTTGGTATTCTAAAGGTACGCCTAACAAAATGAGCCTTTTATTGGGAATCAGTACGAAGGAACTTGAGTCAGTTCTGTATTTTTCAAGATACATTGTAACTGATCCAGGAGAAACTGAGCTTAAAAAAGGGGAAATTTTGACTGAACGTGAATACAAATTGCATGAAAATCAGTTTAAAAACGAATTTATAGCGAAAATGGGGGCTGAGGGGGTTTTAGCCTTGCTTGAGGAAATTGACCTGTTTGATTTGGAGAAAAAATTGCAAGGTGAAATGGATACAGAACATTCTACGCAAAAAAGAAGAAAAATTATAAAAAGATTAAAAGTAGTAAGAGATTTAATAGAGGCTGGGAATAGGCCTGAATGGATGATTTTGACTGTACTGCCTGTAATTCCTGCGGATTTGCGTCCAATGGTTCAGTTAGATGGAGGAAGATTTGCCACTTCTGACTTGAATGATTTATACAGAAGAGTAATCAACAGAAATATAAGACTTAAAAAATTAATGTCAATAAAAGCACCTGAAATTGTAATAAAAAATGAAAAAAGAATGCTTCAGGAAGCAGTTGACGCATTAATTGACAATGGTAGACGTGGGAAACCAGTTGTTACACAAAATAACAGGGAATTAAAATCGCTTTCTGATATGTTAAAAGGTAAGCAAGGGCGTTTCAGACAAAATCTTTTGGGAAAACGTGTGGATTATTCAGGAAGATCGGTTATCGTCGTTGGACCAAACTTGAAAATGAATCAATGCGGACTTCCTAAAAAAATGGCACTTGAGCTGTATAAACCATTTTTAATGAGAGAACTTGTAAAAAGGGAACTTGCCTCAAATATAAAAGTGGCTAAGAAAATGGTTGAGGAAGAAGACGAAAATGTATGGGAATTAATTGAAGAAATTATTAAAAATCACCCAGTTCTTTTAAATAGAGCGCCAACATTGCACAGACTTTCAATTCAAGCTTTTGAACCAACATTAATTGAAGGGAAGGCAATAAGACTTCATCCACTTGTATGTTCTGCTTTTAACGCAGATTTTGATGGAGACCAAATGGCAGTCCACTTGGTATTGTCACAAGAAGCCCAAATGGAAGCAAAATTATTAATGCTTGCAACAAATAATATTATTGCACCATCAAGTGGTAGACCAATAGCAGTTCCATCACAAGATATGGTAATGGGATGTTATTATATGACAAAAGAAAGAAAAGGTGTTAAGGGAGAAGGAAAATCGTTCTCTAACAAAAATCAGTTAATTACAGCCTATCAAAATGGGCAAGTTGCAGTTCACGCACTTGTAAATGTGAGAATTGATGGAGAAATGGTTCAAACTACACCAGGACGTCTTATGTTTAATACAATGCTTCCAAAAGAAGTAAGAGATTATACAAAAACTTTTGGTAAAGGTGAATTAGGAAAATTAATCGCTGAATTATACAAAAAATTTGGATTTGAAAAAACATCAGAATTATTGGATAAAATTAAAGAATTTGGATTCCATTATGGGACACTTGCTGGCATTACTGTTGGAATTGAGGATTTGGAAATTCCAGAAAGCAAAAAAACTATTTTGGAAAAAGCTGAAAATGAAGTAGCTGAAATCGAAGAGCAGTATAAATCTGGTGAAATAATTGATGCAGAAAGATACAGAAGAACAGTTGCTATATGGGATGAGGCAGTTTCAAAGGTAACTAAGGAAATGATGGACAACTTGGACGAATTTAACCCAGTTTACATGATGGCAAACTCTGGAGCCAGAGGGTCAATTGCACAAATGCGTCAGCTTGGTGGAATGCGTGGACTTATGGCAGACACGCAAGGTCGTATTATCGAAATGCCAATTAAAGCCAACTTTAGAGAAGGACTTAATATTCTTGAATTCTTTATGTCATCACACGGAGCGAGAAAAGGGCTTGCCGATACAGCATTGAGAACTGCCGATTCGGGATATTTGACAAGAAGGCTTGTTGATATTTCACACGAAGTTATTGTAAATCATGATGACTGTGGATGTGAGCATGGAATTGTCGTATCAGACTTGATGGATGCTGGGGAAGTTATTGAAAAATTAAGTGAAAGAATTTACGGAAGAAACTTGGCAACTGACTTGATTCACAATGGAGAAGTTATTGCTGAGAGAAATACTTTGATTACTGATGACTTGATTAAGAAAATTGAAGAGCTGGATATTCGTGAAGTGGAAATAAGAACGCCTTTGACTTGTAAATTGGAAAAAGGAGTTTGTAAAAAATGTTACGGACTAGACCTTTCTAACCACAAGGAAATTCTTAAAGGGGAAGCAGTTGGAGTTATTGCAGCTCAATCAATTGGAGAACCTGGTACACAGCTTACAATGCGTACTTTCCATACTGGAGGGGTAGCAACGGCAGCTTCTGTTCAGTCAGATGCTAAAGCTGATGTTTCTGGAAAAGTTAAATTTAGAGATATTACTACACTTATAAATGAGGAAGGAAAAGAAATTGTTGTATCACAAAATGGACGTGTAATAATAGGAAAGCATAGATATGAAGTGCCATCAGGTTCGGCTTTACACGTAAAAGACGGAGATACAGTTGAGAAAGGGCAAGTTCTTGTAGAATTTGATCCTTACCAAATACCGATTATTACATCTGAAGAAGGAAAAGTAGAATTTAGAGATATTTACGTAAGGGAAAATATTGACGTAAAATATGGAGTTACTGAAAAAGTTGCGATAAAACCTGTGGAAAGTAACGATGTAAACCCTAGAATTATCATTTATACAAAAGATAACAGAAGAGTTGAATATGCAGTTCCATATGGAGCATATTTGATGGTAAATGAAGGGGATACGGTTAAGAAAGGGCAAGTTATTACTAAAATTTTGAAAACTGGAGAAGGAAATAAGGATATTACTGGAGGTCTTCCTCGTGTGCAGGAATTATTTGAGGCAAGAAATCCTAAAGGAAAAGCTATTCTGTCAGAATTTGCAGGACGTGTAGTATTCTCAGACAAAAAGAAAAAAGGTATGAGATTAATCTTGATTGAAGATCCTGAAAGTGGGGAATTAATTCAGGAATATACAGTTCCAGTGGGAGAACATTTAGTTGTAACTAACGAAATGTTAATTGAAAAAGGTGCCAAAATTACTGATGGACCTGTTTCACCACATGATATTCTTAAAATAAAAGGGCTTGTAGAAGCACAACAATTTATTCTTGAATCAGTACAGCAAGTGTATAGAGAACAAGGAGTTGCAGTTAACGACAAACATATTGAAATAATTGTAAAACAAATGTTCCAAAAAATTAAAGTTAAGGAAGCTGGAGATACATTATTCCTAGAAGATGAATTAATTGACAAGAAAATTGTGGAACGTGAAAACGAAATATTAATTTCAAAAGGAAAACGTCCAGCAACATATGAGCCAGTAATTCAAGGTATTACAAAAGCCGCAGTAAATACGGAAAGTTTCATTTCAGCATCATCATTCCAGGAAACAACAAAAGTTCTTGCAAATGCCGCTGTTGAAGGTAAAACAGACAGACTTGAAGGACTTAAAGAAAATGTAATTATTGGTAAGAAAATACCTGGAGGAACTGGATTTAAAGATTATAGATATTTGGATGCAGTTTTAAAAAATGATGTACTGGAAGAAGAAAATGCAAAAATAGAAGCTGAAGCAAGTGAAGGAAAAATTGAAATAGATGAAACTTTACAAACTGTTAAAGACAACTCAAATAAAATTGAAGAAACAGTAGAAACAGAATAAAATTCAATTTTGAAAATATATTTCTGTTAAGTCAATTTTTAGAAATAAAGAATAAAATATTGTGAATGGGGAGATTTATGAATATGAATTTCCCTTATTCGCGTAAAATAAAGGGGTCTTTTAATGAAAGGAAAACTATTTATTGTCTCAGGGCCTTCAGGCTCAGGAAAATCAACAGTCACAAAATTAGTAAAAGATAGATTAAATATCCCATTATCAATATCAGCAACAACTCGACAGCCAAGAACCGGAGAAATCAACGGAAAAGATTACTTTTTTTTAACTAAGGAAATATTTGAACAAAAAATAAAAAACGATGAATTTTATGAATATGCAAATGTTCACGGAAATTATTATGGAACATTGAAAGAGGTTGTGGAAAACAACTTAAGCAAAGGATTAAATGTAATTCTGGAAATTGATGTGCAAGGTGCATTAATTGCGAAAGAAAAGAAAAAGGATGCTATTCTTGTGTTTTTTAGAACAAAGGATATGGAAACACTAGAAAATAGGCTTCGTAACAGAAAAACTGATACGGAAGAAGTTATTCAGCTACGTTTGAAAAATGCAGCAAAAGAGCTGGAATATGAATCAAAATATGATTACACTATAATAAATAATGACATTGAGCATTCTTGCCAAGAATTGATAGATATTATTAATTCATAATACACTTGAATCCTTTCAAAATCGAACTAATAATGAGATAATTTTAAAGTTTAAGTAGAATACTTATAATTCTTGAGTTTGGTTTTAAGATGATTTTACTAATTAAGAGGAGAATAAAAATGAAAAAAGAAAAAATAACAATAGATGAACTATTGACTAAAATACCTAATAAATATGAGCTTGCAATTGTTTCGGGGAAAATTGCGAAAAAGGAATTTGCTAAAGGGAAACAAAAATCGGAAATAATGGATGAAGTTTTTAAAGATATAATGGAAGATGAAGTGGAAGTAGTTCGTGAAATTAATGAGGAAAATTAAAAAATTTTGTTTACAAAGTATTGACTATTTGGAAAAATAAATTATACTAATAGTGTAAATATTTTTTATTGACTGTTTTTTGGAGGAATAAAAAATAATGATTTATAGTAAAAAAGAAATACAGAAACTGATTGACAATCTGGATATTGTTCAAGTAATTGGAGAATATGTAAATTTAAAAAAGGCAGGTTCAGATTATAAAGGGCTATCTCCTTTTAAAGATGAAAAAACTCCTTCCTTTACAGTCAGCCCAGTGAAAAATATTTTTAAAGACTTTAGTACACAAATTGGCGGAAACGTAATTTCATTTTATATGAAAATCAATGACATCGGTTTTCTTCAAGCTGTAGAAGAATTATCGCGAAAATATAATATTCCACTCAAAAAAAGCAGGGAATACAGGACAATTGATCAAGAAATTGAGAGAAAAAAAGCTGTAAACAGGGAATATTATGAAATAATGAATGAAGCCCAGATATTTTTCAGGGAAAATATTGAAAAATATTCCGAAGCATTGGAATATATGAAGGAACGTGATTTTTCCCTTGAGGAAATAAGAAGATTTGGAATTGGCTTTGCCCCTAGTTTCCGTGATGACTTATTTCAGCATTTAGTAAAAAAGGAATTTCCAGAAGAGAAGATAATGTCGTTAGGACTTGCCAAAAGAAATGAAAATGGCGAGATTTATGATAGTTTCAGAAACAGGATAATTTTTCCAATTTATAATGTAAATGCTCAGATTGTAGGATTTGGAGGGCGTATAATTGAAAAAAATACCAATTTGCCTAAATATTTAAATTCTCCAGATTCTCCTATTTTTAAAAAAGGAAATGAGCTTTTTGGAATAAAGCATCAGGGAGAAAATATTAGGAAAAAAGGTTTTGCAATGCTGATGGAAGGCTATCTTGACGTATTGACAGCCCAGAAAAATGGTTTTGAAAGTGCGGTTGCAAGCCTTGGTACAGCATTTACTGAGGAACAGGCGCAGCTTTTAAAAAAATATACTGATAAAATACTGATTTCGTATGACAATGATGAAGCTGGAAAAAATGCCATAATAAAAGCAGGATATATTTTAAAGAAATATGATTTTGATGTAAAATGTCTAGTTATGGATGGAAATGAAAAGGATCCCGACGAGTTTCTAAGAAAAAATGGAAAGAAGGCGTTTATAGAAGTTGTAAAGAAATCGGAAGAAATTTTTGATTTTTTGACAAAGAAAGCTTCAAAAGATTTGGATTTGAATGATATAAGCGGTAAAAGAAAGTTTATTGAAAGATTAAAGCCATTTTTTTCAAATGTTACGAGCAATTTGAATAAAAATCTGTATTTACAGAGATTATCAGCTAATTTTGAAATTGATGAATTTATTTTAGCAGAGGAACTGAAAAATTTATCGAAGAAAACTTCCGAAGAAAAAAAGAGAAAAATCTATGAAAATCAGAAAGTTCAATATAAAAAATTAAAAAAAGACTTGTATATTGAGCTGGAAGAACAGACACTCATGTACATCCTGGAATTTTACAGATCTGAAAAGGAAAAGTGTATGGAACTGCTGAGCAAAGGATTTAGCCATCCGCTCTTTAATGAACTGATAGGAAAGTTAAAGGCTGTAGAGTTTGATATAATGCAGCTTGAAAAAATTGATATTAGTGAAGAAAACAGAGAAATTATTACAAAGCTGAAATTACGGGCAGATAATGATATCAAAGACAAGAAAATTTATTTTAGGGAAATTTATTCTGGATGGTTTGAGCGTGAAATAGACGAGGAAAGACAAAAAACTGAAGAGGAAAACGATAGAATTAAGAAAATTGAATTAAAAAAAATATTATCAAAATTAAAAAATATTAATAAAATTAGTGAAATAGAAAAATTATATAATGAATTTATATTGATAAGGAGACCGAATTATGTCTGATAAAAAACAAAATTTAAAAAATAGTCTCGCAAATTTTATAAAACAGGCACGAGAGCAAAAAGTTGTAAGTTACGAAGAAATAAATTCTGTTTTATCTATCGGATTTTCAACTGAAAAAATTGATCAGTTAATAAAAAAATTGACTGATGACGGTGTTCAAATCGTAGATACTGCAAGGGAAAAGGAGGATTTGCTGAAAGTCCCTGATTCTATAGAAGCTATCGAAAAAATGGAAATATCGGATTTTGAAGATTCGCATGATGAATTTGTAGAGAGTGAAATCGACGATTCGGAAGTGGATAAACTATTACAGACAGATTTGTTAAAAATGGCAGAAAGTATGGATGTAGATGAACCAATAAAAATGTATTTGCGTGAAATTGGACAAATTCCACTACTTAGCTATGAAGAAGAAATCGAATATGCTCAACGGGTTTTAAATGGCGAGGAGGAAGCAAAACAGAAGTTAATAGAGTCAAATCTAAGGCTTGTTGTCAGTATCGCAAAAAAACATACAAATCGTGGCTTGAAAATGCTGGATTTAATTCAGGAAGGAAACATGGGGCTTATGAAGGCTGTGGAAAAATTTGAATATGAAAAAGGATTCAAGTTTTCAACTTATGCAACTTGGTGGATTAGACAGGCTATAACACGTGCAATTGCAGATCAGGGAAGAACAATAAGAATACCTGTTCATATGATTGAAACAATTAATAAAATCAAAAAGGAAAGCCGTATTATTTTACAGGAAACTGGAAAAGAACCAACAGCAGAGGAACTGGCTGAAAAGTTAGAATTACCAGTAGAAAAGGTAAAAAGTATTTTGGAAATGAATCAGGATCCAATTTCACTTGAAACACCAGTTGGAAGTGAAGAAGACAGCGAACTTGGAGATTTTGTAGAAGATGACAAATTTGCAAATCCTTATGATGCAACAACAAGAGTCCTGTTAAAAGAACAGCTTGACGAAGTTTTAAAAACATTAAATGAGCGAGAAGAGATGGTACTCAGATATAGATATGGATTGGATGACGGTTCTCAAAAAACACTGGAGGAAGTTGGAAAAATATTTAATGTTACAAGAGAGCGAATCAGACAGATTGAGGTAAAAGCATTAAGAAAATTAAGACACCCAAGTAGAAGAAAAAAATTGGAAGATTACAGGAGCTAAAGGTATTATTTAGCTCTTTTTAGATATTAAGACTAACGGGAGAAAGAAAAGGATGTTAAAAGATATTTTTGAAGATATTAGAAAAAAAGGAAGTTTTAGCTTTGAAAAAATTATAGAAAATTATACAATGAACGATGATGATTTTTTTGAGTTTTTAAAATTTATTCATTTGGAAAACATTCCAGAAGTTAGGACTTCAACTGATGGAAGTGATTTTATTGTTTTAGAAGACGAGAATATTTTTATTGAAGAAAAGGATATGATAAAGTCTTATTTAGAAGATATAAAGAGAAAATACGAGGAACTCGAGAAAAAAAGTGAAAATGAGAAAGAAAAGGAAGAATTAATTGATAAATATTTAAAAATTGCAGTAAAAGAAAGCTTGCTTTACTCAAAATATGGATTTTCATTTTTGGATACAGTTCAGGAAGCTACACTTGGGATTATGTCGGGTTTGAATTATTACGATGAAATTATGAAAATAACAAAAGAGCCTGAATTTTTTGTGAAAAATTTTGCTGTAAAATATATTTTGGAATTTCAGAAGGAACTGCTAAAAGATATTAAATCATCTGAATTATCATATATTTTATATTTAAAAGTAAAAGTTGACAGGAGTATGGGATTTTCAATGGATGAAATAAGTAAACAGATGAATGTTTCAAAAGAATATATTGAACAGCTTGAAAAACTATTTGACGAGGTAGAGCCTGAGGAGCTGATTGGAAATTCACAGATATTGGAAAAGGCTGATAAAATTACACAGATGTATATTCTTGAAAATATTCCTAAAAAACTAAATTATCTAGATGAGCAGATTTTAGTTATGACTTATGGACTGGATGATAAAGTGTATACAGAAAAGGAAATTGCAAAATCTTTAAATATTGCAAGTCACAATGTAAATATTTTAAAGGAGAAGGCACTTAATAAGTTATCAATTGACTTAATGAGAAATGATTTTGTAGAAAATAATGAAGAGGCAAATTATACAATAAATTAAGAAAAATAATGAAAGGAAAAGGAAATTATGAAATTATGGGAAATAATAGGAGAGCTTCACACAATCTTTAATCCTAAAATTGCTGAAAACTGGGATAATGTCGGACTTCTTGTGGGAGATAACACAAAGGAAGTCAATAAAGTTTTATTTTGTCTGGATGTAACAGAAAAAGTTGTAAAACAAGCTGTAGATAACAATGTAGATTTGATAATTTCACACCATCCAGTTATTTTTTCATGTCTAAAGAAAATTACAAATGAAACTGTACATGGAAGAAAGTTATTAAAATTAATAGAAAATAAAATAGCGGTTTATTCAATTCATACTAATTCTGATTTTGCAATTAATGGGTTAAATGACTTTATAATGGATAAACTAAATCTAGATGGGGAAAAAATAATTTTTAATGAACACGAATTTGAAGACTATAATCCAATAAAAAATAAGGTGGAACATGTACATAGCGGACTTGCAAGAATAAAGATATTAAATGAGGAAATGAGACTGGAAGACTTGCTTGAAAGAATAAAGGATTCGCTTGGAATAAGCTATGTAAGATATGTTGGAGATAAAAATGCCTATGTACGTAAAATTGGACTTGTTACAGGTGGTGGAAGCTCATTTTTACATGATGTTGCAGATAAAATTGATGTTTTTTTGACTGGAGATTTGAGATATCATGAAGCTTTGGATGCTCTGGAAGATGGAAAGATTCTCGTAGACGTAGGACATTTTGAAAGTGAATATTTGTTTGTGGATATGATGGAAAAAGAAATGTCAAAATTTTTTGATGGAGAAATGATAAGGCATTTTGAAGAGGAAGTATTTAAATTAGGATAGAAAAATATTAAAAATAATCTAATAAAAATTAAAAATATTGATAAAAATACTAAAAAAATTTTGAATATTCAGTACAAAATGTTATAATATCCCTATAATTTCAAAAATTTGACTATCAAATGACTTGTTATAATTTTTGGAAAGACTAAGAGAAAAGGAAGGTATTTTTATGACAGCTACTCACTCAAGCTGGTATCACAAGTTTAAAGCCTTTGGACCTGGTATCCTTATGGCTTCAGCAGCTATTGGAGGTTCCCATATCGTAGCATCTACGCAGGCAGGTGCATTATATGGATGGCAATTGGCAATTATAGTTATTTTAGTCAATATTTTCAAATATCCATTTTTCCGTTTTGGGACACAATATACGCTGGAACGTAAACATTCGTTAATAGAAGGATATGAAGAAAAGGGGAAAATTTATCTTTGGGTATTCTTTATTATGAACATATTTTCTGCAGTTATTAATGTGGCGGCAATTGGTATTTTGACAGCGGCAATTTTAGCAAATATTTTAAAATTGACATTTTTAAGCAGTCTTACTCCTGCAGCGATGGCTTCAATGATTAACATGCTTACTACAATTGTTCTTGTAGGTTCACTTGCAATGCTGGTATTTGGAGGTTATAAACTGTTGGACAGTTCTTCAAAATTTATTGTTATTTCATTGACAGTTGCAACAATTATCGCAGTTGTTATTGCGTTATTCAAGCAACATCCGATGGCACCTGATTTTGTTATCCAATCGCCTTGGAAACTGACAGCATTGCCATTTATTGTATCATTAATGGGATGGATGCCTGCTCCAATTGAAATTTCCGCAATTAATTCGATGTGGACTGTTGAAAAACAGCAAAATATGAAAGTTCCTCACAAACTTGCAATGTTGGATTTTAATGTAGGTTACTGGGTTACAACAATTCTAGCCTTTGTATTTTTGGCACTTGGAGCATTGATTCAATATGGAACGGGAACAGCGATTAAAGGAGCAAGTGCAGCTTATATCGCCCAGTTTATTCAAATGTACTCAAGCGTTATTGGAAGCTGGTCAGGACTTCTTATTGCATTTATCGCATTTATGTGTATCTTTGGTACAACAATTACAGTTGTAGATGGTTATTCACGTGCTAATGCTGAATGTCTTAGATTAATTATGAAACAGAAAGAAGTTAAAACCTCACATTTTAATATATGGATGATAGTAACAGTAGCTGTGGCAATGGTTATCGTATTCTTTTTTGCTGGAAATGTCGCCGCAATGATGAATTTTGCCATGATATTCTCATTTGTTTCAGCTCCAGTATATTCATATCTTAATTTTTCACTTGTTAAAGACAATAACAAGCTGCCTGTCTGGCTGTGGTTCTTATCAGTGGCAGGAATTATATATTTAGCAGGGTTTACAATATTTTTCCTTGTTTATTTGTCTGGAATTTTGAAATAATATCGTTATTTTAATTTTATAAAGAAAACCACCTTTCAACAAGATTTAGAATTGTCATTGTAGGTGGTTTTTTCTTTTTTTGTTAATTAAAAATTTTATTCAAAATTTACATTTTGCAAATACCCATGTAGTTTTTTCACTTCATTCATTAATTTATTCATTTCATCTTTCCCACCTTTTATATATTCTTTTAAATTAATACGTAAAATCATTATTTTGTAGTCATTCGTATATTTATATTTTCCTTTTATTTTATAAATTTTAGGTAATTCATTTTTATATTCTTCAATAAAATAATTATTGATATATAGTCCGTCATCTTTGAAAATATTAATTTCATCTATTGTGAAATTTT
>ERZ773043.1485-NODE-1485-length-13133-cov-41.149564_pt1 | contig 13133 bp, 9 predicted proteins | sample MGYA00580636_ERZ773043 | MGnify/ENA primary metagenome ERZ773043 (study PRJEB29015, sample SAMEA2737992) | human oral metagenome | biome: human oral; feature: human-associated habitat; material: dental | place: China | collected 2065 ... | reverse complement strand
CGACAAGCCCCTGGAGATCGTCACCTCCCGCCAGTGGTACATCCGCAACGGCGGCAAGGAGTGGACGAACCCGGCCTCCGGCACCGACCTGCGCGACGAGCTGCTCGAGCGCGGCCGCGAGCTCGATTTCCACCCCGACTTCATGCGCGTGCGCTACGAGAACTGGGTGCGGGGCCTCAACAACGACTGGCTGGTCTCGCGCCAGCGCTTCTTCGGCGTCCCCTTCCCGCTGTGGTACAAGGTGGGCTCCGACGGCGAGGTCGACTACGACGCGGTCCTGACCCCGGACGAGTCCGAGCTGCCGGTGGACCCCTCCTCCGACGTCCCGGCCGGCTACACCGAGGACCAGCGCGGCAGGCCCGGCGGCTTCGTCGGCGAGCTCGACATCATGGACACCTGGGCCACCTCGTCCCTGTCGCCCCAGCTGGCCTCGGGCTGGCTGACCGATGAGGACCTCTTCGGCCGGGTCTACCCGATGGACCTGCGCCCGCAGGGCCAGGACATCATCCGCACCTGGCTGTTCACGACGGTGGTGCGCGCGGACCTGGAGTTCGCGGCCCTGCCGTGGCGGAACGCCGGCCTGTCCGGGTGGATCCTGGACTCCGACCACAAGAAGATGTCCAAGTCGAAGGGCAACGTCGTCACCCCCATGGGCCTGCTGGAGCAGTACGGCTCCGACGCCGTGCGCTACTGGGCCAGCTCGGCCCGCCTGGGCCTGGACGCGGCCTTCGAGGAGACCCAGATCAAGATCGGCCGGCGCCTGGCCATCAAGGTCCTCAACGCCTCCAAGTTCGCCCTGTCCATGGGGATCCCGTGGGACGCGGACGAGGCCACCGTGGCCGCGGCGCCCGCCCCCTGCCTGGACGCCTCGGTGGTCAGCGAGCCGATCGACCGGGCGGTCCTGGCCGCACTGGCCGACGTCGTCGACACCGCCACGGCCGCCTTCGAGGAGTTCGGGCACGCCCGCGCCCTGGAGGTCACCGAGTCCTTCTTCTGGACCTTCTGCGACGACTACATCGAGCTGGTCAAGGACCGGGCCAATGACTTCGACGGCTCTCACGAGCCCGCGGCCGTCCGCTCGGCGCGGGCGACGCTGGCGATCGCGGTGGACACCTTCGTGCGCCTGCTGGCCCCCTTCCTGCCCTTCGTCACCGAGGAGGTGTGGAGCTGGTACCGCACCGGGAGCGTGCACCGCGCCGCCTGGCCCCAGGCGGCGGAGCTGCGAGCCGCCGCGGGCGATGCCGATCCCGAGCTGATCGCGCACGCGGGGACGGCTCTGGCGGCTCTGCGCAAGGTGAAGTCCGAGGCCAAGACGAGCCAGAAGACGCCGATCCTGTCAGTCGCCCTGGCGGTGGCGCCCGAGGTCGCGCCCGCGGTCGAGGCCGTGCAGGGAGACCTGATCGAGGCCGCCAAGGTCACCGGCCCCTTCACGGTCGAGATCGTGGACTCCGACTCTGGCTCCGACTCCGACTCTGCGTCCGTGGCCGGTCAGGCCGACGACGGCGCGGAGAAGGGCGATGAGAGCGCATCGGTGAGCGTCACCGCCGTCGAGCTCGGCCAGGCCCCTCCCAAGCGCTCCAAGAAGTGAGGCGCTGACACCCGTTCACGTATGCAATCCATGTTGTTGTGGCCCCGACCCGGGAAAGCGGGTCGGGGCCACAGCACATGCCGGCGATTAGAGCAAGACCGGGAGAAGGTCATCCAGTCGCGTCCACCGCGAATCTGCCGCATCCGCCGCGCCCCGGAAAGACGCTGCTCCGGCTTATTCGTCGGGCTCGGGGAACCGGGGGTTCCCATTGTCAGCGCTGTCAGCACTGTCACCACCGCCGGCCGGGGGCTCCTCGCCCTGCGCGCGCATGCTGCCAGGACGATGGCGGTCAAGCCCCAGAAGAATCAGGTACTCCACCACGACGACGGCCATCGCGATCACCAGCGCCAAGGCGACATCGATCCGGCTGTGGGCGACGCAGCCGTGCCAGAGTCCGTCGCCGGATTCGAGTCGGGAGTCGAGCGAAGTGAGGCGCTCACGCATACAGGTCGCCCGGCTACCGTCGAAGTCGCTGATAGTAGAGGCGCCGCCCAGCGTGAAGAGCCACGCGAGGGCGACGGCGAGGGCCGCGGGCCCGCCCACCAGCAGGGCGGTGAGAAAGCCTGTCGGGCGTCCGGAGTCGGGGCGAGCAAGCCGGAGCCGACGCCGCACCAGCCATGGCTGGAAGGCAGCAGCCAGCATCAGCACACCGAGAGCAACCGAGATGGCCACTCCGCGATGAGGTCGGCCCGCCGTTGGACCTCATCAGGAGCATCCAGCGTCCCCTTGAGGGCCGTCTCGTCGATCACCTCGTCCTGCACGACCGAGTATCCGGTGGCGTCGCCGCCGGTCAGAGTCATCCAGTGGGGGTCGGCTGCGGCCGAATCCGGTTCTCCCCCTTCGTAAGCGAAAGTGGTGGACACCGTGACGGCGGCCAGCACGCTGCCGTCGTCCTGGAAGGTCGCCCTGTCGAGGTGCACGCTGCTCGTCGCCGACGTCACCGGAAGCCCGTCCTGGGCCAGTCCGTCCCGCACGCGGCGGATCGTCTCCTCCGCGGCCATGGGGCTCGGGGCGCCGGTGGATGCCTCGGGGTTCGTCCATTCGGAATCGAGCACCGCCTGATGATCATCGAGGGCCGCCTGGACGAGGCCGGCGTCCGGCCTGGCCCGGTTATCCGGTGCGGGCGCGCGCGCCAGGAGCAGGACGACCGCAACGACTGCCAGAACGGCGAGAATCCCGATCGGCAGGAGGACTCCCCTGCGCGCCTTCCCCATAACCCCTGAGACCTCCTGAACGCCTCGTAATGCCTCGTCATCCCTGCCTCGAGTGCCCCTGCCGGCGCGGGGGCCGCTCCACCAGTGTGTCACCAGCCGGGCCCGTGGAGTAGGGGTCTGCTCCCCGCCTCCCGCGCACTGGGATGGCGGATGGAGTGCTGTAATGCTGTTCATGACCGCCCCATCCCCACCTGCCCCATCCCCCTCCCCGGGCGCCTCCACCGGACACGCGCTGGAGTGGCACGCTCCTACTCTCACGCGCATTGATGAGCGGACGACCATTCCCGCCCTGCTGCAAGCCCGGGTCTCCCGCTCAGCCGACCGCCCCCTCATCGCCCGCAAGCAGGAGACGAGCGGGGCGTGGCGCACGATCATGGCCCGCGAGTTCTCCGAGGAGGTCGACGCGGTGGCCTCCGGGCTCATCGGCATGGGCCTGGAGCCCGGCGAGCGAGTCGCCATCATGTCGCGCACCCGGTATGAGTGGACGCTGCTCGACTTCGCCTGCTGGACCGCCGCGCTGGTCCCGGTCCCCATCTACGAGACGAGCTCGGCCGAGCAGATCGCCCACGTCCTCGCCGATTCCGAGGCCCGCCTCATCGTCACCGAGACGATCACCATGGCCGAGCTCGTTCGCACGGCCGCCGTCTCAGTCGGACGGGAGAGCCCGAGCGTGCTGTCCCTGGATGCCGGAGCGATTCGCACCATCACCGAGGCCGGCCGCGATGTTCCGGCCTCCGTGCTCGCCGAGCGCACCGAGTCCCTGCGGACCTCCTCACTGGCGACAATCGTCTACACCTCGGGAACCACTGGCACCCCCAAGGGCACGGTCCTGTCCCACGGCAACTTCACCGACCTGTGCACCAATGCGCATCAATGGATGCCGGAGATCGCCATGGGGCTCGATTCCAGACTCCTGCTCTTCCTCCCGCTGGCCCACGTGTTCGCCCGCTTCCTGCAGGTCTTCCAGATCTCCGGTGAGGGAGTCATCGGCCATGCGCCCGACACCAAGAACCTCCTGCCGGATCTCGCCGCGTTCCGCCCGTCCTACCTGCTGGTCGTGCCGCGAGTGCTCGAGAAGATCTACAACTCCGCCGACGCCCGGGCGGCCTCCGGCAGCGCTCGTAAGGTGTTCCGCTGGGCGGCGAAGGTGGCGGTGGACTACTCCCGGTCCCTGGACGCCCCGACGGGTCCGTCCCGCGCGCTGCGTGCCCGGCGGGCGCTGGCCGACCGCCTCGTCTTCCGGCGCATCCGGAGCCTCGTGGGCGGCAATGCGGACTGGATCGTCTCCGGCGGCGCACCCCTGTCGCAGCGCCTGGCCCACTTCTACCGCGGGCTCGGCATACCCGTCCTGGAGGGCTACGGCCTGACCGAGACCGTGGGCCCGATCTCGGTGAACATCCCCCGACTGACGAAGATCGGCACCGTGGGGCCGCCGCTGCCGCCCATGTCCGTGCGCATCTCCGCGGACGGCGAGATCCTGCTCAAGGGCCCCTCGGTCTTCCAGGGGTACCACGGCGATCCCGAGGCGACGGCGTCCGCCTTCACGCCGGACGGCTGGTTCCGCACCGGCGATCTCGGCTCCCTGGACCGGGACGGATACGTGAGGATCACCGGCAGGGCCAAGGACATCATCGTGACGGCCGGCGGCAAGAACATCGCCCCGTCCGGTCTCGAGGACTCCCTGCGCGGGCACCCCCTCATCAGCCAGGTCGTCGTCGTCGGCGAGAACCGGCCCTTCATCGCCGCGCTGATGACACTCGACGCCGAGATGCTGCCCCTGTGGCTGCGATCCCACGGCCTGCCCGCGATGACCGTGTCCAAGGCCGCCTTGCACCCGCGGGTGCTGTCGGCACTGGACCGAGCGGTGGCACGGGCCAACACGCAGGTCTCGCGAGCGGAGTCGATCCGCAAGTTCACGATCCTCAGCGGCGACTTCACGGAGGCCAACGGCCTGCTGACGCCGTCGCTGAAGGTCAAGCGCGCTGTGGCGGTGGAGCGCTTCTCCGAGCAGATCGATGCGATGTACTTGAGTACTGAGCGCTGAGCGCTGGGGTGTGCGTCCGGGGCTCGCTCAGGGCCGTATCGCCCCGGTTATGCGAGTACGCACGATCAGCACGGATGTCCTTAGCGGATCTCTCCAAGACAGAACGTCAGATCTTTTGGCCGAAGCCTGCCGCTCGCATCGATTGACCTGACACAATGACCCGGTGAGTCTGAGTCCTCGATCCTCTTCCGGCCACCCCACTGTGTCCGTCGCAGGCAAGCCCTCCATCATTGATGATGCGGCCACCAGCAACGTCATCAGCGAACCGGACCATTCCTGGACGGTCCCGTGGCTCCTGGCCGACCGCATCGCCCGCACCCCGGACTCACCGATCATCGAGCGCAAGGCGGCACTGGGCCATTCCTGGGCCAAGGTCACGGCCCGCGGCTTCGGCGATGACGTCGCCCGGGTCGCCTCCGGCCTGATGGGAATGGGGCTCGAGCCCGGTCAGCGCGTGAGCATCATGGCTCACACCTCCTACGAGTGGACGCTGCTCGATATGGCCGTCGCCCGGGCGGGCCTGGTCTCGGTGCCGATCTACGAGACCGATTCCGCCTCCCAGGTGCAGTGGATCCTGCAGGACGCGGATGTGCGGCTTGTGATCACCGAGTCGGCCGCGCTGGCCGAACTGGTGCGGGGCGCGGCCGCAGCGCGGGCCGCCGCGCACCCGGACGCCGCCGAGGTGCGGGTGCTGTCACTGGACCGCGATGCCCTCACGACCATCTCGGCCGAGGGCAGGACGGTCTCCCGCGCGGACCTCGACGAGCGCTCCGATGCGCTGAATGCCGACGACCTCTACTCGATCATCTACACCTCGGGAACGACCGGCAATCCCAAGGGCGTCGAGATCACGCATCGCATGGCGGCGGGACTGGCCTGGAACGGGGTGCGCTGGATCCCCGATCTGCTCTTCTCCCCCGACACGCGCCTGCTGCTGTTCCTGCCACTGGCTCATTCCTACGCCCGTTGTCTGGAGCTGCTGTCCATCGCCGGGAACGGCGTGCTCGGACACACCCCCGACGTGGCCACCCTGCTGCCCGACCTCAAGAGCTTCGGCCCCTCCTACGTCCTGGCGGTGCCCCGCGTCCTGGAGAAGATCTACAACGCGGCGGACGCGAAGGCCGGCGGCGGCTTCAAGCTCAAGACCTTCCGCTGGGCCGCGAAGGTCGCCATCGAGTACTCCCGCGCCCTGGACATGCCCGCAGGCCCCTCGCGCAGGCTGGCGGCCGCGCACGCCATGGCGGACAGGCTCGTCTACCGGACCATTCGCGACCTGCTGGGTCCCAACGCCCGTTACGCGATCTCCGGCGGAGGGCCGCTGGGCGAGCGCCTCGGGCACTTCTACCGCGGCCTGGGCCTGGCCATCCTCGAGGGCTACGGCCTGACCGAGACGCTCGGCCCCATCAGCGTCAACCTCGACTGGCGCAACAAGGTCGGCACCGTGGGCCCGCCGGTCTGCGGCGGCCGGGCCCGGGTCAGCGCCGACGGCGAGATCGAGGTGCGCGGGATGAGCGTCTTCTCCCACTACCACAACAATCCCGCTGCGGATGCTGAGGCCTTCACGCCGGACGGCTGGTTCCGCACCGGGGACATCGGCTCCATCGACTCGGACGGCTGGATCAGGATCACGGGCCGTAAGAAGGAGCTGATCGTGACGGCGGGCGGCAAGAACGTCGCCCCCGCCATCCTGGAGGACCGACTGCGCGGGCACCCGCTGATCAGCCAGGTGCTCGTCATCGGTGACGGCGAGCCCTTCATATCCGCTCTCATCACGCTGGACCGCGAGATGCTGCCCGGCTGGTTGCACAACCACGGCCTGCCGGAGATGGGAGTCGTGGAGGCCTCGACCAATCCCCAGGTCCTGGCCGCACTGGACCGGGCCGTGGCACGCACGAATCGCGCCGTCTCGCGGGCCGAGTCCATCCGCACCTACCGGGTGCTGACCAACGATTTCACCGAGGCCAACGGGCTGCTGACCCCGTCGTTGAAGGTCAAGCGCAACCAGGTCATGAAGGAGTACGCCGACACGATCGCCGATATCTACGCCTCCACGAGGAAGGGCCCGCAGGAGTGAGCACGAGCCGCGAGACCAGCGAGATCTCCACCCCACTGCTCACACCCGTTCATGACGACATGACGGGCCCATGGGCACTCGCCGAGCGCGTGCGCGTCAACCCCGACGGCCCGCTGATCGCCCGCAAGTCCTCCGTGGGCGGGCGCTGGCGGGACATGTCAGCCCGAGCCTTCCGCGATCAGGTCCGTCAGGTCGCGACCGGACTCATGGCCCTCGGCCTGGAGGCGGGCAGCGCGATCGGCATCATGGCGCATACGAGCTACGAGTGGACGCTGCTCGACTTCGCGGCCTGGGAGGCGGGCCTGATCGTCGTTCCCATCTACGAGACCTCCTCGCCCGAGCAGGCGCAGTGGATCCTCACCGATGCGGACGTGCGCCTGGTCGTGGTCGAGGACGCGGCCATGGAGACGATGCTGACCTCACTCACCGCGGCCGTGCCCGAGTTGAGCGGACTGCGGGTACTGTCCCTCGCCAAGGGCGCCATCACCGAGCTCATGGCGACGGGCGGGCAGGACGAGTCCGCCGCGTCCACTTCCACTGTGTCTACAGCGGCTACAGCGCGCTCCGGCAGCGTCAGCAGTGCCGACCTCGACGCCCGCGTCGCGAATCTGAAGAGCACGGACCTGGCCACGATCGTCTACACCTCGGGCACAACCGGCCGTCCCAAGGGCGTCGAGCTCACTCACGGCAATCTCATCCACCTGGGGGTCAACGCCGTCGCCCACGTTCCGGAAGTGCTCAAGGCCCCTGAGGTTCGCGCGCTGCTGTTCCTGCCCCTGGCCCATGTGCTGGGACGATTCGTCGAGATCGCGATCATCTGCTCGCCGGCCGGGGTCCTCGGGCACGCGCCCGATGTGAAGAACCTGGTGACGGACCTGGCCTCCTTCCGCCCGACCTTCGTCGTCGCGGTACCGCGCGTGTTCGAGAAGATCTACAACGCGGCCGACGCCCGCTCGACCGGCGCCAAGCAGAAGGTCTTCCGACTGGCCGCCAAGACCGCGATCGCCTACTCGCGGGCCCTGGACACCCCGGACGGGCCGAGCCGGGGCCTGCGCGCACAGCGAGCCGTCTTCGACCGGATGGTCTTCTCCACTCTGCGAGGCCTGCTGGGAGGCCGGGTCGCCCATGTCATCTCCGGCGGCGGGCCGTTGGGCGAGCGCCTGGGGCACTTCTACCGCGGGGCCGGAGTCACCGTCCTGGAGGGCTACGGCCTGACCGAGACGGCCGCTCCGTGCACGGTCAATCTGCCGGAGGCCACGCTCATCGGCTCAGTGGGACGGCCTCTGCCGGGCACCTCGGTGAGGCTGAGCGACGACGGCGAGATCCTCATCAAGGGCATCGGCCTCTTCCGCGGATACCGAAACAACCCGCAGGCGACCGCCGAGGCGCTCGACGACGGATGGCTGCGCAGCGGAGACCTCGGCTCCCTCGACTCCGAGGGCTTCTTGAGGATCACCGGCCGTAAGAAGGAGCTTATCGTGACGGCGGGCGGCAAGAACGTCGCCCCCGCCATCCTGGAGGATCGACTGCGCGGGCACCCGCTGGTCAGTCAGGTGCTCGTCGTCGGGGATGGACGGCCCTGCATCGGCGCCCTGATCACCCTGGATGCGGAAATACTGCCGATGTGGCTGTCCGGCCACGGCCTGGAGGACATGGCCCCGATCGAGGCGGCGCAGGATCCTCGCGTGCGGGCCGCCCTGGAGAAGGCGGTGGCCCGGGCGAACGAGGCGGTCTCGCGGGCCGAGTCCATCCGCACCTTCACGGTGCTGCCCGGCGACTTCACCGTCGACAACGGGCTGCTCACACCCTCATTGAAAGTCCGTCGGGCTCAGGCCCAGGAGCGCTTCGCCAAGGAGATCGATGCGCTCTACACGCGCACCCTGAGGTGAGACGGTCAATCGCCGGGCAGGGGCCTCCCTCACCCGGCGCTCCGCTCAGTCGGTCATCTCGTCACGGATCGCCTCGTGGTGGCGGATCACCTCGGCGACGATGAAGGCGAAGAACTTCTCCGCGAAAACCGGATCGAGTCCGGAATCCTGCGCCAGGGCGCGCAGGCGCACCACCTGGCGCTCCTCCCGGCCCGGGTCCGAAGGCGGCAGGTCGAGCTCGGCCTTGAGAACGCCGACCTGCTGCGTGCAGCGGAAGCGCTCGGCCAGCAGATGCACGAGCGCGGCATCCAGGTTGTCGATGGTCGCCCGATAGGCCGCCAACCGGGGCGGAACGCCAGGCAGGCTCCGCTCCACGGATTCCGGTCCGGTCTGCGTCGTCATGGCCGCCGGACCTGGACCGCCGGGGCGCCGACGCCGCTCTGGCAGGAGGCCGGAACGACCCTCATGCCGTTCGGCTCCGCTCCCCCTTGTAGGCAGCCGCCAGTGTCCCCGAGCCCACCTCGTACCGGGGGCGTCCCGTTCCGCGCACGGCGTCGGCGTCGATAACGACCCGGCCGACCTCGGGCATGGAGGGCACCTCGAACATGGCGTTGCCCAGGACCTCCTCGGCGATGCTGGTCAGACCTCGGGCACCGGTCTTGCGCTCCAGGGCAAGAGAGGCGATGGCCTTGATGGCGTCATCGGTGAAGACGAGCTCGACGCCGTCGAGGCTGAAGAGGTACTCGTACTGGGACACGAGCGCGTTCTTGGGCTCGGTCATCACCCTCACCAGCTCGGCCACGCCCAGGTCCTGGACGGTGGCGATGACGGGAAGGCGCCCGATGAACTCCGGGATGAGGCCGAACTTGTGAAGATCCTCCGGACGCACCGGCGAGGCGAAGACGTCCCTGCCGGAGTCCTTGGCCAGGGTCGCCCCGAAGCCCACCAGCTGAGCGCCGACCTCCTTGCGCTGGCGCTGCCGGACGATGTCCTCAATACCAGCGAAGGCGCCCGCCGCAATGAACAGAATATTGGTGGTGTCGATCTCCAGGAACTCCTGGTGGGGGTGTTTGCGCCCACCGCCGGGCGGAACGGAGGCGGTGGTCCCCTCGATGATCTTGAGCAGTGCCTGCTGGACCCCTTCGCCGGACACGTCGCGCGTGATCGAGGGATTCTCGGCCTTGCGCCCGATCTTGTCGATCTCGTCGATGTAGATGATGCCCTTCTCCGCGCGCTTGACGTCGCCGTCGGCCGCCTGGATGAGCTTGAGAAGAATGTTCTCCACGTCCTCGCCCACGTAACCGGCCTCGGTCAAGGCGGTCGCATCGACAATGGCGAAGGGGACGTCGAGAAGGCGGGCCAGGGTGCGCGCCAGATGGGTCTTTCCCGTGCCGGTGGGACCGAGCAGGAGGATGTTCGACTTGCCCAGTTCCAATCCGTCGCCCTCGGCCACCGCGCGCTCACGCACCTGAACGCGCTTGTAATGGTTGTAGACGGCCACGCTCATGGCGCGCTTGGCGCCCTCCTGGCCGATGACGTACTGGTTGAGGAAGTCGAAGATCTCCTGCGGCTTGGGCAGCTCCAGGGGAACGCCCGCGGCGGAGTCGCCGAGCTCCTCATCGACGATCTCATTGCACAGCTCGATGCATTCATCGCAGATGTAGACGCCCGGGCCTGCAATCAGTTTCTTGACCTGTTTCTGGCTCTTACCGCAGAAAGAGCACTTGAGAAGATCGACACTCTCGGCGCTGCGTGCCACGTGGGGTCCTCCGTCTTGTCGGGCCGCTGCGGGCACGAAGCCCAATTCATGTGCAAGCCTATGACGAACAAGGCTCGGCATGATCGGGCTATTCGGCGTGTCCGCACGGTAGTGGGATGGGCGTGGGGTGGGATTGTTTCTCGTAGGTTAACGTGCCCACCCCACGCTCGTCGCCTGATCTGACCAATTTCATGGCGAATTCAGAGCCTTCTCAGGCTGAGCGGGGCGAGGCGGGCGTCTTTCGGGACGAAAGGACCTGATCGACGATGCCGTATTCCAGGGCCTGGGTGGCCGTCAGGATCTTGTCCCGCTCCAGATCGGCGTGCACGAGCTCCCGTTCACGACCGGTGTGGGAGGCCAGGGTGTCCTCCAGCCAGGCGCGCATGCGGTCGATCTCATCGGCGACGATCTCGATGTCGCTCGCCTGCCCCTGGACGCCCTCCATGGCGGGCTGGTGGATGAGAACTCGCACATTGGGCAGGGCCAGGCGCTTGCCCGGGGAACCAGCGGCCAGCAGCACCGCGGCGGCGGAGGCCGCCTGGCCCAGGCAGACCGTCTGCACCTGGGGCTTGATGTACTGCATGGTGTCGTAGATGGCCGTCAGGGCGGTGAACGAGCCGCCGGGGCTGTTGATGTACATCGTGATGAGCCCGTCGGGGTCCTGGGATTCCAGGACGAGCAGTTGGGCCATGATGTCGTCGGCGCTGGCGTCGTCGATCTGCACGCCCATGAAGACGATGCGGTCCTCGAAGAGCTTGGCGTAGGGATCCTGGCGCTTGAAGCCGTAGGCGGTGCGCTCCTCGAACTGGGGCAGCACGTAGCGGGACGACGGCAGGGCAGCGGGCGCGACGCCCGCGGCTCCCAGCTGGCGGGCGGCGGCGTCGAAGTAGGGGCGAGAGCTCGTCATGTCAGTTCTCTCCGTTCTGGGCGCCGATCTCACGGCTCGAAGTCACGATGTGGTCGATGAAGCCGTAGTCGAGGGCCTCGGACGCGCTGAACCAGTGGTCGCGATCGGAGTCGGCGATGATCTCCTCCACCGTGTGCCCAGTGTTGGCCGCTGTGATCTCAGCCAGCTGCTGCTTCATCTTGATGATGAGATCCGCGTTGATGCGGATATCGGTGGCCGAGCCGCCAGCCCCGCCGGAGGGCTGGTGCATGAGCACGCGCGCATGCGGAGTGATGTAGCGCTTGCCCCTGGCTCCGGCGGTCAACAGGAATTGCCCCATGGAGGCGGCCAGGCCGGTTGCGACCGTGACGACGTCGGGCTGGACGTACTGCATGGTGTCATAGATGGCCATGCCGGCGGTCACCGAGCCCCCGGGGCTGTTGATGTACAGGTAGATGTCCTTGTCGGGATCCTCGGCCGCGAGGAGCAGCATCTGCGCGCAGATGGCGTTGGCGTTGTCGTCGCGCACCTCGGAGCCGAGCCAGATGATCCGCTCCTTCAGGAGGCGGTTGTAGATGGAGTCGGTCAGGCCCAGACCCGTGCCGGGCCCCTCGGCCGCCGCGGGCATCACGGGCGAAGTCAGCTCGCTCACGTCTAGTCCTCTCGTATTCGGTGTTGCCAACGCTAACGCGGGCGGCGCCGGCCATATGCCCGCGATCGGGCGCTTTCGCTCACGGCACAGGGTGTGACCGATCTGTCGCACACCGCACCGTGAGGGAGCACACCCTCAGGAGTACGGATCAGTGCGTTAGGGTTCCCTTAACGTATTTGTTACGGTCCGAAGGGTAACAATTGTCGTCCGCTTCCAACTCCGCACCGGACGGAACCTCGCCCGAGCGCGGCAGTCGCTCCGGTCCCGAGGCAGCTCGCATGCAGGGCCACTGGCTCCTGGCCCGCCTGGGCAAGCGCGTCCTGCGCCCCGGAGGGATGGGCCTGACCCGCCGTCTTCTGGCGGCGGCCGCTCCCGAGCCGGGCGAACGCATCGTCGAGCTCGGCCCCGGCGTCGGGCGCACGGCCGAGCTGCTGCTGGCCTCCCGCCCCTCGACCTACAGGGCGGTGGACCCCAATCCCGAAGGCCGCGATCAGATGGCCGCCGTCCTCGACAAGCACCCCGGCGCCAAGCATGCTGAGCATGTCGAGTATGTCGTCGCCGACGCCGCCGCCACGGGCTTGCCGGACGCCGACGCCGATCTGGTCGTGGGCGAGGCCATGCTCACCATCCAGTCCGACGAGCACAAGCGCGAGATCGTCGCCGAGGCCGTGCGCGTCCTGGCACCGGGAGGGCGCTACGCCATCCACGAGCTGGCGCTCCGGGGCGATCGCTCGCCCGAGGAGCTCGACTCCATCCGCAGGAGCATCTCCCGGACCATCAAGGTCGGAGCCCGCCCACTGCCGCTGGAGGGATGGAAGGACCTGCTCACCGAGGCCGGCCTCGTCGTCGAGTGGACGGGCACCGCCCCCATGCATCTGCTCGAGCCCCGTCGCGTCATTGAGGATGAGGGCCTGCTCGGCGCCGCCCGCTTCTGGCGCGCCATGCAACGCACCCCCGGGGCGCGCGACCGGGTGCGCGCCATGCGCCAGAACTTCCGCCTGCAGGGCGAACTGCTCAGCGCCGTCGGCATCGTGGCGCGGAAGGCCGA
>ERZ773043.1484-NODE-1484-length-13140-cov-3.549484_pt1 | contig 13140 bp, 10 predicted proteins | sample MGYA00580636_ERZ773043 | MGnify/ENA primary metagenome ERZ773043 (study PRJEB29015, sample SAMEA2737992) | human oral metagenome | biome: human oral; feature: human-associated habitat; material: dental | place: China | collected 2065 ... | reverse complement strand
TATAGTAATAACAGTGGAACCTCCCTTTGCCAATACGGCATCCTTTTCCCCTCTTGATAAGGTTTGGCCTAAAACAACATCGAATGAGCGTGTTTTATCCCTTATCATTATATGTGAGTGATAACTATTCCAACCATGTACAATGCTTATTGGCAACAACAAAGTGTCAGAAGTTTCATTCTTTACAACATATTCGAACCGCATATACCTGCTACCTCCTTTGGGAATCGGACAGTTACCCTTTATCATGCACAATGAATAGTTGTCAAACACCCTATACAGATATGCATCTAGCTGTGGTGTGGGTTTAGTACAAGAAGTACTTAATAAGGATAAGCTTAAAAGACTGCTCGATATGATTTTCTCTATGAAGACAACTTGACTTTTTCTCTTTCTCATCTTTTGCGGCAGAATTAGTATAAATGCTAAATTGCTCCATCCAAGCCAACTGGCTGTTGTTGTTTAATAGACTTCTGTATGAATTCATCCCACATCTCTTCTTTCAAAGCAATGTTTCTCCTTATAACGTTGCTTATCAAAGAGCGATTGGCTTAGTGGGTTGGTAAATTTCTGAGTTTTGAGTGTTCGAACGTTCCCTAACGATAAGTTTGTTAGCTATTGGTTCGAGATTTCATGCGAAAGCTCCCATAAACACAGAAACTTACCAACTTATGAAGTTATAGATTAATGCTGTCGGCCTCCTTAACCTCTTCTTCGTCAAACCATTTCGATAGTTTGTCGTGAGCCTTTGTCTTCACGTCTTCGGGAATGTCGGTCCAAACTTTGCGCAGTACGTAGAGCAAAACGCCGAGGTCGTCGCCCAAGCCGGCAATGGGAATGGCGTCGGGGATAACGTCTAGCGGACTGATAAGGTAGCCAAGTGCGGCCACAATCATCGTCTTGTCTTTCAGCGAAACAGTGTCGCTTTGCAGCGTATAGTACAAAATAAGGGCAGCATACACCAGCTTTGCACCTGCACGCTTTGCTATTTTCGATATTTTCTCGATAAACCCGCTTTGCGTAAACTTATCTTTGTACGACATAAAGTCGGGTAAGTCTGTCTTTGGTTTTTCCATGTTGTCGATTGCTTTTGATTTTAAAAAAATAGTTAGGATATCATATTTGCTTCATTGGCAAGCACTTCGCCGCCTTCGGTCAGCTTTTAAAGTTCAACACATCTTCGATGTAACGTTCAATGCGTTCGTCGGCCATGCTTTTCAACCGATGTTTAATGCGCAACTTCGTGAGTAGCTTTACTAGCCCTGCCAGACAAAGTCCAATGGCTAAGGCAACAAAGATGGCCCAGTTTCCGCCAGGCATGTCCTTTTGTGGAAAGGCCGAAAACACCACAACGGGCAAAACAATCATTACGCCCATAATGGTGTATTGCGTGCGCTGCGAACCTGCACTGTCTAGTATGGCCTGCTTGTCTAGCAGGTAATCGGCAATTTCTGTTTTCGTGAGATTGTATTGTTCGGGTTGTGGAAACCCAGGAAATCCGCTCTCGACACGTATCTTACTCGACACGCGTTGTTCGAAATCCATTAGTTCTATGTGCATAATCTTTAGACTGTTAATGATAAAATGGCAACAAATCCTTAAAGCTTGCTCAACGAAATCTCGTCTAACTCACTAAGATATTTGCGCCTAAGTTTATAAAATTCAACCCATTCTTTGGTTTTTAAGTGCTTGCGCACATCGAAATCAAGGTTCCATTTGCCTGCCGACTCTAAGCGACCCATCATAAATCCTAGGGTGAGGTGCTTTAAAGAAACGGCTGGTTGGTAGCGCGCCTGCGTATCTTTCTCATCGCTAGCCACGTAGGTAACGAGGTTGGCGTTTTGCATATCGAAGAGCAACTGCTGCACAATGCGAACGGGTATGTTGGTTTCTAATTTCAGTTCTACGGCTGTATAGGCAGGTTTCCCTTCGTCAAAACGCTTGCATATCTTGCCCAATAGCAGCGCGCTAAGCATCATTCGGTAGCGATAGCTTAGGTCGTCCATTTGTCCCAATAGGTCAAAACTTTCCATATTCTGACTTGTATAGCTCAATTCGGCACCAAATAGGCAGATGCTCCACGATATCTGCACCCACAACATGAACAATGGGAGGGCTGCAAACGAACCGTAGATGGCGTTGTACGACGAGAGGAAGATTTGCGAATGGATGTAAAACACCTGCAACAGCTGCATGGCGATGCCCGAAAGGATGCCTGGTAAGAATGCGGCCGAGAAGTTTACCTTGGTGTTGGGCATAAAGATGAACAGGCAAACGAACACTGCCGACATCAGCACGTAGGGCATAACGGTGATGACAAGGCGCATCATGGGGCCTAATACCACGTATTCGTTGATGTCTTGCGCAAAGGTGGCCATCACGATAGACACACCCGAAGTTACCACAATGACGATGGGAACAAGGAAGAACATGGCCAAATAGTCGGTTATGGTGCGGAAAAGACTGCGCGGATGCTGAACTTGCCAAATGCTGTTGAAGGCTTTCTCAATGTTGCTGATAAGCATCAGCACGGTGAACAGCATGAATAAAAGGCCAATACCGAGAAACACGCCGCCTTTGGTGTGTACAAGATACGAGTTGACAAAGCCGATAATGGTCTCTGCAGCTTGTGGCTGGCTAGACAAAGCATCTCTAAACCATACCTCGATATATTTGGAAAAGCCAAAGCCGCGAGCAATGGCAAACACCACGGCCACGATGGGTACGATGGCCAAAACCGTGCTGTAAGTGAGCGCCGAGGCCAAATCGGTAACGCTACGGGTGGTGAAAAACTTCACCGTAACCACTAAACGTTTCAACACCATGAGGCATACGTAAGCCAATGGCGACACGTCTTCGCGCCGTATCTGCCACATTTCTACCTTAAAAAACGTGATGATGGTGTTTAATGTCTTCTTCATAATGAAAAGCAAAAAAGAAAAAAGAAAGCAGTGGCCCTATAAGCCGGGTTCTGTACTCTAATGCCTCGTGGGGCAAAAAAGTGCCTGCCATTTATCTAGACCGTGGGTCGCCCCAAGGCTCAAGCATTCTACCCTCCATCGTAAACATGTTTCAGACGGACAACCTTCAAACGATGGTATACGCGAACTTGCAGCTCCCAGAAGGTACAACCCGATGATCGCCCATCGGTTGGTGGTCTCTTACACCGCCTTCTCACCCTTACTCCAACGCGCACGCTACAAGTGAGGTGCGCGAAGGGGCGGTTATTTTCTTCTACCTTTACCCGTTGTCGCCAACAGCTTCCATTTTCAGAAGTGGGATGTCCTTTGCTGCCCGGACTTTCCTCTCGCATCCTAACGATGCCAGCGGCAGAGCCAGGCCACTGCCTTTTAGCTTGCAAATATAGCCATTTTTTTGCGGATTATATGTAAATGTATGGCGAGAAATGTTACAATTTAATAAAAAAGGCGTTTTGTTTAGGTTTTTCGTGGAACTTTGTTGGTGAAAGAGTAGGGGAAGGGGGCAATGTCTTGACGAACCAATTGGCGGAAAAGCAAACAAAAAAGAAGTGTTTGTGGATAGGCGAGTTTGTTTTATTCGTTGAGCTTTTGAGGTGTTGAATTTGTGGGTTTTATCGTATGTCAGTTCAACTAGAAGGTTCATGAACTGTCTGTTAGAAGAAAATAGGATGCTGTATGCGGGCACACAGAAGAACTTACCGTGCCAAGGATCTTGGGCACGTTTACGAATGAAAGCCGCGTTGCGTTAGAAAATGATGCGAATTAAATGGTTAAATCATCATCTTACGTTAAGCTTAGGCCTTATTCTACATGCCGTCATGCTAACAATATACGGGGTATCGCCATCAAAGTGTTATTTTGAACAACCTGTAATCTCAACTAAATCAACCCCGAAACATGGACTTGTAGCAGATAGAATGTCGGCTTTTTTTTGCAGGAAACAAATAAATTAGTATATTTGCGAGCAATTTATAACGTTTAATACAAAACAAGAAAGAATGCTTACACTTAAACTCATCAGTGAGGAAACTGAACGTGTGATTAAGGGGTTGGAGAAAAAACACTTTAAGGGAGCAAAAGATGCTGTCGAAAAAGTGCTTGAAACCGACAAGCGCAGACGCGAGGCTCAACAGAAACTGGACAAGAATAAACAAGAGGCGAATAGCATGTCGAGGCAAATTGGCATGCTGATGAAAGACGGCAAAACCCAAGAGGCAGAAGAAGTGAAGGCTAAGGTTGCCGTATATAAAGAGAACGACAAGCAGCTGCAAGCGCAAATGGACGAGGCCGAACAAGAACTTACGACTTTGCTATGCAACATTCCTAACATACCGGCCGACGAAGTGCCCGAAGGAAAAGACGCTAACGACAACGTTGTGGTGAAAGAAGGAGGCGTTATGCCGCAACTTCCCGAAGATGCCTTGTGCCATTGGGACCTCTGCAAGAAGTATAATCTCATCGACTTCGACCTTGGTGTGAAAATCACTGGTGCCGGTTTCCCCATATATATAGGTAAGATGGCTCGCTTGCAACGTGCCTTAGAGGCCTTTTTCCTTGATGAGGCACGCAAAAGCGGATATCTAGAAGTGCAGCCGCCCTTGGTGGTTAACCAGGCGTCGGGTTACGGAACGGGACAACTTCCCGACAAAGAAGGTCAGATGTACCACGCCGAACAAGATGACCTTTACCTCATCCCCACGGCCGAAGTGCCTGTTACCAATATCTTCCGCGATGTTATTCTCGACGAGAAAGACCTCCCCGTGATGCGTTGTGCCTATTCGGCTTGTTTCCGCAGAGAGGCTGGGTCGTATGGTAAAGATGTTCGTGGACTGAATAGGCTGCACCAATTCGACAAGGTGGAGATTGTGCGCATCGACAAGCCTGAACACTCGCACGAGTCGCACAAGAAGATGTTGGAGCATGTTGAGGGACTACTTCAAAAGCTTGAACTGCCCTATCACATCCTGTTATTGTGCGGAGGCGACATGAGTTTCACCTCTTCTATCTGCTATGATTTCGAAGTTTGGAGTGCAGCACAAAAGCGTTGGTTGGAGGTTTCGTCGGTGTCTAACTTTGAAAGCTATCAGGCCAACCGCTTGAAATGTAGGTATAGGCGCGCCGAAGACAAGAAAATAGAACTTTGCCACACGCTCAATGGCTCGGCTCTTGCCCTTCCACGCATCGTGGCTGCCATCATCGAGAACAATCAAACGCCCGAAGGTATCCGCGTTCCGAGGGTGTTGGTGCCCTATTGTGGGTTTGAAATGCTCGACGACAAGAACTTCTAGTTGCCTTGCCCATAGCCATTAGCATGGCCAATAATGGACTTAAACGCAACAAGACAATATCATTAAGGCGCACAAAAGCGCAAAAACAAAAACATTAGAAACCACTCTGGGCGGTGCTCGCCTTATTAATTAAGGTGGGCACCGCATCGAGGTTTCAAACAAAAACACAACCTGCGACTTGTATATTAACATAAACAATCAACATCAATTGCAAGGCCATGAATAAGATTATTAGAAAAGAACAGTTCTCCGAAAAGGTGTATCGTTTCGACATCGAGGCTCCACTGATTGCCAAAAGTAGAAAGGCCGGAAACTTTGTTATCGTAAGAGTGGGCGACAAAGGTGAGCGTATGCCGCTAACCATTGCCGATGCTGACACAACGAAAGGTACAATCACACTCGTGGTGCAAAAGGTTGGCCTCTCGTCTATTAAGCTGTGCAACCTCAACGAAGGCGAGTATGTTACCGATGTGGTTGGTCCGCTGGGCAATCCCACGCATATCGAGAACTTTGGAACGGTTATCTGCGCAGGCGGCGGCGTGGGTGTGGCACCCATGTTGCCTATCATTCGTGCACTGAAAGCTGCTGGAAACCGCGTTCTGTCCGTATTGGCAGGACGTTCGAAAGACCTTATTATATTAGAAGATGAGGTAAGGCAGAGTTCAGACGAAGTGATTATTATGACCGACGACGGTTCGTATGGCGAGCAAGGCGTTGTAACTGTGGGCATGGAAAAGTTCATTAACGCCGAGCATATAGACCGTGCCTTCGCCATCGGGCCTGCCATCATGATGAAATTCTGTTGCCTTCTCACCCAGAAATACAACATTCACACAGACGTTTCGCTTAACACTATCATGGTAGATGGTACGGGAATGTGTGGCGCATGTAGGCTCACCATTGGCGGAAAGACCAAGTTTGTTTGCATAGATGGCCCAGAATTTGATGGGGCTTTGGTTGATTGGGACGAGATGTTCAAGCGAATGGGCACGTTCAAGAAAGCCGAGAGCGAAGAGTTGCAACGTTATAACGACCACATCGAACAGGTGGAAGAGCGAGTTGCGCAAACTGTTTCGAACATCACAATGGACGTTGAGCCAACCACAGAGGGCATAGACGTGCTGACTGATCGCAATGCAGAATGGCGAAAAGAATTGCGAGCAAGCATGAAACCCAAAGAAAGGACGGGCATTCACCGTGTGGAAATGCCCGAACTAGACCCCGTTTACCGCGCCACTTCACGTGTAGAGGAAGTAAATAAAGGACTAACGAAAGAGCTGGCCTTAGTGGAGGCTAAGCGTTGCCTCGACTGCGCCAAGCCTACTTGCATGGAAGGTTGTCCCGTTAGCATCAATATCCCCTCGTTTATTAAGAACATTGAACGTGGCCAGTTTCTTGCTGCGGCCAAGGTGCTTAAAGATACGTCGGCCTTACCTGCTGTTTGCGGTCGTGTTTGTCCACAAGAAAAGCAGTGCGAAAGCCGTTGTGTGCACCTAAAAATGAACGAACCCGCGGTGGCTATCGGTTATTTGGAACGCTTTGCTGCTGATTACGAACGCGAAAGCGGCAACATCTCCGTACCCGAATTGGCACCAGCCAACGGCATAAAGATTGCAGTCGTTGGTTCTGGACCTGCTGGTTTGAGTTTCGCAGGCGATATGGCCAAGTTCGGTTATGATGTTACCGTGTTCGAGGCCTTACACGAAGTGGGAGGCGTTTTGAAGTATGGTATACCTGAGTTTAGACTTCCCAATAAGATTGTAGACGTGGAAATAGACAATCTTAAAAAGATGGGGGTGAGGTTTATCACCGACTGCATCGTTGGAAAGACTATCTCCGTAGACGACTTGGAAGAGCAAGGATACAAAGGTGTCTTTGTTGGTTCGGGTGCTGGACTACCTAATTTCATGGGCATACCAGGCGAAAACGCCATCAATATCATGTCGTCTAACGAATATCTTACACGTGTTAACCTCATGGATGCTGCCAATCCCAACACCGATACGCCCATTAACCTGGGCAAACGTGTAATGGTTGTGGGCGGAGGTAACACCGCGATGGACTCGTGTCGCACGGCCAAACGCCTTGGAGCAGAGGTTACGCTGGTTTACAGGCGGTCGGAGGCGGAGATGCCAGCTCGACTTGAAGAGGTGAAACACGCTAAAGAAGAGGGCATCGACTTCCTAACGTTGCACAATCCGCTTGAATATCTGGCCGATGAACAGGGAGCTGTGAAAGCGGCTGTGCTGCAAGTGATGGAGTTGGGAGAGCCTGACGCTAGCGGAAGACGTAGTCCGCAACCCATCGAAGGCGTTACGAAGACGCTCGATGTAGACCAAGTGATTGTTGCAGTGGGGGTGTCGCCCAACCCGCTTGTGCCTAATTCCATCCGCGGGCTTGAATTGGGACGCAAGAATACTATTGTGGTGAATGAAGGTATGCAATCTAGTCGCCCGGAAATTTATGCTGGTGGCGACATCGTTCGCGGTGGTGCAACGGTTATTTTGGCTATGGGCGACGGCAGAAAGGCTGCCGCCAGCATGCACAAGCAGTTGTCGGAAGAATTGCAACCTGCACTTTAAGCGTGCACCGTAATTATTACATGGCGATATAATACACCAAGTATTGTCTATACACTCCATTTTATTTAAAGTTGCCTTTTCGGATTGAAACCATCCGAAAAGGCAACTTTTTATTTTAGGGAGGTTCTAAAAATACACTCAAGAATGAACTTATAGTCAAACAAAATTGCTTTTGGAAAATAGTTGTTAGAAGAATGTAAGACGTGCGTTGCATTGCATCAATAAACCCTTACGCAGAGGAAAAGGAACGTTTTCGTTAAGCCAAATGAACAATGTCGAGCTTGCGCGAACATTGTCATGGCGAGAATTGGAAATCGCCGACACGGAGCTTTGAGCGAAGTGGAAAGGCAAAACGCACTTTTGAGGAACGAAAAAAGAGCAATTTGCACCGCATCCACAACGCGCAACTACCCCACAAACTAAATCGTCATTTGCCTAACAGCCAACCTTTTCAAACAGCCAAGCCCTCGCGTTTCAAATCCTATTTTGGCAAACATTGCACACCATTCACCTCCACTCCCGCCTTGGTTGGCGTAAAACAGGTGCCACACCGCGCCATCAATCACTTAAGATCTAGCCCCCATGTTAGCTTACCAACTCACCAACATGTCAACAAACCAACTCATCAACTTGTCAACAAGCCACTTGTAACCAGTCTACTTGTTAACTTGTAAACCATTAATCTTGTTATAGTCAAACAGAATTGCTTTTGGAAAATGCCTGTTAGACGAATGTAAGACGTGCGTAGCATGGCATCCATAACCCCTTACGCAGAGGAAAAGGCTCACGTTTTGTTTGTTTACGATACACCTATGGCTTTCCAAATCTATTTCTGTTTCACTATAACAGCCCAACTCGCAAGCCGTCAACTGGTCAACTTACCAACTGATTAACTTGCCGCCGCAACCTCCACTTGCTAACTATCCAACTCGTTAACCCCCTCAACTCATTAACTCGCCAACACGCCTTTTGTCTACTTTTCGGCATAAATTTTAACACTATGAGTACCCTTGCGGGTCACCAATCGCTCACCTTGCCGCAAAAAATCGATTCTCGCGGAGGTTCGTTTTGATGTAAAAAGGGGTTAGTTGTAAACGTAGGCAAAATGAATGTTTATTTGAAAGGACTGCCATTTGCACCTATTTCGGGGCTATTTGGTGCTAAACGGAGTGCGTTTTGGTGCAAAACGCAGTGCAATATGCCGCTAAATGCAGTGCGTTTTGCGGCAAAATGGAGCGCGTTTTGCTGCTAAACGCAAGGTAAAATGGTGCTAAACGCAGTGCGTTTTGCCGCAAAATGCGAGTTGATAAGTATAAATATACACTGCAAACAGTATAAACAAACCTTTTAGAACCATGAAACACATGGCCGAAAAGGGCAAAATAGTCGTTAAAAAGTGGGATTTTAGGGGTAAAAAGTGGGTTATTGGGAGTTGAAAAATACGAGCCGGCAACCAAACTAGAAAGGCTAAATGGTGCAAAACGCAGGTGTTCTTCTTAAAAGACGACAAGTTGGAAGGAGTGAAAAACTAGAAATAATGTCTTTTTATCTACTTTTCAACCTATATTTTCGCTAGAACGGAGCGAAAACTAAAGCCGTATTGTAAAAATAAAAATAACGATTTAAGTTTTTGAGTTGGTGAGTTAATGAGTTGACGAGTTGATGTATTCGGGAGTTGTTGGTTATTGATGAGTTTATAAGCCAGTGGGTTGATATGTCCTGCACTTCGTATATGATGAGTGTTTATCTTGTGTTGGCATCACAAAGGCAACACTCCCTCGTCTATAGTCAAGACAACTTCAATTTGAGTCTTCCACCAAAGGTTAACACAAACAGATTTAAAACTTTTTTCTAGCTAACGCAATTCTTTTTGTTCTTCCCAATAACCTTCTCTGGGCAAATCTTAGATGCAGCCAGCCCAATGCACTTACCCCACCTCACACCCATCTCAACGCCCCAACTTCGCTAATAAGCGTTAAAAACGTTGTGTAATTAGAGATTTTTTCGTTACTTTGCAGGAAATTCGGTGTAATAGTGCCATTTTAAAATGAGAAAGAAACACAACAAAGCCCGCAGCCGCTACGGGTTGCAGGTAATAACGCTATGCATAAGCACCGCACTGGTGCTTATTTTGCTGGGCATAATAGTGCTCTCGGTATTCAGCACACGCAACCTTACCAACTACGTAAAGGAGAACCTCGTAGTTACCATGATGCTCGACCAAGACCTAACAAACCCCGAAGCGCAACGCCTTTGCACACGTTTGCAGGCGCGCCCGTACATAAAGAGCCTCTCCTTCATCAGTAAAGAGCAGGCCCTTAAAGAGCAAACGGCCGCTATGGGCAGCGACCCCAGCGAATTTGTTGGGGGCGACAACCCGTTCCTGGCATCCATCGAGCTAACCCTTAAAGGCGACTACGCCAATAACGACTCGCTTAATTGGATTTCGAAAGAACTCAAAGCCTATCCCAAGGTGGCCGACATCACCTACCAACACGAATTGGTTGAGGACGTGAACAGCACCCTAAGCAAAATATCCTTGGTGCTGTTGGCACTGGCCGCACTGCTCACCTTCGTGTCGTTCTCGCTCATCAACAACACCGTTCGCTTGGGCATCTACGCTCGCCGTTTCTCCATACACACCATGAAACTTGTTGGTGCATCGTGGGGATTCATCCGTCGGCCCTTCATCAAACAAGCCGTTGGCGTGGGCATCGTGGCTGCTTTGCTGGCCATAGTGGTGCTGGCAGGCTGCGTATATGGGCTTTATCGCTACCAAGAAAATATGCTGAACATTATCACTTGGCAGGTTTTGGCCATTACGGCCTGCGCCGTACTGCTCTTCGGCATCTTTATCACCGCCATTTGCGCATACATTTCGGTGAACAGATTCTTGCGCATGAAGGCAGGAGAACTATATAAGATATAGTAGATTGCACGGCAAGGATAACACCACACTATATATAATAAGGTGTAATTCGACCGAAAGGAACGGCCGACACTTTGCTTTGAGCAATCGCCACCATATATAATAAAGGAGTGCATCGACCGAACAAGGCAGACACACATCCGCCTAACGGACAACACACGACATATAATATGGTGTAAACAAACATCGCAACATCAATGTTGAGGCCGCAACCGCACAACGCCAACACACGAGCGGCGAGGCCAACACACAAATACAAATACAACAAACATGGATAAAAAGAACTTCGCTTTCGACAAGATGAACTTCATCTTGTTAGCCGTGGGCATGGCAGTAGTGCTGTTGGGCCTAATACTGATGAGTGGGCCAGGCTCTACCGAGACGGCCTTTAACCCCGACATTTTCAGTGCCACGCGCATTAAGGTTGCCCCCGTGGTGTGCTTTCTTGGTTTCATCTCCATCATCTATGCAGTGATACGCAAACCCAAAGACCCGAAAGAGCAGCAAGAAGAGCAAAAAGAAGCGTAACACGACATGGACATACTGCAAACCATTATCGTGGCCATCGTGGAGGGACTCACCGAGTTTCTCCCCGTATCGTCTACGGGCCACATGATTATTACACAAGCCCTGTTGGGCATCGAGAGCGACGAGTTTGTGAAAGCCTTCGACGTTATCATTCAGTTTGGCGCTATCCTGGCGGTGGTTGTGCTTTATTGGAAACGCTTTTTTAGGCTCGACCACTCCACTCCACCCGAAGGACTGACGCCCGTTCAACGCACATTGCGCAAGTGGGACTTCTACTATAAGCTGCTCATCGCCTTCATCCCTGCCATGATTATCGGCGGACTTTGCAACAAGTACATCGATGCCTTGTTGGGAAATGTGATGGTGGTGGCCGTTATGCTCGTTGTGGGCGGCGTGTTCATGCTGTTTTGCGATAAGCTTTTCGGCAACGGTTCGCCCGAAACAAAGCTCACCACACGCCGTGCGTTCGCCATCGGCGTATTCCAATGCCTGGCTATGGTACCCGGCGTGTCGCGTTCGATGGCCACAATCGTGGGCGGTATGACACAAAAGCTCACGCGAAAAGATGCTGCCGAGTTCTCGTTCTTCCTAGCCGTGCCTACCATGTTCGCCGCAACGTGCCTCGATTTGCTGAAACTTTTCCTCCACATGCACAAGATTGGCGACTATTCTATGCTTGCCAGTCATGTGGGAACATTGCTTCTAGGCAGTGTGGTGGCCTTCGTTGTGGCACTCGTTGCCATCAAAGCCTTCATCGCCTACCTCACCAAATACGGGTTCCGCGCTTTTGGCGTGTACCGCATCATCGTGGGTGGTGCCATCTTAGCGTGGCTGCTCGCAGGTAATTCACTAGCAATGGTAGACTAATGAACATCCAAGAAGGCGAGATTATCTGCATCGACAAGCCCTACGAGATTACTTCTTTCGGGGCGTTGGCTCGCGTAAGGTACTTGCTGTCGCGACGTCTTGGCGTTAAGCGCGTAAAGATTGGGCATGCAGGAACACTCGACCCTTTGGCAACGGGCGTATTGGTGCTGTGCACAGGCAAGGCAACAAAGCGTATTGCCGAGCTACAAGCCCATACCAAAGAGTATGTGGCCACACTACAACTGGGTGCTACCACGCCTAGCTACGATATGGAACATCCCGTTAACGAGACTTTCGAAACAGGCCATATCACTCGCGAGGCCATCGACAACGCCCTACAACAGTTTGTGGGCGAGATACAACAAGTTCCGCCAACATACAGTGCCGTAAAGGTGAACGGCGACCGCGCCTACGACCTTAGACGAAAAGGAAAAGACGTGGAACTGGCACCAAAGACGCTACGAATAGACGAAATAGAGGTGCTGAACTTCGACCCAAGCCAAATGCAACTCACCATCCGCGTGGTCTGCGGCAAGGGTACGTACATCAGAGCCTTGGCGCGCGATGTGGGACGAGCACTGCAAAGTGGCGCATATCTCACCGCCTTGCGCCGTACAAGGGTGGGCGATGTGTGCGTAGAGAACTGCCTGCAACTGGATTCCTTTAAGGAATGGCTCGACCAACAAGACATCGAGAGCCCCATTTCTTAGGAGTAAGGAGTAAGCGAGAAAGTAGTAAGGGGATAAGTAGTAAGGGAATAAGTAGTAAGGTTGTAAGGGAGGAAGTAGTGAGGTTGTAAGAAGTAGGCTGTAAGGAGTAGTTACTAAGAAGAAGTAGTCAGGAGCAAAACCAATAACTTAGTTGCAGAGAGCGAAACGGACTCGTGAACTTGTTAGCTTGTCAACTCGTTAACTCACCAACTCATCAACTCATCAACTCATCAACTCACCAACCCACCAATTCGC
>ERZ773043.1483-NODE-1483-length-13142-cov-29.497669_pt1 | contig 13142 bp, 10 predicted proteins | sample MGYA00580636_ERZ773043 | MGnify/ENA primary metagenome ERZ773043 (study PRJEB29015, sample SAMEA2737992) | human oral metagenome | biome: human oral; feature: human-associated habitat; material: dental | place: China | collected 2065 ... | reverse complement strand
TCCCCTACCCATCCGCCGCAACGCCCTGGTACCTGGTCACGTGTCATCATTCGCCGGTGACTTCCGGCCCCGGATGCGGCACCTCGCTTCAGTCACCTCTCTCGCGGTATGGATACAATCCGGTAGCGCTCCGCTCGGCTACCTTGGCACAGCATCCGCTCTGGCCACCTCTCGCTGACGAGCGTCCGGCGCAGTCATCAAAGGCGTGCAAGCTTGACTCTGCGGTTGCGTTTCACGTGAAACGCAACCGCCGCTCTCCCAGGCGAAGAATCTGAAAGAGAAAAATCATCAGCCCATGTAGCGACGCTGAAGCTTATTCACGGACGCTGGGAAAATGGCAAAACCCCTTGCCGGAGCCAGGTTGTCCGAGGCGGTGAATAAGCAGCACTGATCAGATCAGCACGTGGCGTAAAGCTATCCCTTACGCGCCAGCCAGTATCCCCCTTTGCCAGTCAGTGTCTGGTAGAGATAACTCACGGTTCTGCTGGCGAGGATTTCCGCGTAATCCCGAGGCGGCGGACCGGCATCACTATGCCGTCAGCGTGACACCAGCATCTCTTTTGATGCGGCCCACCTCACACAACTAACTGCCCATGGACACAGCGACAATGGTCTTCTCATCCCCCAGCCTGACCGATGTCTCACCAAATCGAGAACTCAACAACCTGGAGACCTCCGTCACGAGGATGACGACGAGGCAGGCCACTCTAGGCACCATCGCGATGAACCACAGCCACGATGCACATGGCATGTGTCGATGATGAATAAAGTCCAAAACGCCTGGCGTACACCATGTCAGCCGACTCTCTCAACAGGATTGTGTGAGTACATCCACAATGCTGGCATAATCTGATGGAATAACGATCGGATCCTGCTGCCACATTGCACGAAGAGCTGTCTCTGACGAGATCAGAGAAAACACCCGCTGCCTTGCAGCCGCTAATGCATAGCAGCAATACTCTCGCAATTTATGCCATACGGGCGACTTGCAATAGTCCAAAATGCCTTGTCAGCCGCAGACGATGATGACTCACACGGAAATTTTCCGGGCAAGCTGAGCCGAAGCCACGGTTTGAGGCCGCGCCGTGGATACATCTCAACTCCATGCTCCGGGCAGCCTCGTTGCCCTCGAAGTAGGACGCCATCCTCGTCACCTCAGCCACCGCACCATAGCAGAGCCACTAGGCGCCGGGTGTCCCTCGGTCGCGATCACATCAGCCGCTGCCAGGGCCTCGTGCAACGTAAGACTGGCGAGGAAATTGCTTGCAATGAGTCTCTACGTCAGGGCCAGGAGGGTTACTCATGAATTATCTCCCCTTGTCAACAGTGGGTTGCTAGAGAATTAGCAGCATCGCTGAGTAAGCCTCTAGGGTTGCTTGCGGTCATGAACGAACTACTGAGGATACTATCCACGAGGGATTTTGGTCCAATAATCCCCTTGTCAATCCTGGAGGCTTATTCGCGCCTACAAAAGACTTGTCGCAACAAGGGGCTCCGTTACCTTGAGGCTTATTCACAGCCGCAGTCAACCTGCCCTGACAAGGAGTTTTACTGTTTATCAGCCACCCTATGAATAGGCTTCCGTGTACCGCAGGTCACTAGCCCCTACCTGCTCTTCATGTTGTCTGTCTCCATTGCGTGGTGGTTGGTTACACGCAGCTTTCTGACGGTAGTTTCTCCGGGAGCTTGATCTCCCGGAGAAACTACCGTCAGAATTTAGGCGACTTGCACGCGTTGGTCTCCCACCACATATTCAAGGGCCAAACTGCCGCCGACGGCTTTGAGGTAGTTGCGGATCGTGCCGACCTTCGCGTTGTCCAGGTGGCCGTGCTCGATTTTGGAGACTTGACGCTGACCAACGCCAATCCGCTCGGCCAGTTGGGCCTGGGTCAAGCCTGCCTGCTCCCGCAGTTCGCGGAGGCGGTAGGCGCGGACCTCTGTGAGCATCCGTTCCTTGTGTGCCTCGACACGCTCCCGGTCCACGGGATTCTCAGCAAGGAAGTCTTTCAGTGTCATGGCCATAGCAGTCACTCCTTACTCATCTTTCTCAATGCGCGTAGGTGGTCATCGAACAGGTCATCGGCTAGCGGGATATTCTTCTTGTACCAACGAACCCAGTTGCCCGCCTTGTTACCGGCGATCAGCATGATCGCTGCTCGCTTGGGATCGAAGGCGAACAGGATCCGCAACTCGGAACGCCCAGACGATCCCGGCCGGAGTTCCTTCATGTTGCGGTGCCGCGACGATGTCACCGTGTCGACGATGGGCCGTCCAAGCTGTGGGCCACGGTCCTCTAGCAACTCGATAGCAGCAACAACTTGCTCGCGCGAGTCATCGTCCAGTGAAGCGAGCCAGTCTGCGATCAGCTCGATGTCCACGCTCCACACACCATCATTGTAGACCTTGTAGGGTCTATAAGCAACGTCAGGGCAGCTGCCTTGTCGCGGAGCTGATGCGTGCTTCGAACCCACACCGCTGGCCTATTGCGCTAGGTGAGCTATGTCCACTAGCTGAGCTAAGGGAGCTTTGAGCACTAAATGCCGACGGATTTTCCCGCGTAAGTGGGGATGAACCCGGGCTGCTGCTGATCAGCGGCGGGCGAGGTGGTGGTGTCGTTGGCCATCGCGGCTTTCCTTCCTCTTTTATTTTGGCTCCTTCGCGGGCTTTTATCATGTCCCGTGGCAGTCTGAGTAGAGTTACGCTTCAATCACAAATGATTCCACTCGGCGCTTAGAGCACTACACCCCCAATGACGTCCACCACAGGAATGGAGTCAAAACCAGACGGCAGCAGGAAAATATCTTTTTTCAACGGTGTCCACAAAACCCATAGCACTCCACCTGCGACCACCTCCCGCCCCACTGTGAGCTGACCCAGAGTTACGGTGAGTGCCGATAGCACTCTGAGCTGTGAGAGGAGTATGAGCAATGACGACACCGAACACGACGACACTGAACACACTGAACCGCCGTAGTGTCATGCTGTCCGCAGCGGCGCTGACTGGATTGCCTCTCCTGGGGCAGGTTTCGGCCCATGCAGAGGGACCCGGCATCGACTTGGGGGAGTGGACGCTCATCGACTCTCTCAGCGACTCCTTCGATGCTCCGCTGGACGCTGCGCGCTGGCGTCGGGGTCTGTGGTATTCGGTCTCTGGGGCCGGGGCTTTCCGCGAGGAGAACGCGGAGACGTCCGGCGGCGTCCTCCACCTGACGGCCAAGGCCGAGAACTTCAGGAACAAGAGCCACACCTTCGGGGCTGTGGAGTCCGTCTTCGACACCCCCGGCGTGTGCAGCTATGTGGAGGTCCGGGCCAAAGCCCTGCCCTCGGCGGCTAATGTGCTCTCCGCCGTGTGGCTCCAGTCGTCCACCCTCACTGGAGAGGGCACGCTGGCCACCGACCCGAACCCGGAGATCGACCTCCAGGAGACCTTCGACTTCCACGCCGTGATACCGGGCCTACGCCTCTGGCCGAGCGACGCCCCGGACCGTCCCCTCGGTCAGCACACCCACGAGACCGCCGACGACGTCTCTGCGGACTACCACCTCTATGGCGTCGAGCGCCGGGAGGGCGAGCTGCTCATCTACTGGGACCGGCAACTCATCTGGCACCTGCAACCCGCCCCCGACCCCTCCTTGTGGCGCATGTCTCGGCACGTGGTCCTCAGCCTGGAGGGGCACCTGGGCGCGCCCCAGGACTCCGCCCTGCCAGCCTCCTTCGACATCGACTACGTCCGCACCTACTACCGCACCCCCGCGCAGGCGCAACCCGACGGCGACGTCCGCCTCCTCGACCCCGAAGGCCAGGCACTGACCCTGACCCCCGGCGGCGTCGCCCTCAGCGCCTCCACCAGTGAGGACACCCGCTGGCACCTGCGCCGGCAGGACGACCTCACCTACGTCATCACCTCGCCGCAAGGGGCCGCGCTGGGTGCTGCCTCCGCCAACGCCTACCCGGGCGGCGGCCTGGAGGCCTTAGCTGATGTGAGCACCGGGACTGACACCGCAGGCAGCCGGTTCCGGTGGCACCTTCTGCCGGTGGACGGCGGAGCGAGGATCCGCTCCAAACTCAGCGGCCTGGCCCTGTCCGCCAGCACCGGGCAGCCCATCGCCGGTGAGGAGGACCAGGCGACGACGTGGCGGATCGAGCCACTCGCCCCCTGCTAAACGTCGGTTGACACGCCGGTTCACCCCAGCTGGCGCGTCCCGCCGGTCACCCCGCGCGGAGCCGGGATCACACAGTGCCCGGGTCCACCAGCCCGGTCCGGATGCCCCACAGCGCCACCTGGAGCCGGTCCCTGGAGCCTGACTTCTGCATGAGCCCGGTCAGGTGGTATTTGACGGTTGTGGGCTCCACATAGAGCTGGCGTGCGATCTCCGAGTTCGACAGCCCCTGGCTCAGCAGCCTCAGCACATCCAGTTCGCGCGCCGTCAGGGATACCTCCTCGGACCCGCCGCCTGGGTGGGGCACTTTCGTCACTCCAGGGGACGTGTCGGCTCCCGCTCCCGGTGCCATCCGGGCTGACGCGACGCTGCCACCCACTCCGGACGTCGCCGCAGGACCCCTGCCGCCGGCGTCCTGGCCGCTGTTCCCCTGGGCGGAGCGCGGCGAGCGCCTGGCCAGCTCATGCAGGATGCGGCGGGTGACCCGCTGGTCGAGGGTCCCGTCTCCTGCCGCCACGGAGCGGACGGCAGCCAGCAGTGTCGCCTCGTCGGCGCCCTTGAGGAGGAAACCGGCAGCACCGGCCTCCAGCGAGGCCAGGACGTCGTCGTCGATGTCGAAGGTCGTCAGGATGAGCACGTCGGCGTCCACGTCCGGGTCGGAGACGATCGCCCGGGTCGCCTCGATGCCGTCGACGCCCGGCATCCTGATGTCCATGCAGACGACGTCGGGCTGCAGGCTACGGGCCAGTTTGACCGCCTCGGCACCGTCGGCGGCCTCGCCGACGACGTCGATGTCCTCCTCAGCTCCCAGGATGACGCTGAGCCCAGCCCGGACGACCGCCTGGTCGTCGGCGATGACGAGACGAATCATGGGCTGCTGCCTTTCTTCTGCCCTTGCGCTTTCTTCTTCTCTTGCCTCTGTCCTGGTCAGTTCACTGTCCGGCCGCTTTCCCGGTGCCCCGGGTGCGATGACTGCTGCCGTTAAAGGCCTGTGTATCGATGATATTTGACGACTGCACTAAGTGCGATTCAGGTAATGGCAACGGACCCGGGGTCCTCGGGGTTCGCAGGCGCAACGGGGGTGGGTGGAAGCCGGTTGTTTCCCGTGGGGATGACGAGGTGGTTGTACCAGCCGCCGTCGGGTCGCGGTCCGGCGCTGAGCCGGGCTCCCACCAGGGCGGCTCGCTCCGCCATGCCGGACAGGCCGTGCCCCTCACGGTTCTTCTCGCGATCCATGGGCACCGTCCCCTCGGGCGGGGCGCTATTGCTCACCGTGATGCTCACGCGCTTCTCCTGGTGGACGATGAGCACCTGGCAGGGAGCTCCCGGTGCGTGCTGGGCGCTGTTGGCCAGCGACTCCTGGACCATGCGGTAGGCGACAGTCTCCGCCAGGGGGCCGGGGGACTGGGGGTCGCCGAGCGTCGTGTAGTCGACGTGCTGCCCGCGGCTGCGCGCATCCGCGATGAGGTCGGCAATGGCGCTCAGCGACGGCACCGGCCGCTGCTCGGCGCTCGCCGCTGGTCCCTTCTCGCCCTCGCCACGTAGCAGGCCGACCGTGCGGCGCAGATCAGCCAGCGCCGTACGTGCGCTCTCCTGGGCGGTCTGCAGCATCTGGCGGGCCCGCTCGGGGTCGGTGCGGGTCAGGGCGGAGGCCGCCTGGGTGGCGATGATGACGCCGGAGAGGTGGTGTCCGGCGATGTCGTGGACGTCCCGGGCCAGGGCATTGCGGCTGGCAGTCAGCTCACGCTCCAGCCGTCCTCGCCGGTCCCGCTCCAGCAGCTCAGCTTTCTCCTCCAGGGCCTGGTTCAGGAGCTCGCGACCGAGCATGTATCTGCCCAGCGCAGCCGGGGCGACGTACATCAGCAGGGCACTCGCTAGCTGCCCGACGAGGATCACGGTGAGTCCGAGACGGGCCGTGTACACCACCGCCACCATCACGATCACGGCGCAGGAAATGCCGACGACGACAATGAACCACAACTGGGCTATCTGGTAGCGGGCCAGCCACCACACAGCGAACATGACCGGCGCCGTCCCTATCCCAATCGTTCCGCCACTGCCAGCGACAGTCACCAGATACATGACGATGGCGGCGATGAGCACCGTGCGCGGAAGATACGGCAAACCGACCAGCAACACCGACTGGAGGCAGGCGCATGCGAAGTAGGAAACCGCTCCATCGAATATTCCGAACGTGTAGAGGAGCTCCTGAGCCGGATCCGCCAGCATAATGCCGAGGTACATGATGGGCAGGATCAGGCACACCGCCGCCGCGACCCATGCGAGTCGCGGCGGCGTGCGCATCGGGGCGGCTGAACCGGGCATGTCCTGAGTCAAACACAGACGGGGGATCATCATGCCCTGAACATCCAGGTCCGGCAGAGTTCTCACCCTTGGCGTTTGCACATCAGGGAGTCGACGGCGTCGGACATCAGCTTCTGCTTCTGCTGGAGAGCCGCTCTGTCAGTGGGGTCAGAGAGGAGCGCTGGCCCCCAGGCTGTGCCGGCGGTGGTGACAGTGGTGCCGTCGGGGCCGACCATGTTCTGGGTGACGTAGCCGGGGAGGCCGCCGCTGTGTCCCCAGGCTTCGCCGCCGCAGCTGAGGGGCATGGAGAATATGCCCAGCCCATAACCGCGATTAGGCTGCCCTGTATCGACGGTTTTCTTCATCTCGGCGATGGAGTCTTGGGTGAGGAGGGTGCCGTTGAAGGTTGCCTGGATGAACGTGCCTAGTTCGCTGGGGGTGGAGATCATGGCTCCTGCGCCGCCAGCCCAGGACGGATCCATGCGGGTGATATCCTTCCATTCCTCAGCTGAGGAGTTGCGGTGGTAGCCGTGGGGGTGCGTGCCGCGGATGTCTTCCTCGCCTGGGCCCGGGTAGTAGGTGTGGGTGAGCCCCAATGGCTCGATGATGCGTTGGGTGATCTGTTCTGCCAGGGGCCGGTGGGTGACCTTTTCCACTAGCAGCGATAGCACGATGTAGTTGGTGTTGGTGTACCTGAACTGGCTGCCGGGTTCGAAGGCTGCTGGTTTGCTCAGGGCGATGTCGATCAGGTCCCGGGGTGAGTAGTAGATGTCTCGGTTTTCGAAGACTTTGTCCTCCAGCCCGATGTAGTCGGTGTATTCGGGGAGTCCGCTGGTGTGTTGCAGGAGCTGGCGCACCGTGATCTTTGAGGCGTCGATGCCTTCGCCGTGGATTAGGCCTGGGAGGTAGGTTTCGATGGGTTCGTCGAGGGTGATTTTGCCTTCTTGGACGAGTTGCAGGATCACCACGGCTACGAAGGTTTTGGTGTTGGAGCCGATGCGGACTTCGCCGTCGAGGGGTGGGGCTTCGCCGGTTTCCAGGTTGCCTACACCTGCGGCTGCGCCGATGGTGTTGCCGTCTTTGTCGCGCACGGCTGTCAGGGCTGCTGGGAAGCCGCCATCGACCAGGCTTTGTGCGGCTGACAGCACCTGCTCCTTCTCGGCTGATGAAGCTGATCCAGTCGCCACGGGTGACGGGGTTTCCGAAGCTCCAGGGGCTGATGGATCGGCTACAGCCACATTGGGGCTGTGCAATCCGAAGGCGCTCGCGCCTATCACGGCTGCCAGCGACACTGCCACCGATCGCGACAGGAACGAGCCCCGGAACACCCCTTTGCCAGACCGGGTGGCTTTGCGTTTCGGAGCAGCGGATGTGGTTGCAGAGTTCTTCGAGTTCGTCATGAAACCAGCCTGGCAGCGGCCACCCCTCCTGCACCCCGGCCGCGAGAACAGTATGTGTTTCCTCCAAAAGGACCTGTCCAAAAGGACAGGGTGCCTATGCTCTGATGGGTATCAGGCAAAAGGCCGGGACTCTATAGGGTCCCGGCCGGAATGCAGGTTCTGTGGGCAGAGACCGCCTCCTCAGCGGTTGCACAGCAAGGAGTCGACGGCGTCAGGCATCAGCTTTGCTTTCTGCAGCAGAGTTTCCATATCGGTGGGATCAGAGACAAGCCCATGCGGCATGGCCGTGACGGTGAGGGCCACAGCGGTGCCGTCGGGGCTGACCATGTTGTAGCTGCCGTAGCCGTGGATACCGCCACTATGCCCCCAGGCCTCGCCACCACAGCTGAGGGACATGGGGAATATGCCCAAACCGTAGCCGCCCATCCATATTTCAGGATGGTCTGTGTCGACAGTTTTCTTCATTTCGGCGATGGAGTCCTGGTTGAGAAGGGTTCCATCAAAGGTGGCTTGGATGAACTTGGTTAGTTCGCTGGGGGTGGAGATGATGGCTCCTGCGCCGCCGGCCCAGGAGGGGTCTATGCGGGTGATGTCCTTCCATTCCTCGGTGGGGGTGTTGCGGTGGTAGCCGTGGGGGTGTGTGCCGCGGATGTCTTCTTCGCCGGGGCCCGGGTAGTAGGTTCGCGAAAGCCCCAGTGGCTCAACAATCCGCTTGTCGATCTGCTCTGCGAAAGGCCGATGCTCCAACCGCTCTGCCAGCAAGGTCAGCACGATGTAGTTGGTGTTGGTGTATGTGAATTGGCTGCCCGGTTCGAAAGCTGCTGGCTTACCCAGGGCAACATCGAGCAGGTCCCGGTGTGAATAGTAGTTGTCCTTGACCTGGAAGATGTCTTTTTCAAGAACCAGCGTATCGTGATACTCGGGCAGCCCGCTGGTGTGCTGTAGGAGTTGGCGGACGGTGATCTTGGTGCCGTCGATGCCTTCCCCGTGGATTAGGCCTGGGAGGTAGGTTTCGATGGGTTCGTCGAGGGTGATTTTGCCTTCTTGGACGAGTTGCATGAGCACCACTGCCACGAAGGTTTTCGTGTTCGAGCCGGCCCGCACCTCACCGTCGAGGGGTGGGGCTTCGCCGGTTTCCAGGTTCCCTGTGCCTGCGACTGCGTTGGTGGTGTTGCCTTGAGGATCACGCACTGTAGCCAAGGCAGCTGGATACCCGGCGTCCACCAAGCTCTGTAGTGCTGCCAGTATCCTTTTCTTCTCAACAGGTGATGCGGAGTTGTTCATCGAATCTTTCATGAAACCAGCCTGGCAGCGGCCGCCCCTCCTGCACCCCGGCCGTGAGAACAGTATGTGTTCGTCCACCCTGTCCAAATGGACAGGGGTGCCTTTGATATGACGGGTATCAGGCAAAGAGCCGGGACCCTATGGGGTCCCGGCCGGAATGCACGTTGGGCGGGTAGGGATTTCCTCCTCAGCGGTTGCACAGCAAGGAGTCGACGGTGTCACGCACCAGCTTCCCCTTCTGCTGGATGGCCGCGGTGTCGGTGGGATCGTCCACGATGGCATCTGGTGGGGCGGTTACGGTGAGAGCCATGGCGGTGCCGTCAGGGCCGACCATGTTGTAGCTGCCGTAGCCGGGGATACCGCCGCTGTGTCCCCAGGCCTCGCCGCCGCAGCTGAGGGGCATGGAGAATATGCCCAGGCCGTAGCCGCTCCCGGGAACACCAATCAGATCACTGGCTTCAACGGTCTTCTTCATCTCAGTAATGGAGTCCTGGTTGAGGAGGGTGCCGTTGAAGGTGGCTTGGAGGAACTTGGTTAGTTCGCTGGGGGTGGAGATCATGGCTCCTGCGCCGCCTGCTGCGGATGGGTCCTGCCGGGTGATGTCCTCCAGCTGCCCCTGGTTGTTCCTCGTGTAGGCGTGGGGGTGTGTGCCGCGAATGTTTTCTTCTCCGGGACCCGGCAGGTAGGTGTGGGTGAGTCCGAGGGGTTCGATGATGCGTTTGGTGATCTGTTCTGCTAGGGGCCGGTGGGTGACTTTCTCGGCTAGCAGCGATAGCACGATGTAGTTGGTGTTGGTGTACTTGAATTGGCTGCCGGGCTCGAAAGCCGCCGGTTTGCTCAGGGCAAGATCGAGCGTGTCTCTCGCTGAGTAGTACTTGTCACGGTTGGCGAAGGGGTCATCAAGGCCGATCTGGTCGCTGTATTCGGGCAAGCCGCTGGTGTGCTGCAGCAGCTGGCGGACGGTGATCTTCGAGCCGTCGATGCCTTCCCCGCGGATTAGGCCTGGAAGGTAGGTTTCGATGGGCTCGTCGAAGGTGATTTTGCCTTCCTGGACGAGTTGCATGGTCACCACGGCGGTGAAGGTCTTCGAAATTGAGCCGATCCGGACTTCACCGTCCAGGGGCGGGGCCTCACCGGTTTCCAGGTTCCCCTTGCCGACGGCGACGCCGACGGTGCTTCCATCGGCTTTCGTGACTGCGGCCAGGGCCGCCGGGAAACCGGCGTCCACCAGGCCCTGTGCTGTCGCTGTGATGCGGGCTTTCTCGGCGGACTCCGTCTCGGAGGCTGAGGTGGAAGCAGAAGCCGAGGCGGAGGCTGATTCGGTGGGGTCCGGTGGGGCTGCCATGGCTACCTCTGGAGCGTGCAGCATGAAGGTGCCGGCTCCCATGACGGCGGCCACCGGGAGCGCCAGGGAGCGGAGCAGGAAGGAGCCGCGGGCCCTGTGCCTGTCGGTGCTTTCGGTGGCCGGATCGGTGAGCGACGCAGAGGTTTTTGTCGTGTTTCTCATGGTTCCAGCGTTGCAGCGCCACCCAGCTATTCGCCCCCGCCGTAGGAACAGTGTTGCTTTATCCGAAAGAGAGCAGCGTCCCCCTATCCAAGGGATAACGCCGTGGGCCGGTGGAGTCGCAGGAGTGCAGTAGGTGGGTGTCTTCTTAGTGGTTGCAGAGCGTGGAGTCGACGGCTTGCAGACCGAGCTGGTATTTCTCAATGGCGCTACTGGGATCATCTGCAATGGCCGTTGTCAGGGCGGTGACCGTAACGGTCACGGCGGTGCCATCAGGCCCCACCCCGTTAAAGGTGGTGTAGCCGGGGATGCTGCCAGCATGTCCCCAGGCTGTGCCTCCGCAACTGAGCGAGGTGCTGATGATGCCCAGGCCATAGTGGTCTACGCCTGTTTCGGGCTGCCCTGCGTCGACGGTTTTCTTCATCTCGGCGATGGAGTCCTGGCTCAGAAGGGTGCCATCAAGGACGGCTTGGAAGAACTTGTTCAGCTCGCTGGGGGTGGAGATCATGGCTCCCGCGCCGCCGGCCTCTGAGGGGTCCTTGCGGGTGATGTCCTCCAGCTCGCCTTGTGAGTTGCGGTGATAGCCGTGGGGGTGTGTGCCTCGGATCTCTTCTTCGCCGGGGTTCGGGTAGTAGGTGTGGTTCAGCCCGAGGGGCTCGGTGATGCGTTTGGTGATCTGCTCAGCCAGAGGCCGGTGGGTGACCTTCTCTGCCAGCAAGGACAACATGACGTAGTTGGTGTTGGAATATTTCCACTGGCTGCCAGGAGCGAAATCCGCTGGTTTCTTCAGGGCAAAGTCGAGCAGGTCCCTGGGAGAGTAGTAGTTGTTGCGGTTGGCGACGGGGTCCTCGTGGCCGGTCTGGTCGGTGTATTCGGGTAGTCCGCTGGTGTGTTGCAGGAGTTGGCGCACGGTGATTTTCGAGCCGTCGATGCCCTCGCCTTTCAGCAGGCCGGGTAGGTAGGTTGCCACCGGCTCATCCAGGCTGATTGTGCCCTCCTGAACCAGCTGCAGGATCACCACCGCGGTGAAAGTCTTTGTGCTAGAACCGATGCGGACTTCACCGTCCAGAGGCGGGGCTTCCCCAGTTTCCAGGTTTCCCTTGCCGACCGCGACGCCGACGGTGCTTCCATCGGCTTTCGTCACTGCGGCCAGAGCCGCCGGGAAACCGCCATCGACCAGGCTTTGCGCAGCGGACAGCACCTGTTCCTTCTCGGCTGGTGAGCCTGATCCTGTCACTGCGGGTGACGGGGTCTCCGATGTTCCTGGTATCGACGGATCAGCCACGGCCACCCCAGGCGCGTGCAGCATGAGGGTGCCGGCTCCCATGACAGCGGCCACCGGCAGCGCCAGGGACCGCAGCAAGAAAGAACCACGCGGCTTCTGTCCTCCGGTGGCCTCGGTGGCCGGGCCGGTGAGCGACGCAGAGGTTTTTGTCATGTTTCTCATGGCTTCAGCGTCGCAACACCACCCTGACCTTCACCCCCACCGCAGGAACAGTGTTTTCTGCCGGGAGAACCTGTCCGAACGGATAGCCTGCGCCTCTGGTGTGTCAGGTGCGCTGGGCGTCGTGAGTCAAGCACAGGCGAGGGATCGTTATGCCGTGAACATTCAGTCTCAGCAGAGTTCTCACCCTTGACGTTTGCACATCAGGGAGTCGACGGCGTCAGGCATTAGCTTTGCCTTCTGCTGGACAGCTGCGGTGTCGCTGGGATCTACGATCGCCTGCAGCGGCGCGGTGCCTGCGATGGTGACGGCGGTGCCGTCGGGGCCGACCATGTTCTGGGTGGTGTAGCCGGGGATACCGCCGCTGTGTCCCCAAGCGGTACCGCAGCTGAGGGGCATGCTGAATATGCCCAAGCCATAACCGCTTCCAGGAACACCGCTCAGATTGCTGGTGTCGACGGTTTTCTTCATCTCGTTGATGGAGTCTTGGGTGAGGAGGGTGCCGTTGAGGGTGGCTTGGATGAAGGTGCCTAGTTCGCTGGGGGTGGAGATCATGGCTCCCGCGCCGCCGGCCCAGGAGGGGTCCATGCGGGTGATGTCTTGCCAATTCTCGGTGGGGGTGTTGCGGTGGTAGCCGTGGGGATGTGTGCCTCGGATCTCTTCTTCGCCGGGATTGGGATAGTAGGTGTGGGCGAGTCCGAGGGGCTCGGTGATGCGCTGGGTGATCTGCTCGGCCAGGGGCCGGTGGGTGACCTTCTCAGCCAGCAAGGTCAACACGATGTAGTTGGTGTTGGTGTAGCTGAATTGGCTGCCGGGTTCGAAGGCTGCTGGTTTACTCAGGGCGACATCGAGTAGGTCGCGGGTTGAGTAGTAGTTGTCTCTGATCTGGAAGATGTCGGTCTCGCCAGGAACAGTGTCGGTGTATTCGGGGAGGCCGCTTGTGTGCTGTAGGAGTTGGCGGACGGTGATTTTCGAGGCGTCGATGCCTTCGCCGTGGATTAGGCCTGGGAGGTAGGTTTCGATGGGTTCGTCGAGGGTGATTTTGC
>ERZ773043.1463-NODE-1463-length-13276-cov-9.123062_pt1 | contig 13276 bp, 10 predicted proteins | sample MGYA00580636_ERZ773043 | MGnify/ENA primary metagenome ERZ773043 (study PRJEB29015, sample SAMEA2737992) | human oral metagenome | biome: human oral; feature: human-associated habitat; material: dental | place: China | collected 2065 ... | reverse complement strand
CCTCACCGAGACGCTCCTGCCGCTCCGCCTCCTGCGCCCGTGACTGATCGAGCTGCTCCTGCTGTGCAGGGGCAGCGATAGCTGGGATAGTTGAAAGGGAGAGGAGGGGGATGAGGAGGGGGATGAGGAGGAAAGAGGGGCGGTTGAATGTTTTCAACTAGGATCACCTCGTGATTATTTAAAGGTTGGTCAATAAATATTTAAATACTTGCAGTTATGATATTTGTCTTTAAGCAAAAAAATATAACAGAAGTCTTCGATAATCAATTATACCTTCTTTTGTTAAAGGGGCTGGGTAAGATATTTTATTTAGGCTTGCGGGGTATAATGGGCCTCTTTCATAAATGGTTCTATCTGTTTCCTCCAAATCTGTTTCACTGTAAAGAATTGTCAATTCTTCTGTATTATATTTTGACAATGCTTTTGATAGATAGTGATATTGAGGAGAAGAAAAATCAACCTTAGGGTTTATTAGTAGCGTAATATGAAATGGATTCGGTTGGATAACATAGAATCCTACGCTTCCTTCCACATAAAGCTTATTTTCTTGATAAAACCAGTCCATATCTTTTTCCCATGCATATATCTCTTTATCAAGGACTTCATAGGCTCCCCCCAATCTTGTCCAGCTCTCCAAATGCATATCATATAATTCTAGTCGGTCATAGTTAGAACAAATAAGTATTTGGCCTTTTGCAAACACCTCTATATTACCTGCAGAAGCATATGGTGGATTGAACCATGTATCTATCCAATACTTTCCTCCAAATATGACCTGATAAAGAAGCCATGCGATTATGATTACCCGACTTAGTCTATATGATCGGATATATATTCCTTTCATATGGATAAATTGCATAACTCAATTCCCCGCTACTTGAATGGTTCCCTGAATTTCTGATGTCCATATAAAAGGTTGTAAATACCCGAGGCTCTGGTTCATATAAGCTCCGTTATTGATTGTGTCTGTAAATAGATTTTTTAAACTGTAACCCGATGCGCCCCATTTATGAAACTCATAATTATAGGCATCTCCAGCGACTCCCTTAAATGATATACTTCCATCATTATCCTTATGCATTTGAATGGCCAGCTTAATCCAACCAAAGGCATACTGTTCGTCAAGCGTTGCCGGGGAGGTATTTAGGTTAATGGCCATATAGATGTCCCTTGTCTCTCCAGGGGTAAAATGTGCACCAAGAGCTTTTAATTTATTCGTTATAGCGACTGAATTGCTAAGATCATAGGAAACAAGAGATCCAGACTGGAAGTGAACAGGTTCTCCATTTCCGGCATGCGCATAGGTCAGAAATGCTGTTGCTTTTTTTGTTTCTTTGAGAATCCCAAAAGCACCGGCACCTACTACGGCTATGCCTTTAGCTACGAATGCCCCTGGTGTAAAGAATGATGCAGGATATATTTTTTTCATAGCATCAGTGAGAGGTGTTCTGCTTGATAGGTATTCTTTGTAGATTTTTTGTTCAAAGATATTTTTAGCTTCATCTAGAGATTGAGTTTCAAGATATTCGGTTCCATAGAGATTCTTGATTTCAGGGATGCTGCCATTATATTCACCTCTTGTAAACTGTGTTTTGTATTCAGTTTTGAGTTTTGGTTGCTCCGCACCATAATCCTGATATTCTGTAATATTGAAAGAATGATATTCGGTCAATAATTTTCCATTCAAATAAAATTTTGAAATGCCATCTTTATTATCAGTAACTTCTAAGTCATACACCTTTCCTTGGTTATCTATAGCAACAGCTACCTTTTTCCCATCGATTTCTCCATAACGAACTTCATATTCTCCATACCTTAAGGTTTCATATTTTCCTGATTCCCATAACAAATATAGCTGCTCCCTAATTTCTGGTAATCTCTCATATTTATTCCACTTCGTCCCGCTTGCAGCCGCAGATGCTCCCGCGAGTGCATTTCCACCGGCAACTTTCGCCGCAGCTGCTCCGATGATGGCACTGATGATCTGTGCCGTACCGGGGTCTTTGCCGTCAAGAGCTTTGATGAGTGCTTCGTTGAGACCGGCACCTGCTGCACCCGAAGCAAAGCCCGCTCCTGCGAACTGGCTTATGAGTCCTCCGACAATGGAATGAAGCAAAACTTTACGTCCGCTGCCATCGTCGGGAAGATTGTGCAGGAGGCGGAACGCCTCTTCACGGAAGACGTTTACGAGTTCCTTTTGTTCCTCGACGCTCTTCTTGTCAAAGATTCTGCCAAGCTCGTTGAGTGCGTTCGCCGTGTCACGGCTGAGGGCAGAGATGTCCTGTGTCGGATTCTCGCGGATGTCGATGGTTCCCGGTGCGACAGCAGATTTTGTCGTGCTGTTTGCACTTCCTTGTACTACGGTGGGAATTGAAGGCGTGGGGTGCAATGCCTGCACTACCTTCAGTGTCTTGTTTTTGCTTCCGTCAGGATTCTTTTCTTTTATTTGGACAAGCGTCGGTTTTATCTGCGCAGAAGACCCCGTGTCTTTTGCGCTGTACTCCGCTTCATTATGGAGGTCGCTGAAAGAGAATGTTCCTGTTGAAAGTTTGTTTTTGTCGGAACTTGCCTCACTTGCGATGAGTCCGCCCTTGAGATCGGTATTCTTCTCGACGTAGATGTCAAAGCCTTTGCTTCCTGCAAAGAATCCTGTCTGCTCGCGTGCACTGCGGTAAATGTTATTTAATCATTTCTACTTTGCTGATCAGAAAATCCATGATCTCGTCGAATCTTTCATCGAACTCTTCTTCTGTTAGCGTGAATTCACAATTAGGTAGAGAGCCTCCATAAGAATGACTTTTTTCGTCTCTTTCACCCATAGTTATCGAATAGGTTTTATCTTTTGTATCATAATCAACAGATATATAATCATGGTGTTTGAAAAAGTTATTCCATGTCTTGTATGAAGATGCTTTAAATGGTTGTGTATCCTCTATATCTTGTTGATAAGCAGATAAACTATCTCTTATACAAACGAGCATCTCTTTTTTTAACAACTCTCGCTTTGTATAAATTAAATGACCCATGCCTTTCCAGTATCCAACCTTTGTTTTATGTGATTTAAGTAAATAAATTTCCTTATTCTTTTTATTTACATATATATCAACTGATCCTCTCACTTTTGAGATCCTTTCATTTTACAACAGTAATAATAACTTCAATCCCTTTTTCTTTTGCGTACGCCTTGACCATTTCGATCCCACTTCGCTGTTCTGCTGTTATCTTCATGTCTTGCACCGCAATTTCTAGTTTTTTAGAGGAATAATCTTTCATATCCACTTTTTTTCCTCCCCATTGTTTCCATGTAAAATCATCTAAATTATCCACATCTCTCCTTAACTTGTTATAGATCCCTTTTGCGGTCTGGTAGCTTGGTAAACTCAGATCTATACTCTTGATGCTCGTGATGACTCCGTTCTCCAGTTTGTCTATGACAGGGAAATTCCGACCAAGGTTGTTCCCTAAAGCATCATCTATGATCTCCCCTCTTTTAGCCGGCCCCTTTTTCCACACATTGTCTCCGATCGAAATGGTTCGATTGGCAATCTTGGAGGTGCGGGTCGTCATCTTGGCAAATGTTTCGAACCTTGACAGGTTCTTTAGTACCTTTGCTCCTGAGATTCCGGCTTTTGCTCCACCTCCGACAGGAATGACCGTTGTGATTATTTCTCCTGCCAATTTTCCTTGTTCATACGCTGTCCCATTTTTTGAGATATCGTTTGCTTTTTCCAGATACTCCTTTGCTTTTTGCCTTACAGCTGCTGGTACTTCTGAACGGTTTTCGATGAGACTATCAAGCATGTCTTTTACGGCAGAGAATGTATCTGCGGTCTGAAAGAGTACGTTGTATACGATACCCGTAACATCCTTGACGGTATCCGAGAGAGCTTTTCTGACGCCATCGCCAAAAGTTAACGCATGGGTTATGTTTCCGTCACTTTCTCCAATTTTGATGTTCCATGACTTTTGCGTAGAATCCTTGGGCTGATTGGTTTGATAGTAATCTCTGTAGATGGTGATGGTTTTTACTTCGCCTTCCTTTAACGGCGCATCGATGCGAAAACGGCTGCTTAGATACTGTGCGGTCTCGCTGTCAAAGTCCTGTACTTCTCCTTCATGATTCACAAGGACCCCAACAACGTTTCCGTCTTTCAATGTTGTGTAAAGGACAAGGTATTCGTTTTCATCGAGGGATTCATAGTCCTTTTTTTCTAAGAGTTGCATTAACTGAAATTTGATTGCGGGCTCTTTTTGGTATTTGTTCCACTTCGTCCCGCTTGCCGCTGCACTCGCCCCTGCGAGAGCATTCCCACCCGCGACTTTCGCCGCAGCTGCTCCGATGATGGCACTGATGATCTGTGCCGTACCGGGGTCTTTGCCGTCAAGAGCTTTGATGAGTGCTTCGTTGAGTCCTGCGCCGATTGCACCCGAAGCAAAGCCGGCTCCCGTAATCTGGCTCATGAGCCCGCCGATGATGGCATGCGCGGCAATCTTGCGTCCGCTGCCGTCATCCTTCATGTTGTGCAGGAGACGGAACGCCTCTTCACCAAATAGGGCAGCAAGTTCCTGCTGTTCCTCGATGGTCTTCTTGTCGAAGATTTTACCGAGTTCGTTGAGCGAGTTTGCCGTGTCACGACTGAGGGCAGAGATGTCCTGTGTGGGATTCTCACGGATGTCGATGGTTCCCGGTGCGATGGCAGCTTTTGTTGTGCTGCTTGCATCCCCTTTGACGGGCATGGAGAGATTCGGCGCTAGTCCTTTGGTATTGTAGATCGCATCCCGATCTTCCTTCTCCATGTCGTTATAGTTGCCGTATTTGTGGTAGGAGGCACCGATACTCTTTGCACTGTAATCAGCTTCGTTTTTGAGATCGCTAAAGGAGAGTGTGCCCGTGGAAAGATGGTTCTTGTCGGGAGTTGCGTTGCTCGCGATAACGCCGCCCTTGAGATCCGTATTCTTCTCGACGTAAATGTCAAAACCGCCGCTGCCCGCATAGAATCCTGCCTGCTCGCGTGCACTGCGGTAGTTGGAGTCGATACTTCCTTTGTTCCAAGATGCGCCAATGGTGGGTGCGAAGAATTTTCTTCCGGTGGGAGAGGTGACTTGTGTGCCGTTGGGCTTTGGCGTGCTGTTCGCTGCGTTTGTGGTTGGAGGATTTTGTGTCTGACCCGTGGATTTGGTTGAGGTCTGTTTGTCCTTTGCCTTTACGCCCCACGAGAAACCAAAGCCGGTAGAAGAGTTTTGTTCCTCGTAGGTCTCTTTCTCCTGCAAGGTTTCGATGTTCAGATTCCCGCCGACCTTTGCGGTGATCTTCTCTCCCTGTGCCTTGCTCCCGATGATGTCCATATCCTTGCCCGAGGTGAGGCTGAGGTTGTTCTCTGCGACAACGAGGGCAGGGGAGTAAGCGGTAAGAGACTCTTTGCTGTTCCCGTTGGCTTTGTTTGCATTGACGCTGATGTTCGACAGTCCCTGCGGGGTAAAGGATGCACCGACGCTTGCAGAGCTGAACTTGTTCTCGGTCGAGGTGATGCTTGTATTCTCGCCCGCTTCAAGGCGCACGTTCCCCTTTGCCGTAAGAGATACATCACGTCCTGTGATGGCACTACCCGTGACGGTCAGATCACGCTCACCCGCAGTGACGTTGGTGTTTCCGCCCGACGCGATCCGACTTCCTGCGTATTCGTGCGTCGTATTCTCCATACGGCTGTAGGATTTGCTTGTCCCAAAGCTGACATTCAGGGAGAATGTCGCGTTTGTGAGCGGATTTTTCTTGAACGCGTCGTGAATCATCCGTCCCGTTTGGTAGGCGTAAGCAGCTTTGAGACGGTCGTCCTGCACCTCGCCGATGCGACTCAGTGGGGCAGAGAGCGACTGCCCAAGATCAAGGAGACCGTGGCTGAAGCTGACGGTAAGCCCTGTCGTCTTACTCTCCTGTGTGATGCTCTCGCGGTAGACGTTGTCCTTGCCATCCACACGGACATCCTTCGCAGTGATGGTTGCATCTTTGTCCGCGAGGATATTGCTCGATGAGATATGCGCGTTCTCTCCGGCAGAGATGGAGACGTTTCCACCGAGTGCCGCGATATTCGTTCCCTGCTGGGTAATGGCATCGCTGTCACGTGTCATCTTTGTCTGCTGTGTCCCAATGGTGAAGCCGAGTCCACCGCCCGAACCGAAGATGCCGGACTTCTTGACCTCTTTGTAGTTTTCCGTATGCGAATAGTTCTCTGCCGAGACCGCAGAGAAATTTCGTCCGGCAGTGATGTTCACATCGTTGTCTGCAGCAATATTCGCTGCCGTAAAGGTTGCGTCACGTTTTGCCGCGATGTTGACATTCTGCCCCGTGATATTCGTTGTACGCGCAATATCTGACTCCGTGTCAATGCGAATGGTTGTGGTCTTGGTTGAGAGCAGTCCGCTTTCTTTGTACCGAATGCCGTAGTGATCCTCGGATGTCTCTCGTCCTGCCGTGAGGGATATATCGTTTCCTGCAGAGAGGGAAGTCGTTCCTTTTTTGCTTGCAACATCTGCCGCGCGTGCCGTGAGGTCGTTTCCTGCGGCAATTGAGATGTTCCCGTCTGCACGAATCTCTGCAGCGAGTTCCGTACCGCGCTTTGTACGAAGATAGTTTGCGGCATCTGCCGTCATATCCTTCTCGCTCTGGAGTTTCTTGGTATCCAGCGAGATGTTTTCACTTGCAGAGAGAAGGATACTGCCGTTTTTGCCGAGTGCCGCAAGTGTCGCTCCTGCAAGTGCCGCATTCTTCCCTGCACTCACAACAAGAACGCCCTCATCGCCCTTGACGGCGATCCCGGCGGTCGTATTCAGAACATCCTGATGGGCAAGACGCTCAGTTGTGCTGCTTATATCAATATTGTTTTTTGCTTCAAGGACAACGGCTTTATCGCCAATGATAGAGCCTTGCATACGGATATCCCGCTCAGACTTCAGTCCGATCTTCTGTCCGCGAATCAGTCCAGTGTTTTCAATATCTCCCGCATGGGCAAGGATATTCTCACCATAGAGAGTCCCTGCATTCTTGAGTGCGTCCTTGGTCTCGATGGCGATGTTCTTTGCCGAGATGAGACTGCCGCCCGCCGTGAGTCTCAGACCGTTCGTGTTTTTGGTGTAGAGAACAGGATAGACGGCGCGTTCCTTTTTGCCGTTTACATAGACATCGCGCTCTTCGAGCCAGACCATATCCGAGGTGAGAGATGCGACCTGTTCTTTGGAGAGGGCAATGCCGAGAGAGAGATTCATCTCCTTTGCATACGTAATACCCGCATCCATAAGAGCCTTGAATGCGGTTTCATCGTCGGTATATCCTTCGAGGTGGCGTTTGCCTGTTTGTTTTAGGATTTGGTCTGCGAGAAGCTGCTGTTCGTAGAATCCGTCGCCGATGCGTTTGGGAACCTTGTCCTGATCCCACTTCATCTGCCGATACATATAGTCCGAGGAGAGGAAGTTTCTTTTGTTCGTAAAGGCGGGATCGGTCTCGATGAGGTAGTTTGCCGTGGATTCCGGGTGCACGCGATAAAGGGAACTGACAAAGAGACGTTCAATCGGTTCGTCATCGCCTGTCTGTGCCGTATCGGAGGGAGCAAGTCCGAAGGGGGAGAGGGCGTTTTGAACGCGTGCTCTCTGTGCGTTTGTAATATCCGTCTGCTCGACGGGGACACCATTGCCGCCCTCATAGGTCTGAATCCCAATGGGGGAGGTGTTGCTCTTTGTGATTTCGGGCGTCATAAAGACTTCGCTGTGATAGCGCCGTACTTTTCCTTTGTGGATGCGGCTTCTTCTTCTCGTATAGCTTGCCTGTGTTGTTCCGAAGGAAACGACGAGTTCCTGCTGTTTTGCGGCATCTGCTTTGAGTGCACCTGTTGCTTGCAGTGCACCACCCGCAACAATATTGCTGTCATCGTTTTCTACAGCACTGTTTAGGAGAATATTGCCACCTGCCCGAATACTGCCGGGGAGCGACGAGGTAACTCGCTCCTTCGAGATCAGCGAATGACTGCGAATAACACTGAAGTGAATGATCTTCTGCCCTGCCGCTGTTCCGATTCTTTGATTATACGCCGCAGCTTCTGCGTTATAGGTTGTAATCTTTTCGTTGAGTTGGGCAAGAATTGCCTGATATGTACTGTCCCATGTAGCGCGCGTGGGATCATCTGCCGCAGGTCGTGCAGTACGCATGGAGGTGATGCCGAAGCGCTCAAAAATGGGATCATCATAGTCATAGGTCGGCGCAAGAGTTCCAATCAGGTCTTCTGGAATCGGTTCTTCGCCTGCGGCACGTTCTTCCGCTGAAATCTGTTCGATGGGCTTGTACTCAGCAGGTTCAAGCAGTACTCTCGGTGCCACATAACTGTGATATGCACCGTACCCACTGTTGATCTCGCGGAACTCCCATTCGGGAAATGCCTGACCTATTTCGGTATGACCTGCTTCATCAATACGTAACTTCTTGGGATTGTTCCTTGTTTCAGTGATGACACGTTTTGCAGAAAATGCGGCGTTCTCATTCTTCGTCACAGGCGCCGCAATACGGATGCTGCCCTGTGCCTCAATGCGTGCGCCGCGATTCGTAAGTCCCTCCGTGGCAGAAAGATCCATATCCCTGCCGGCGTATAGGAGTGCGTTTCCCGAATTGCGAATGGTATCTGCGGTGACAGACAGCCCCTTTCTCGCAGCGATGACACCCGAAGGAAGCTGCTCCAGCTCTGCCTTGATTCCGTCTACTACAGACAGTTGTGCATCATAGGCGAGTTCAGCGTTATGGATGTTTGCTTTATACGCATTCACCTCGCCCCATGAGGTGAATTTTGTCACATCAACGCGGTGTGCCGCCTCCAGATGGTCTGCTTTTTGCTTTAACGCAGCCATCTCATCGGCAAGGCGGGATTCAAGGGGCGCGTTCTTCTCGTTTATGACGTGCTCTGCTTGGATGGAAACTGTATCGCCGTAGATTTTGCCCGTGGCATCGTTTTTTAGTCGTACAGCAGCGATATTGGTACGCTTGTCCGCCTGAATGAGGTTTTGATTGTGTATATCTGCTGCCGTGAGGTTCAGGTTCTGTCCGGAGATTCTGCCCTCGTTTGTCTGTGTGAGATTTCCCGTTGCTGTGAGTGTGAGTGTGCCGTCTGCTTCGAGGTTCTTCTTATTGAATACAGCCCCATTGATCTTAGCCGTGAGATTGCCGCCGGCATGGAGATTTCCAAAGGCATCCGCAGCGGACGTGTTTGTCAGATCGCTATTCAGCGTAACGGATAAATCTTTGCCGCTGGAAATATTCCCCGTAAGCGGCATCGAATCTGCCTGTATAGAGAAGTTCCTGCCGCTCTGCAAGGTTGCCTTTTCAATATCCAGATGCTGCGCTGCCGCAACTGAAATATCTCCGTTTCCTGCAATCGTACCGTTTTGGGTATGAATATTGTCTGCCGTAATGGAGATGTCGTTTCCACTGAGGATATTTGCGTCAGAGTTGACAAGAGCTTTTGCGTTGATTGTCAACACGCCGTTTGCATTTGCTGCGCCGGAGGGGGCGATGCTGCTCCCAAGCGTTCCACGGTTGATGATCGTATCTGCTTGGAGCGCAGTATTTGCACCGCTGATGATCTTTCCGTCATTTTGAAGTGCTGTCGCGGATACATTAGTATCTGCAGTACTATATATGGTTCCGCTGTTCTCTATGTCTTTTGCGTGGATGGAAGTTGTTCCATCCGAATAGAGATTGCCGGAGGTCTTGAGATTCCCGTTCACATCGAGGGAGGTCGCCTGCGTGCTCGTGATCTGACCCTCGAGATTGACACCGAGCCCTTTTTCCGTTCCAATCAGTGCAATCCGATTTGCATACATACCGCCGATTGCCGAAAGATCGAGTGCATAGGAGGGGGTGTTGCTGTCCGCAGTGATGGGCGAGATTTCTCCATCCGTATAGCCGATGGTGTTCACACCTGTGACAATCTTTGCGTGTTCTGCCCAAAGTCCCGCGTTGATTTCGATGGCGCGTGCATAGAGTTCGGCAGAATCTACGCCCTTTGCACTCAGGCCGTTTCCTGTAATGACGACTTTGCCGTCGTCGATGCGTAGCGCAGCGAGGTTTCCTGCGGCATCCATCTCTGTGCGTCCTGTGGCAAGTGTTACCCTTGCCGTATTCAAAAAGCCGGCACCATCTGCCAAAATCCCGTTCGGATTGGCAATAACGACACCGGCCCTGTCACCTGCGACCTCTAAAAAGCCGCGCAGTTCGGATGGATTTGCACTTGTAACTTCATTCACGATGATACGTGCAGTACCGCCCATGAGGTTCGGATTTCCCTGCACATACCCTGCAAGCTCCGTATTGGAGAGATTGTAGCTGTTGTTGAGGATTGCACCGCGCTCGGGTACGTTAAAGAACGTATAGAGATTCATCGACACGCCGCCCGCAGACGGGGGCGCGATCTGTACGAGCGGATGACCGCTCGCCGTCTCCATCACCAACGGCTGCTGAGGGATCGGGGCGGAGGTATCCGGGAGGATTTCTGCGGCAAAGGTGAGTATGGGCTGCATCGAAAAAACACTGAGCGTGATCCAGCTCGTGATCTTTCGGGCAAGGTCTTTCTTTCTCATCTGCGTTGTCCTCCTTGAAACAATATCCCTACATGAAAATGATCAAAGCAGATTGATGATAACATGAATCAATAGATTCTTACAAGGACATTGTTCCAATAAGACGAAAGAAGTAATTCTCGCCGAATTTGTATGATTGTGTCTTTTCAGAAAGGAGAACTATTGGAACTTGCATTGCTGGATATCATTGATCTGCAGGAAGACAGCCTGCGATTTTACTACCTCGGAAAGGATAAAGGACCGAAAGTAACGCATTATGGTGTTAAAGAGTCCTATGACTTGGAGGCATCTATCATCATCTGAGCATTTATTACTGAGTGCGAAGGTGAAGTGAACAGAAAACAGAATGTAAAAATATAGGTAAGAGAATCATGCCGCAGGAGGGGCGTGGGTCTTAGGTGCCGAGAAAATCGTATTTGTGGAGGGGATACCCATAAATACGTGACAGAGGAGGGAAGTCGTGCCTCCAGTTGCGGTCGCGCCCCACACGGGGCGCGTGGATTGAAATACCTACTTCTTTATACAAAAAAGGGAGCATGTGACTAATAAACTTACATAAAAATTTCTTGAAACCATGCTGCTCTCTTGCACACATCCTTCAAACATGATATACTGTCCCTTGTCGCGTGAGCGTGTGCGTCTTTCGTGCGCGTTCGCATAGAATTAACTCTACCGCTCTCAAGGGGCGGTCATAGACCGAAGAGGAGGTGATTTCGTGAGATTGTACGAAGTCATATTTATTGTGAAGCCGATGGAGGAAGAAGCGACAAACGCCGTCATCGAGAAGTTCACGAAGCTCATTCAGGCAAATGGCGGCAAGATCGAGAAAGAGGACCGCTGGGGCAAGAAGCGCCTCGCCTATGAGATCAAGGACAACAGTGAAGGATATTATGTTCTGCTGTACGTCAATGCAGAGCCCGCCTGCGTCGCTGAGTGCGACCGCGTGATGAAGATCACGGACGAGCTTTTGAAGCACATGATCGTCCGTGCGGACGGTGTCGAGGAGTAATCGACTGACGGGAATCCATGCAGGAGAGAGAAACCGATGAACAGAGTCATATTGATCGGTCGCCTTGCGCGCGACCCAGAGATTCGCTACACACAGAGCGGCAAGGCGTTTTGCCGCTTCACGATCGCGGTGGATCGGCGTTTCTCGCGGGCAGCGCAGCAGGAAGGACAGCAGACGGCGGACTTTATTCCCGTCACCTGCTGGGAAAAACTTGCCGAGATCTGCGGAAACAATCTGACGAAGGGTCGCCGCGTCGGCGTTGAGGGGCGCATTCAGGTGCGCAGTTACGACGGCAATGACGGACAGCGCAAGTACGCAACGGATGTTGTGGCGGACAATGTAGAGTTTCTCGATTCCAAGAATGCCGGCGGCCCCTCGGGCGGCTATGATGCGCCGATGGGACATAGTGCCGCACCCGCTGGGGGTGGTGCACCGGATATGATGGGTCCCGTGATTCCTGACGACGACATTCCATTCTGAGCGAGTAGTGCTCAGTACATCCCGTAATAAGGAGGGACAGCGAAATGATGAAACGAGATCGAGGCCGCAAGCCTCGTCGTAAGGTCTGCTCGTTCTGCGTGGACAAGGTGGATCATATCGACTATAAGGACGCCGCAAAGCTGCGTCGGTTCACGACGGAGCGCGGCAAGATTCTGCCGCGCCGCATTTCCGGCAACTGCGCAAAGCATCAGCGGCAGGTAACGCTCGCAATCAAGCGCGCACGTAATATTGCACTGCTTCCGTTTACGGCGGAGTAAGTTCTTAAGCAATAAGGGATCACCGTGTGATTTCCTCAAGCGTCGCACCTTTCAAGGTGCGGCGCTTTTTTTTAAAAGAGTAGAAAGGATAGGGGGAAGATGGATCCGAAGAAAAAGGCAAAGCGTGTCGGCATTGTGTTCATCGTGTTATTTATCATTGCGGGGCTTGTGCTCATGTATACGGGCAATGATGCCGTTGTGCTTGCCGTCCGCCAGAAGGAGGGGATTCTCACCGCAGAACAGGTGAAGATGTCATTCGACTCGGTGAGCGGACGCCTCGTTCGCGAGACAGTGCAGGAGGGCGATGAGGTGAAGGCGGGCGATATCATCATGGAACTCGACGCGACGGACAACACGCTCGCGCTCGCACGCATCGACGCGCAGCTTGCGCAGATCGAGGCACAGATCGCGGGGAGAAGTACGTCGATGGGGATTTCCATGCAACAGGTTGGGACAAATGAGACGCAGACCTTTCGTCAGATCGATGCCCAGCGTGCGGTGGTCGACTCTGCGCGTGCGACATAGCGCAACAGTGAGCGCGACTACGAGCGCATGACGGCGCTCTATGGAGAGGGAGCCGTGTCGAAGGAGGCTTTGGACAACGCGGAGATGCGTGTATCGGTTGCCGCAGCAGCAACGCGCCAGCAGGAGGAGGGGCTTGCCCGCCTCCTCGGCGGTGCAGTCGATACAGGCTACACGGAGTCGCTTGCCCTGCCGACGATCGAACAGGCACGCGCGGCTGCCGCGAATATGACGAATGACATTGCCGCGCTCGAGGCACAGCGCGATGCGCTTCTCGTACAGAAAAAAGAACTCGAGGTAGCGCGTGAGCGCCTTGTTCTGCGTGCTCCCGAGGACGGAAAAGTGCTGAAGATCCTCGCCAAGGAGGGCGAGA
>ERZ773043.1462-NODE-1462-length-13282-cov-4.946020_pt1 | contig 13282 bp, 14 predicted proteins | sample MGYA00580636_ERZ773043 | MGnify/ENA primary metagenome ERZ773043 (study PRJEB29015, sample SAMEA2737992) | human oral metagenome | biome: human oral; feature: human-associated habitat; material: dental | place: China | collected 2065 ... | reverse complement strand
TGAAAGCAGGATTTGTAAACCTTTATACCCGTTCATCGCTTGATTTAAGATATAAAAGTATTATACGGTATTCTATAGAACTGTGTCAACAGGATGGACATGTGAGTTTTGTGAAAACACAGTTTTATCGTTACAATTTGACATCCCCCATGATCTCATGCATACTGTAAATAAGCAGTACCAATGATTGGAGGAATTATTATGAGTGGTTCAAGCAAATTCTTCTTTATTGTATCGGGTATTGTAAGCATTATCCTGGGGATATTCTTACTCTTAAATCCCGTTATTAATCTCATAGCTTTTGCCTGGCTTTTTTCTATTATCTTTTTCGTCAGTGCGGTCAGCTCTATTATAAATTATTTTACGTTATCGTCTGAATTACGTAGCGGCTGGTATCTTATCAGCGGCATTATCAATGCTCTATTCGGTATCTTTCTCGTATGCGGCGGATTTGCATTCCTACCGTTAGTATTCTCGATCACAATCGGCATCTGGATGGTAATCGATGCTATCATCATTTTCATTAAATCCAGAAATGCCGACTCCATGGTATCACTACTGGGAGGCAGTGCAAAATGGCTCGCACTTGTTCTGTTACTATTAGGCCTGTTACTCATATTCAAGCCAATTGCTTCCGGTGAGGTATTTATCTACTTTATCGCTTTCGGTTTCCTATTTGACGGTATTCATTCCATCGCGGAGGCTTTCAGAAAATAAAATAACAATACACTGTTAGATTGACCAGTACTGCCACATAGCCCAACGCTCTAACATTAGCGTAATAATGTAAAAAATCCCTCGGAGTTGCAGCTCCGAGGGATTTTGTAGTTAATTGCACAACTATCAATTGCCTACCTATAATATACTACACCTTTAGTGTTTTTTCAATATTTTACACTGTTAATCATTTCCCTAGCCCGCTCAACAGAAACGGGCTCATTAAATAAAAACACATGGTTCTGCCCCTCATGTTCCCATGACGCTAAGTAAACGGCGTCATCTACCATTCGATAGGTTACCGTCATCCCATTTACAATAGCTGTTTTCTGAGGTAAGTAATCCTTATAATCGCCTGTAATATTACCTGATAGAGTCGATACACGATACTTAATATATTTCGGCATATCATCTACACGGTCAAAATACTTATCTTTTAAAAGCTCATGATAGGCATACACGACTTGTAATACATCGTGATCCACAATAGATACATGTATAGGTCGGAGTCCCTCTACCCCCATCGGCAACTGCGGTTTAAAGTTCAAATGTTGCTTAGCCTCATATACAGTATCAAACAACTCTAGCGATTGACCTTTACGAGTGCTTTTATAATCGCTATCAGTTATAGTACAACTACCTAGGCCGTCAGGACATGGAAACTCATTTCTGTCACCATAGGGCTGATCATATATAGAGTTGCCATTAAGGCGAAACCGCACCAAGTCATCTGCAGAGACAACATTGATGGAACCTATAAAAGCTAACGTAGCTAACACACATACAACCTTTTTCATGATATATTCCCCTGCAAACAAACTACATCTATTAAGTAAATTATATCATTAAAAGGTAGTTTATTATGACAATAAACTATGTCTAAGATACTCACTCGCTTGTACTCAGACAAGACACTTAGGGGCACTCAATCTAATAGACGCTATCCGATATACTCCAACAGAATTTACTTTCACAATCTAAAATTTTTTCAAAAATTTAAACCAGTTATCATCACAAATCTATCCTATTTGATAGTATCTATCGCAAATCATTCTACTATTCAAAATCATTGTAAGTGCTATAATGAACTTAATAAAAGGAACAGGTGCTCATATGATAGTAAGTGCATCTTTCCAAACTCATATTTACTAATTATATCAAGGAGATTATCATGACACATACACAATTAACACAACTCGTACAAGCTTTATTAGATGCACCACAAAGCAACCCTAAAGTAAAAGAGTTCGCTCAGTCTTGGATTGATGCTGAAGGTACACCTGAGCAAAAAGAACTTACAAAACAACTCGTATCCGTAGCAGAACAAAATATTGCACTTATCGACGAAACAATCGACTTTGCAGGCTCTGAACGCGCTACACAAATCCTTGGAAAAGAAGGTGCGGCTAACCTATTACAACACGCTAAAGACATAAAAGCTGAAGGCGCTGAATTCTGTGACTGCCCTGCCTGCGTAGCCGCAAAAAATATTATCGATTTGAAAGCAGAAATTGCATAATAAAATTAACCAAATAGTTAGACTTAAATATATTTGATACTAAACAGATAAAGCAACCTCCATTGAAGAGGTTGCTTTTTATATTAATATTAAATTAATCTTCGTTAACTCCTTGTTTAATTCTTGCTTTCAAAGAAATCCACTCTTCTTGTACAGTTAGATAAGGATTTATGTAGCACCAATATATACATAACCCTAATACTATAGTGCTATTTATGTCAAAAGATAATTCGATCCATTTTTTATGTGTCACATTAATTAAATAACTGCTAAAGGGAATCAAGTCTTTTATAGGATTAAGACTATTAAATGATGAAGTATAATCCTCAATAGATATCAAACTACCTATATGATTAAATGTAGCTAAAATATAATACATTCCGCCTATATAGAAACTGACTAATGTTATACTAAAAATTAAACCTAGACTTTGATGACTAAAAAAATAGCACCAGTCTTTCTTGCTTACAAAACTAATAGCATATTTTCTTTCTATATACTTTAATATATCCTCCATAATAAAGCCTATAACTACAAGCAAAAATAAGCCTATAGGAATAAAATATACAAAAGGAATTATCCAATAAAGCAGAAACTCTATTCTTTGTAATAAAGTTTGCACTATTTGTGGAAATAAAAATTGAATTCCCAAGATATTCACATAATAGTTATCATATAAATAATTAGCAAAAATAGAGCCTATAAATAAAATCACTATAAGTTTTGTAATCAAATCAGTTCGCTTTACTACTAATTCTACGAAGTGTTCAATATTATTTATCATATGTACCTCCAAATCTATCTTTATTAAAAATCATACTATACATTACGAGTAATTTTCTCCTCATATATTGAAAGATTTATCTATTTAAATCATATATATACTAAAAAGCATACAAAATAGATGTAGTTCCTCTTTTGAGGAGCTACATCTCATAATATTTCTATAAAAGTTTACTTTCACAACCTAATCAGACAATATTTGTAACATCTGAAGAATTTTAAAGCACAAAACAATATTAACAATTATGATCAGCAGTGTTATGAACGAATACGCCAAGAGCCAGTAGTTCGCTGATACCACATCATATATCTGATAGGTACAATATCCGCTAGTGATGATACCACTAAGAACACCTGGTACATACTGTCGCAGAAAAATACTTTGGAATATATGCTCAATCACATGGTATATATACGCTATGATAACAGTGATATAAATGTCGAAACTTTCAAAATAAATACTCAAACCCAGCACAATCAACAGGAGTATAAATTCCTGACAGACAATGGCATTGAATCTAGACGGTGTAAAAGCGGACGCTAAAAATTGCTGTTGTAGTTTTGGATTCCTTCGCATAAATCTCGGAAATAAAAGAATCTCTTCAAATTCATGCAACATAAAAATGCTTGGGAATAATAAGAAAAAACTATTCAGATCCATAAGGCACCTCCTTCATAAATCCGATTAAGTTTATTATGACAGCCTTATACTATCCCTTTTTCACCTGCACGCGCAGTACAGTCTTCAATTTCGCGGGCTCCACCTTTCGTGCATCGGACAAGTAGATTTCCCGATGCCACTCGTCGTTAGCACGTTGTAAATTATGAGCAGCGCAGAATTCATCTACTTTCATAAACGATTCCGGTTCATCATCATAAGGCCCGACATGCAATATCTGCACGCAATCTCCATCCTCTATCGATTCGAGCCGCACGTCCTTAAATCGAGGCAACGATTTTTTCTTGGACACATTAATAATGGCCGCCTCCAACACGTCAAGAGTCACAAAATCAGGTTGTCTGATCATCACCCGATATTGCAGATTATTCTTATCAAACTGCTCCGTATGCTCAATCTGCTTCCAAAGCGCCTCCAACGGATACACGGTGTAATCAAAGTACCCATCCGGTGTCACGCCCTTTTTCGGCAACATTTTTATCCCGTAGGACAACGAATATAACGCCTCAATATCATCGGCAAAGGCCGCATGATTAGGGTTTCCCACGCCATCCAGCACGAGGAACTTCATGCTCGGTACCGTAACCTGCACCGCCTGCTGCTTCGGGCAGTACAGGTCTTTCTCATGTTTACGCCATTCATGCTTTACTGCTGTCATAATCAGACCTCCCTTTCTGAAAGAAAATATATGATTTCTTTTATCGTAAGGGAGGATTATGAAAGATAATTAAAAGAGCCCCTGTTCCAAACAGGGGCTCTTTACTTCTACACACTCGCATCCACAAGTGCTTGTGTATATGGATGTACCGCTTCTTTGAGTCGTTTTGATTCAATGTTTTCCACGATTTGTCCGTCTTTCATGACGATGATTCGGTCTGTTACGGCTTGTAATAGTCCGATATCATGGCTGACGAATACGTAGCCGAAGGGTTGTTCCGTATGGATTTTTTGTAATAGGTCTAGCACCAGCTTTTGGTTCACCGCATCAAGGGCCGATGTAGGTTCGTCAAAGAGTACTAGTTTTGGATTCATCAGCATAATCCGTGCCAATACAACACGTTGCAGTTGACCACCGCTGACTTCATGAGGGTATTTATTAACCGTATTCTCAGGCAAATCTACTCGTTGCATCCATTTACGAATATCGTCCTTTGCTGCCGCCACATCCATAAGACCATAATTGATATACGGCTCTAAAAGAAATGCTTCTATGTTCATCCTCGGTGGAATCACCGCCAAGGGATTTTGGAACATCATCTGCATGGAACGATATATTTCTGTATGGTTTTGAATGGATGTTACGTCTTCTCCAAAGAGCCACAGATTACCAGAGGTAGGCTTTTCCAATAAGGCAATCAGCCTAAGCAGCGTACTTTTACCGGAACCACTACCACCGGCAATGCCTACTCGTTCATTGGAAGCCACGGAAAAGGATACGTTATCAACGGCGCGGACCGTATGATTGTGGTTCGTATATTGTTTACATATATTCTCGAGTTGAATCATACTACACCACTTTCATTACGGAATCTAACAAGACGCGAGTATACTCATTCTTCGGATGCGCCATGACCTCTTCGGTGGATCCCACTTCAACGAGTTGTCCCTTATTCATAACCCCAATGCTATTGGCAATGCGAGCAGCCGCCTTGATATTATGGGTTACAATAATCACCGTTGCCCCAAGAGCCTGTGTTACCTCTTTCATAAGGTCCAATACAGAGGCTTGCACCAGCATATCTAAGGCACTAGTCGGTTCGTCAGCAAATACGATACTCGGCTTCAAAATGAGGCTTAAGGCTATCGCTAACCGTTGTTGCATACCACCGCTCAACTGAAACGGATAGGACTGCAAGATACGCTCTCCATCGGTTAAGTGAACGAGATTAAGCATATCTATAACGCGGCTTACATCATAGCTTTCACCATGGGCACGGAATAAATCTTTGAAGTGATTTTCTACGGTTCGATTTGGGTTTAGATAGGCGCTGGGATTTTGAAAGATCATAGAAATCTTCGTACCCCGCAATTGTCGCCAATCACCATCACTCAATGTAGAAATATCGGTTCCGTTTAGCAAAATTTGGCCGCTAATGTTAGCTTGTTTCAACATACCAAAGGCGGCACGAACTAACGTAGATTTACCAGAGCCGCTTTCACCAACGATGGCAAAGACCTCACCATTAGGCACGGAGAAGGATACATCGCGTACCGCTTGCTCCGCACCGTATGAAATTGTAACCTTATCAAATACGATACAATCAGATTTATTCAATAGTAGAATCCTTTGTTAATAAGTAGTAGTCGATTGGATGTACTGGTACATTTTTAACTTTTGTAGTAGATACAACCGTTGCACTTGGATACAACAAATAAATATCTGCTACGTCATCAACTAAGATTTGTTGTGCTTGTTTAGCAATATTAGAGCGTTCGTTTTGATCAAATGTTACAGACAATTGGTCGATTAACGCATCTACTTGAGGGTTAGAGTAGCCACCAACATTTGCTTTCGCACCAGTTTTGTAGAACAAGCTGAGGAACCAATAAGGATCATTTGTAGACATAGTAACTACATTGCGTTCTACTAAATCAAAACCATCTGTACCAAGTGTATCTACTTCATCAGGGCTTTGTAATTTCTTAAGAGTTACAGCAATACCTGCTTTTTTCAATTCTTGTTGAATTTCTTCGTATAAGCTTGTATCTTTACCCCAAATAGCAATAGTAATCGCTAATTCTTTGCCATCTTTTGCATACATGCCGTTTGCATTCTTAGCGTAACCAGCTTGAGTCAAGATTTGGTCAGCTTTTGCTACATCTGTCATCGGTTTATTAGCAATCGCATCATAGCCTAAGTTGGCAGATGGCGGGAATGGTGCCGCCCCTGGTGTAGAGCCATTGCCGATGATTTTAGCCATGGAATCATAGTTAATGATATGAGCAATAGCGGAACGTACAGCTTTATCATGCAATGGAGATGCTTCTGTGTGATTTGCTTTCAACATAAACACACGAACGCCTGCGATATCTTGAATATTGAAACCATCTTTGAACAAGCTGCGGTTAGCAGAGTCCACTTTTTGAATCACGTCTACATCTTTAGATTGTAACGCCATAGCGCGTTTATTGTTGTCTTCGATGTCTTTTACAGTTACAGAATCAAGACCTGGTTTGCCGCCCCAGTAATCTGCAAAGGCAGCGAGTTCAATTGTTTCGCCTTTTTTGAAAGCAGTAATTTTGTAAGGACCTGTAAGAACTGGTTTAGATGCTACATCTTTAAGATCTGCAGTATCCATGATAACGAAAGCAGGTTCAGTCAAGCTGGACAACAAGGAACCATTAGGTTCTGTAGTCTTAATAATCAAGTTTTGACCATCTACTGTGATGGACTCTATTTTAACTGCTTTAGCGGAACGAGCACTTTGTTTCATCGTATACTCGATGGACTCTTTTACCTTTTGAGGCGTCATCGGAGTACCATTGTGGAATTTAACGTTTTCACGGATGTGGAATTTCCATGTTGTAGGGTCCACATTTTCCCAAGAATCTGCCAATTGTGGGGCAAATTTCATATCCGGTGTTACAACGGCTAAGTTTTCACCTGCACCGATACGAGTCAATGTCCACGCATCCCATTCGTGAGTTGGGTCTAATGTTTCACCAAACCAATACAAACCAACATTCATATGCTTCCCTTGTTTACCGTCTTTAGCAGTATCATTGCCACAGCCGACCAAGAGAGCTACCATGCATAGCATGGACAAACATGCTAACAACCAACGTTTCATAATATCTCCTTTAAAATACATTGCCTCGTCGAGGCTTTCACCATAAAAAATCTATACACAGCACGGTTAACGAGATACATCGAGGGCATCGCGCAACGCATCACCAATATAGTTAAATAAAACAACGGTAATAAAAATAGCGAGCCCCGGGTAAATTAGCAGCCACGGCGCCGTTTGTAGAAAATCTCGGGAGCTCAACAAGATAGCGCCCCACTCCGGATCCGGCGGTTGTACACCGATGCCGATGAGCGAAAAACTGGCTACCAAAATGATGGCATCCCCTAGATGTTGAATAATAACGATCACCAACGGTGGCAATACATTCGGCAGAATATAGCGCCACAGAATTCGTAGATTTGAAGCACCTGACATACGAGCAAAGGTAATGTACTCCGCGTGGCGTTCAATCTGTACGAGGCCTCTAGTGATACGTGCATATTCCGCCCATTTCGTAATACACAAGGAAATGATTACATTCGTTATGCTAGGACCCATGATACCGATGAAAGCAATGGCGATAACCATATTCGGGAATCCTAGTACCAAATCAATTAAGCGAGATAACCAACGGTCAATGCGAGGTGTAGAGAATCCTGCTAATCCACCAATAGCGATACCGATGGCCCCACTAATGCCAATGATGGTGAAAGCAATCCCTAAAGAGGCTTTACCACCGTACAGAATACGAGACCATACATCACGACCGAGTTGGTCAGTACCTAATAGATGGGTACTACTAATGTCTTGTAAGCGGTCCGCGATACTCGTTGTTTCAGGATCAAAGGGTGCTATATAGGGAGCGCATAAGAAAAATACGATCCACAGAGCTGCTAATACCAACATAGCGTATAAGGTATAGGGCTTTTGTCTATTCATAGGTGCCTCCTTTTATGGCGGCTCTTCGCTTCGGATTCAGCCAAACACTCAATACATCAATGATGATATTAATCACGATGAACACCAAGGTAATCCAGATGATATAACCTTGCATCAATACATAATCGCGAGCCATAATGCCCTGCACCATCATATAACCAATACCTTTTATAGAGAATACCGTTTCAATAACGGCAGAGCCACCTAGCATAGCGCCCATAGTTACTCCCATCATAGGCAGCAATATAAGACCTACATGCGGGAATATATAACGGGTGTAGACCATCCATTCTGGCAAGCCCAATGCTCGCGCCCCCTGTACAAAGGGCTGTCGCGACACTTCTAAAATAGCATTGCGCAATCGACGAATGTAGAGACCACATATCCATAAAGCAAGGGTTACCGCGGGCAATACATAGGCAGAAAAGCCATTGGTATTCGTTACCGACACTAGCTGTAATTTAACACCGAATAAGTACAGTAATAATAAACCGACCCAGAACCCAGGGATTGCTAATGCTAGAAATGTAACGAGACGAACCCCATGATCAATCCATGAGTCTTGATACTTTGCAGATAACATACCGAGCGGTATGGTCGCCACTATCCCCATAACAAGAGCTAAGGATACTAGCCCCAAGGTATTTGGCAAGGCACCGCCAAGAATGGTCGCCACTGGTAAAGCGTACAGAATGGACTCACCAAAGTCCCCTTGTATAATTTGACCTAACCAACGTAGGTATTGCTGCCACCAAGGGTCATTGAGCCCCAACTGCTCTCGTGTCTGTGCAACTACAACTGGATCTGGTGTAGCTCCTAGAAGATTAAACTTCATCGACACGGGATCAATAGGAGATAATTTTATCAATACAAATGTACCGATGGTAACAACCAATAAAATACCTACAATACTCGCCAAACGCTGTAGTATTAATCGATACAATACATCACCTGCCTTCTTTATCAAAAAATAACTATATTTTATTTTAACAATGATTCTAATTTTTAGATATACCCCTATATGTATATTAGAATGATTCTCATTATGAAATTTTAGCATATATACTAAAACGGCCCCTCATACGAGGAGCCGTTCTATATAAAACCCTTACAGTGTCCATGCGAGTGCTTCACTACAGCTCGCATGCCTATCCCATTAGGCCTGGACTTTTATATTATTTTGTATGTTGTTTTGGGGCTACTGTATTAGCAACGATTGCTTTAGCCATGTCACGAGTTACAGGGCGTTCGAAGTACATCCCATGAGTTTGTCCGTCTTTTGTCCAACCTATGAGATATACCATTTTATTACCGCCTTTGAAAACAACCTTTGTGCCGTTTACTTTTTCATTAGCTGTTACACGAAAATCGTTATAATCGCCGCTGATATCTTCTTTTATTTCATTGGCTATGCGATGGACGATGCGTTTACCTGCAGCTTGATTACGAGTAGCATCTTCACCAGCTTGGTAAACATAAACCACTTGCAATACATCCTTATCAATAGTACTTACAGATTCAATGTTATAACCTACAGGCAATACCTTAGGCATTTGAGGTGTAATGTTCATATATTTAGCCGCTTCATCTACAGTAGAAAACTCATGAAACGGGCTTGGCATGCCAACCATTGGCGCTTCTTGTTGAGCTACCACAGATTTAGGTTGATTTGGTTTTACATCAATAGTACCTTGAGCACCCGCAACAGTATAAGAACCTATACAAGCACAAGCAACAGCCATCAATACAAATTTCTTCAACATGATTATAATCTCCGCTCTTTTACATATACATCTGTACAAACACAACACATGTATTAAGAATATTATAATATAAAAAATACATTTTACAAAATATTCTTTATCAAAACTTATTTTATAATTATACCCTAAATGATAGGGAATTTCAAGTAGTTATTTTTGATATAAAATCCTGAGTTCTATATTAGCTACTATACAAACATATATTCAAAATAGATGCTAAGACGCTCATCAGGAGTATCTATGTTTATATATAATCCATCCCTATCTACTATTTGGCAGCAGCTAGGTAATTAAATTTTGGCCCGCTGAGCTTAAACTCAAAGCTAGTTAAATCCACCTCGCCAACACATGCATCGCTATCATAAAGGGTGAGCAAAAAATCTGCGGTCTGTTCACTGCTATGATACTTTTCAAATGAAGCATCGTAATCAAATCCGCTTTTACCTGAAGCTACATCGCAGAACTCGCTTTTAGTAGCAGCAGGCGCTAAGATTTTAGCCTGCATTTTAGCATCTACATCCTGTGCAAGCTCATGATATAAGCCCTCTGTGAAGGCACTTACAAAAAATTTTGTGCCACAATATGGTACTACTCCGGGCGCTAAAAAATATCCACCCACGGAGGAAACATTTATCAACTGTGTTTGTTTACATTTATAATCTCGCACGAATAAACTAGAAAGTATCGCAAGTGCAGTTACATTTAAATCTATCATTTTTACCATTTTTTGAATATCATGATTGCCCATGAATCCAAAATCACCAAAGCCTGCATTATTAATAAGTGCCTTTAACTCATAGCTTTTAAGGTCATCCCAAAGCGCTAAAACGTTTTCGCTACGCGAGAGATCACAAGGTTTTACAATAACGTCTGAATCAGGCGAAATGTTAGCAATCTCGCCTTTCAAATTTTCTAATAATTCTGCTCTACGTGCAATAACGATCAAATTTTCTCCACGGCGTGCAAAAGCTTTTGCCGTAGCTGCTCCTATGCCTGAACTTGCTCCTGTAATAACGATATATTTTTTCATTTTTTTGCCTTTCCTTTATAAATAAGAGTATCTGGCTTTATTGCACTTGCTATGCCTCCTTAGTTAACATACGAGTCCTTTACTCAGCTTTCACATTAAATCATAGGATGTCTTATTTCTTATGCACCATAAACCCAGCTGCTTGTTGGTTAGCCATAATTGTGACATCAGAAATTTGCAAGCGTTTAGGTTGGTTTGTTACGTATAGTACAACGTCTGCCACATCCTCAGGTTGGATCGCATCGATGCCGGCATAAACGGCTTTAGCTCTTTCCGCATCACCGTGAAAGCGAACTTCACTAAACGGAGTCTCTACGATACCCGGTTGAATGGTTGTGACCTTAATATCCGTTGCAATCGTATCCATGCGAATACCGTCGCTCAACATCTTAACGGCCGCCTTTGTAGCGCAGTAAACAGCACCACCTGGATATGCGTAAATACCAGCGGTAGAGCCCATATTTACAATATGGCCTGCGTTTTTATCAATCATATAAGGTAGTACAGCCTTTGTTACATATAAAAGGCCTTTCACATTTGTATCGATCATAGTCACCGCATCATCGACAGCACTATCTTGGAAAGGATCCAAACCTTGCGCAAGACCTGCGTTATTTACGAGGACATCAACGCCACCAAACGCTTCAATTGCTGCTGGAACCTTGCTTTCAACATCCTCACGACTACGCACATCAAGAACCAAAGTCTCAACGCGCACGCCATACTCCTTAGACAAACGAGCCTGCACCTCAGCCAACACCTCAGCACGACGGCCAGAAATCAAAACATTATCGCCATACTTTGCATACGCCTCAGCAATACAAAGACCAATACCAGACGTTGCACCAGTAACAAAAACATTACGAGCCATAAGAACCTCCTTATCAATCCGAACTATATCTATAGCCTAATTATACCACTTTAATATGTAATGGACTCTAGGCTACTACGCGTACCACGCTCTCCTACTCCCCAAAATGACATATTGACGCATTTTAAGGTAAAACGCATAGAAATGAAAAAGGATTACCGTTCTAAAAGCGACTTTCCCTTTGTATAAATAATATGTCGGAGCATTTGTTTATAATACACTAATATTTGAGCTCTACAACAGCAGTAAGCCAAATAGGGATACCTATTCGAAACCGCCTTGGGCGCTACGCGTGCCACGCTCTCCTACTCCCCAAAATGACATATTGACGCATTTGAAAGTAAAACGCATAGAAATGAAAAAGGATTACCGTTCTGGAAGCGACTTAGGTCACTATGGAGTCTTTCGGAACGGTAATCCTTTGTAATCAGTTATATAGTTTTATTTCAAATGCGCCAACATATCATTTAACACTTCCATGCAATCCCCCACTATCCCATAGTTAGCGTGTTGGAAGATTTCTGCATTTGGATCATTGTTGATAGCCACGATTGTGTCAGCCCCAGAGATACCGCTCACGTGTTGAATAGCACCGGAGATACCAAATGCCAAGTATAGTTTAGGACTTACAGTTTTACCTGTTTGGCCTACTTGATATGGCAATTCAATCCAACCTTTTTCAACGAGTGGACGTGTAGCTCCTACAACACCGCCGATGGCATCGGCAAGTTCGTAAAGCTTATCAAAGTTTTCTTTGGACCCCATGCCGCGACCGCCCGCTACGATGATATCCGCTTCTTGAATGTTGTACCCAGCTTTGCTGAACGGAATGAAGTCAAGACGCTTCATGCGAATGTCTTCAGGGTTAAGGTCGAATGGTTCAATTTGAATGCGGCCCCAACTATCTGCAATGCGTTCAGGCTTTTTAAATACATTAGGACGGACAGAACCCATTTGTGGGCGATGATTTGGGGAAATAATTTCAGCTAAAATATTTCCCCCCAAGGCAGGGCGTGTCCATTCTACAAGGCCTTCCTCAGTATCTACTGTCAAAATAGTACAGTCAGCTACGACGCCGTTTTTCATGCGACCAGACATACGAGGTGCTAGGTCACGACCATTATTTGTTGCACCAATCAAAAGAATATTAGGCTTATGATCTTCAAAGAAGTCCGTCAAAACCTTTGTATAGCCGTCCGTTGTATAGTATTTCAAAAGAGGGCTTTCAAAAACGTGAACAATATCGGCACCAT
>ERZ773043.1457-NODE-1457-length-13305-cov-27.511547_pt1 | contig 13305 bp, 11 predicted proteins | sample MGYA00580636_ERZ773043 | MGnify/ENA primary metagenome ERZ773043 (study PRJEB29015, sample SAMEA2737992) | human oral metagenome | biome: human oral; feature: human-associated habitat; material: dental | place: China | collected 2065 ... | reverse complement strand
TTACAAGCAGTTTAGATAATCTTGGATTATCAATTTACCTACCAAATTCCTGCCAGAGTTGAAAATTGAGGAATTAACCCACTAATACTGGGAGAAAATAGGATTAGCAAATTGTTACTCTTAAATAATAAGGGTACGCAATTACATTGCAAAATCCCAGCGTAGCAAGGTTTTGAGCAATGTTAAAAAGCGAAATATGATGGAAATTGATTTCATTTCCCACAAAGACCCCGCCAAACTTTCGTTTGCTGGGGTTTTTGATTTTTTGTGAATTGTGGTGAGTTAAGGAAATCTATCCTTGCTTTGATGAGTCTATAGATGGTTTTTTCATTGAAAATGAAAGAGTAAGAGTCGATAGAGTCATTATGCTCACTGAGGTCTTGAGAGTAGAAGATAACCTTTTGTACAATCTCATGATCTGTCAAAGGTAAACAATTAAATAGGCTCCATAATTCCTACAGTGATTTTGCCCACTATATAATTTTTAGAAGCTAATATTTTTTGTCTAACTTTTGGGGTGCGGTTCAGAGAATAGTATTGGGATAAGCTTCCTTAGGAAAAGCCTTTTCAAGCATGGATTTAACCTGCATCAGGTTGGGAGAATGGGACAAGGTAAAGCCGATAATTTCGCTGTTATAACCATCCAGAGCAGGCGACAGATAGAGTTTCTCAGAGCAATTTAGCAGAGCGAACTCGGTCACATCGGTATAACACTTCTCAAAAGGTTTAGCTCACTCAAATTGCTTGTTAATCAGATTTGGAGCCTTCTTGCCCACTTCCCCCTTGTAGGACTTGTATTTCTTGCGCTTACGGATGCGTGCAGATAGACTTAACACCTGCATCAAACGCTGCACTTTCTTATGATTGATGCTATAACCACGATTGCGCAGTTCTAGATGAACCCTGCGGTAACCATAATTGCCCTTATGATCCTTAAGAATTGCTTGTATCCCATTCTTGATGTCCCTAACTTTGTCCTCTTTAGCTAGTTCTCGCAAATGAGCTAAGGAATAGTCAGAACCATAAAACTTGGCAATAGAGGCTAAAGCGGCGACTCCACAGTCCCTAGCGTCGATTTGAGGAACAAAGGTTCGTTTGTAAGATGTCATTTGTCAAAACCTTTCTTGTTATTTGCAAGATTATTATGACAAAAAATGGGTAGAAAAATTGTTCAAATCTTAAATGGAGCATATAATATCTTGAATGGTATTTTTGGATTTGAAAATTAGTTGACACCTTTTTTTAACGGCATATTTTTAATCATGAATGGTTACAAATCATGAAAAAATACGTTTCGAGATGAAAATCGTACATTTAAAGATTTTACGGTAAAACTAGTATTAATTATGATATACTAAATATGTCAAAATTGTAATCCTACAAAAATAATAAATATTAATATGGAGGTATTCCTCATGGAAATAAAAACAACGACTCAATTTGATGTTTTGGATACCGAAATGCTGGCTAGCATTGAGGGAGGAACTGATTGAGGAGCAGTAGGAAAAGGAGCTGTCTATGGAGCGGGTATCTGAGTTGCTATGTGTACGGTAGGAGGAGTCATTACTGGTGGTGCCGCATGAGCGATGACTGCTGGCTGTGCTTGGGCTGGAGCTAAACTTGGGGGCGCTTTTACAGCAATTGCTGATAATATTTGGCCATAGAAAGGAGTAGAAATTATGTTTAATTACAAAATAGTAAATAATCAAGAATTAAGTAATATTTCTGGAGGTGGATTGGGAGGAGATGTGCTTGTAGGAGTCTTGTCGGGTGCATTTCAGGCAGGACAATCCTGTATTGCTGGGGCCCTCAAGCTTACTTGATTTGCGCAACAGGGGGAGCTATCGTAGGTGGCTTTGTAGCTTATGGATTGAGGCTCCCAAAAATAGTTTAAAAAAGAATGGATGTTAATATGTTAAATGAAACTATGATTCAACTTATACTTATTGCAATTTGTTGTGTGTACATTATTTTTAACACTAAGGTTGATAAAAATCCAAAGAGAGGATATCGTACAGCTTTGTACCTTTTCGTTATGGCTGGTATTATATCCTATGTTATGAATTATCTAAATTGGTTAGATTTTTTCTTACTGATAACTCCGATAATGTGTCTATTTAAATTTGAAGATAAGTGGAGTTAGCAACATTTGACACTTCATTAGGTTATTAGCTCTTTTAATATTAATGTATTTTAAAAAGTTTTGAGCATGTTACATAGAGGCTAGGCAAAATCTCACTTCTCACTATCAAAAAAACGAGTATTCCATAGTTGGAGATGCTCGTTTTCTTATCATGATGAAAATAGCACATTTAAAGACTTTGCAGTAAAAATCTCTTTTGTTCTGCTATGCTGAACTTGTCAGGGTTACAATCTGACAAAAAATATCTATTATATAGGAGGTACTCATGATGAATACAATGGTGAAACAATTTGAAGTAACTCTTAAATAATAAGGGTACGCAATTACATTGCGGAATCCCAGTGTAGCAAGGTTTTGAGCAATGTCAAAAGGCGAAATAGGGTGGAGAATGATTTCATTTTCCACTAAGAGTCTGGGACAATAGTTTCTTGGTTACAAAAAACTTAGACAAAATTGTTCTCGGGTTCTTTTTTGTAATTGTTTTTTTATTAGGGCGTAAGAAATCATTCTAAGTGCTATATTCTTAAAGCATCATATGAGTTGAAAGAAAAGATATCAGTGCAAGTCTTTACGATTTTTCATATTTCTGCTATAATATTCTTAATAAAGCGTGCATTTGCGCGCTCTTTTCTGTATAAAAGTACTCTTCGGTGCTTTTTTATTGTTATAGAAAATGGAGGGATTATGCTTTACATTTGGTCTTATTTGAAACGCTACCCCAAGTGGCTGATACTGGATTTTGTGTCGGCCATCTTTTTTGTAGTGGTCAATCTAGGGCTGCCAACGGTTTTGGCGCGCATGATTGACGAAGGGATTAACCAGGGCGATCAGGAACGCCTGTATTTCTGGGGCTTTATCATGCTGCTGGTTATTATCCTTGGGATTTTGGGGCGGATCGTCCTTTCCTATGCCGCTGGGAAATTAACGACCAGCATGGTGCGGGATATGCGGAATGACCTCTATGACAAGCTACAGGAGTATTCCCATCATGAGTACGAGCAGATCGGCGTTTCTTCGCTGGTGACGCGGATTACCAGTGATGCCTTTGTCCTTATGCAGTTTGCGGAGCAAACGCTCAAGATGGGAGCTATCACGCCCATCATGATGCTGTCTTCCATCCTCATGATTTTCCTGACTAGTCCCTCCATGGCTTGGATTGTGGCGATTTCGGTTCCTTTTTTGGCAATCGTAGTCTGGTATGTGGCGGTCAAGACGCGTCCCCTGTCTGAAAAGCAGCAGAAGACGCTGGATAAGATCAACCAGTATGCTCGGGAAAATCTGACCGGTCTGCGAGTCATTCGAGCCTTTGCCCGTGAGGATTTTCAGGAAGAGCGCTTCGCTAATGAAAATGAAATTTATGCGGAGAATTCCAACCGTCTCTTTAAATTGACAGGTTTGACGGAGCCTCTCTTTGTGCAGATTATCATTGCCATGATTGTGGCCATTGTCTGGTTTGCCTTGAAACCACTAGGCAGCGGCGAGTTGAAAATCGGGGATTTGGTCGCCTTTATCGAGTACAGTTTCCATGCCCTTCTGTCCTTCCTGCTCCTATCCAGTCTCTTTACCATGTATCCACGGACAGCGGTCTCTAGCGAGCGGCTGAAGGAAGTTATGGATATGCCGATTTCCATCGATCCAAATGAGAATGGGATCACGGAAACAGCGACGCGGGGCTATTTGGAATTTGACAATGTAACCTTTGCCTATCCAGGTGAGACAGAAAATCCTGTCCTGCATAATATCTCCTTCAAGGCCAAGCCGGGGGAAACGATCGCTTTTATTGGTTCAACAGGCTCTGGGAAGTCTTCCTTGGTTCAGCTGATTCCGCGTTTCTATGATGTGACCTTGGGCAAGATTTTGGTGGATGGTGTGGATGTCCGCGCCTATAATCTCAAAGCCCTCCGTCAGAAGATTGGCTTTATTCCGCAGAAAGCTCTGCTATTTACCGGGACGATCGCTGAAAATATCCGCTATGGTAAGGAAGATGCTAGCTCTGAGGAGCTTAATCAAGCAGCGGATGTGGCTCAAGCTCGCGACTTTATCGAGAGCAGAGAAGAGCGCTACGAGACGCATTTGGCTGAAGGCGGCAGCAATCTATCTGGTGGTCAAAAGCAGCGTCTGTCCATTGCGCGTGCGGTTGTCAAGGAGCCGGATATTTATATCTTTGACGATTCCTTCTCGGCTCTAGACTACAAAACGGATGCGACTTTGCGCCGCCGACTCAAGGAAGTGACTCAGGATGCAACGGTTCTCATCGTGGCTCAACGGGTCGGAACCATTATGGATGCGGATCAGATCATTGTTCTAGACAAGGGTGAAATCGTGGGTCGCGGCCGGCATGAGGAGCTGATGGAGAATAATGCCATCTATCGCGAAATCGCTAATTCCCAGCTCAACAGCCAATCATTAACAGAAGAATAGGAGGAAGAGATGAAAGAAAATAGTTTTGTCCGCTTATGGGGCTATCTAAAAGTCTATAAAGCCGCCGTGCTTCTTGCAGTCTTCCTCAAGATTGTCAGCGTGGTCATGAGTGTCCTAGAGCCTTTTGTCCTAGGGCTTGCCATTACAGAACTGACGCAAAATCTGCTGGATATGGCCAAGGGAGTCCCCGGTGCAGCCATCAATAGCAGCTATGTTGCTTGGATCATGCTGCTCTACTTTATTCGTGCCCTTTTTTATGAGATTGGTTCTTACTTTTCTAACTATTTCATGACCAATGCTGTGCAGAGCACCGTTCGCGACATGCGCAATGAGCTTAGTCATAAGATCAATCAAATTCCTGTCTCTTACTTTGACAAGCACCAGTTTGGTGATTTGATTGGGCGCTTCACCAGCGATGTGGAAACCGTCTCAAATGCTCTCCAACAAAGCTTTTTGCAGGTGGTCAATGCCGTCATGACCCTGATTTTGGTCATCGGGATGGTTTTGTATCTGAATCTCCAGCTGGCCTTGATCGTTATCGTCAGCATTCCTCTGACCTATATGGGAGCAAGAATTATTCTCAAAAAATCTCAGCCTTACTTTAAGCGGCAGGCGGATGTGTTGGGCGCTATGAATGGCTTCGTTCAGGAAAATCTGTCAGGCTTCAATGTTCTCAAGCTTTATGGTCGGGAAGAGACTTCGGCTGAGGATTTTAGAGCCATTACTCAAAATTTGCAGGAAGTCGGTTTTAAAGCCAGCTTTATCTCAGGGCTCATGATGCCCGTTCTTAATGCGATTTCGGATTTAACCTATCTCATCGTGGCTCTGGTAGGCGGTTTGCAGGTTATTGCTGGTCAGCTGACCATCGGTAATATGCAAGCCTTTGTCCAGTACGTCTGGCAGGTCAATCAGCCTATCCAAAACCTTACCCAGCTGGCAGGTCAGCTCCAGAGTGCCAAGTCTTCGCTGGATCGGATTTTCCAGATTTTGGATGAGCCAGATGAAGTCATGGATAATACTATTCAGCTAGATAAGGACTTGACTGGTCAAGTCAGCTTCAAAAATGTAGATTTCCAATATGTGGCAGACAAGCCGCTGATTCGCAACTTTAATCTGGAAGTCCAGCCGGGTGAAATGGTGGCTATTGTCGGTCCGACTGGAGCTGGTAAGACGACTCTGATCAACCTGCTCATGCGTTTCTACGATGTGACCAAGGGCTCAATCAGCGTGGACGGCCACGATATTCGCCAGCTATCCCGTCAAGACTATCGCAAGCAATTTGGTATGGTTCTGCAGGACGCTTGGCTTTATGAAGGAACTATCAAGGAAAATCTTCGCTTTGGTAACCTTGATGCTACCGACGAGGAGATTGTGGAAGCAGCCAAATCAGCCAATGTCGATCACTTTATCCGAACCTTGCCAGGTGGCTATAATATGGAAATGAATCAGGAATCTAGCAATATTTCGCTAGGTCAAAAGCAACTCCTGACGATTGCACGGGCTCTCTTGGCCGATCCTAAGATTCTAATTTTGGACGAGGCGACTTCTTCAGTTGATACTCGTTTGGAGCTCTTGATTCAGAAAGCCATGAAAACTCTTATGCAGGGGCGGACGAGCTTTGTCATTGCGCACCGTTTGTCTACTATCCAAGAAGCAGACAAGATTTTGGTGCTCAAGGATGGACAAATCATTGAGCAGGGCAATCATGAGTCGCTGTTGGCTGACAAGGGATTCTATCATGACTTGTATATGAGCCAATTTTCGGATAAGAAAGAAACTTAGATATATATAAAAGGAAACTCAGCTGAGTTTCCTTTTTGAATAATCATTTTGATGTAGTTTTAAACCAAAAGCTTGTCGGGTGAACAGTTGCTTAAAGATCTTCTACTTGAATGACATGGGTTTCAAATTCGAGATGTGGCATGGCTGCTGCTAAATCCTGGTGAATGCGTTCAAGGGCTTCTAGCCGCATTTGGACAGATGTATGGGCATTTCCTTGGATAATGAAAATGGCGTTTTTGGTGCTATCATCAAATTTATAAAGGTCGCTGTCACGGACATCAAGCCAAGCAAGGATGCCTTTTTCGTCTCGGTAGACATAGTCTGTCGGAGCTACATTCTTCTCCTTAGATAAGATAGGGAGGAAAACATCGTCCTTCTGACTGACAGTAAACTCAATCTTATCACTAATTTTATCAAGGTCATGTCCACCGATAGCCAGAAGAGAATGCAGGGCTTCTACATTATATACATCAATGATACTGTTAATCCTTGGAATGGAGCCGCGGTGTTGGATATTGCGGATTAGAGCTGGTACTGTTGGCGGGTTCTTTTTAATACTGCGCCCCACTTTCTGCAGTAAATCACAGTAGCCTTGGATGGTCGGATGGTCAGTGATTTCTGCTAGATTGCAATTCAAAGCCCAGTTTTCGGCTTCCTTCTGTTTCTGGAGAAAGGCTTCTGATAAAGCTGCTTGAGGATCAACGTTTCTAGCAATGCCAAGGACAACACTCCTAATGCCAAGTTCTGCTAAACTTTTATCAATGGTAAATTTCATCATAGACGGACCTCCATTTTTTCTTACCTTGATTATACTTTTTTATAAGGCGTTTTACAATGAAAATAATGTCCTAAATAGGGAGAAAAGGAAGCGAAGCAGCAGACTTCCGATGATAAAAGCATGCCATTTCCAGTAGATACAGATTAAGCCAGCAGTCTCTCGGATCCAAGCTGAGGGAAGGAAATAGAAGGCCGTGCGAGAACCAATACTGCGGCCTTTGAGACCAACCTGTTTCATATAGATGCCAGCACGTAGCGCGTGGAAAGAATTTGTGACAAGGACAACCCGATCTTGTTCCAACCCATGTGCCAGCATAAGCTGCTTACTGAATGTGAGATTTTCAAATGTCGTGCGAGATTTATTTTCAAGGAGAATGCTGTCAGCTGGGACTCCTTTATCTATCAAATATCCTGCCATGGCCTCTGCTTCGGAAATTAACTCGTCATCTCCCTGACCGCCAGATACAATGATGACTGGCTTCCGATTAAATTTCTCATAGATGGCTAGCCCTTTATCCAAGCGTTGAGCCAGCAGGGGAGGCACCTTGTCCCCAAACAATCCTGATCCGAGGATAATGATAGTCTGAGGCTCTTTCTTAACTGGAAAGATATTTAAAAAGAATGCGTAGATGATATAGGAAAGGTAGAGAAAGGTTCCGTAAAAGAGCAGCAAATCAGCAAGGAAGATCCAATTTGCAAGAAATGACCGTGGAGCGAGAAAATGCAGCAGACCAAGCCCCACAATCGCTAGGCCGTAGAGAAGGGATAGGAGATTGGCTAATCTAAGCCCCTCTAGCTGCAACATTTGGCGACCATTAAAAATCAAATAGGCAGTAGAAGCGAAAATACTAATAGGAATTGCTAAAAGCAGGATATAAAAGCTAATCATAGCTGGTGTATAGCCAATAAATCGCTCAAGACTAACAATCGTAAGCCCTGCTAAAACAATTCCCATCATCATAAGAGTGAAGGTCAGGAGATAAGCATTGAATAAACTTCTGGGTTCTCGATAACATAATAGAGCAAATATAGCAGCAGGGATAAGCCAGACTAGATGAAGTACCATAATAAAACCTCGCAAATGGACTTTTAACCAGTATAACATAAATATATCCAATAAAAAAGATATTTAATATGAAATAAATCGAATCACAAAAAGAAGATCTCGAGTTGTTTTGAAATAAATCGCATCAAATCTACCTAATCCTTCCAATACTAAGAAAATGTAATTTTCATTTCAAAAATCTTGCAATGAAAGGTATTTATCGGTATAATGGAAAAATCTTAAAAAGACTGGAGATGATGATGTTAAAAAAAGGATCCCTAACCGGCCTGCTTTTATTTGGAATGTTTTTCGGAGCCGGTAACCTGATTTTCCCACCTCAGCTGGGCTTGGAATCTGGTCAAAATTTTTGGCCAGCTATTGGAGGCTTTGTCCTATCAGGTGTTGGTATTGCTATTCTAACTTTAATTATAGGTACTTTGAATCCCAAGGGTTATATTGATGAAATTTCGAAAAAGATTGCTCCTTGGTTTGCGGTTGCTTACTTGGTAGCCCTCTATCTTTCAATTGGTCCCTTCTTTGCCATTCCTCGGACGGCGACCACTGCCTTTTCTGTCGGAATTGAGCCCATGTTGCCTGCAGGTTCTCATACTATTTGGCTTTTTGGCTTCACGCTGCTCTATTTCGCTTTGGCCTATCTGATTGCCCTCAATCCCTCAAAAATCCTTGATAGTATTGGCCGTTATCTAACACCAATTTTCGCCCTCTTGATTGTAGTCTTGGTGCTGTTAGGTGCTCTTAAATACGGCTCTGCAGCTCCCCAACAAGCAACAACGGGATATGCTGCTTCAGCTTTCGGAGCAGGCTTTCTTCAGGGCTACAATACTCTGGATGCTTTGGCTTCAGTTGCCTTTAGTGTGGTTGCTGTGACAACACTCAACCAGCTCGGTTTCAAGAATAAAAAAGAATATATTTCTACTATTTGGATCGTGGGTATCCTTGTGGCGCTGGGCTTTAGCGTTCTTTATATCGGTTTGGCCTTCCTTGGAAATCACTTCCCACTTGATCTAGCGAATTTGCCGAAAGGTGCAAACGTAGGGGCCTCTGTTTTGTCTTCTGCAACTCAGGCCATCTTTGGTCCAATGGCTCAAATTTTCCTAGCAATTATGGTAACGGTGACCTGTTTTACAACAACAGCTGGACTCATCGTCTCAACTGGCGAATTTTTCCACAATACCTTCCCGAAAGTATCTTATAAGGTTTATGCGACTATTTTTACGCTAGTTGGTTTCGCTATTGCAAATCTTGGTTTGAATGCTATTATCCAGTATTCAGTTCCAGTTCTGGAGATTCTTTATCCTATTACTATCACAATTGTCATGATTGTTATGGTTAATCGCTTTTTACCACTTTCTAAACCAGGGATGCAGTTGACCATAGCAGTGGTGACGCTGATTGCTTTTGCTAGCATTTTGGGACGACAATTCAAGCTAACTGCAATTCTCAATCTAGTAAATGCTCTGCCATTTGCTCAAGCTTCTCTGCCTTGGTTGCTGCCGGCTCTGGTTGGAATCTTGCTCTCGCTCCTTTTGCCAAACAAGCAAAAAGGTGAAGCATTTGAATTTGAAGCATAAGAACTAAAATTCATCACGAAAGTGATGGATTTTTTTGATTCATTATCAATTGTAGTAGGTGATCGATGATGAAGCCTAGGAATATTTGATGAAGTACTTTAATCTGGTTTTTGATGAGTGATAAGGCGATATAAGCATTTTATAAGAAGGATTTAAGAAAAATTTTAATTTTTTCTTATTTCTTTTTAATCTTAGGGGATTATACTAGAGTCAACAAAAAAATAAACCAAAGGAGAATCCTATGAAATTCAATCCAAATCAAAAGTATACTCGTTGGTCAATCCGTCGTTTAAGCGTGGGTGTGGCTTCCGTCGTGGTTGCTAGTGGTTTCTTTTTGCTAGTTGGACAACCAAACACTGTGCATGCAGATGTTCTCACTTCAACTCCTGCTCAAGTTCTTCAAGTAGATTCATCATCAGTAGAAAAGAATGAGTTGCCTGAGGCAGTTCTGAAAGAAGCTGTAGATTCAGCTCTTCCTGCAAATCAGACGACTCCAACTCCAAAGGAAGTAGTCGATGAGACTAATTATTCAGACAAGTCTAGCCTAGCTCCTAAGGAAGAAGTTGCGAAACCAAAAGAAGAAGAGGCTATGTCGGAAGTTAACGAACCAAAAGAAGAAAAGGTTATGTCGGAAGTTAACAAACCAAAAGAAGAAGAAGCTAAGCCAGTGGCAACTCCTAATGCAGTTTCAAAACAAGACCGTGAAGCGACTACTCCTCAATCAGTAACAACTCCAGAGGAAGTTAAAAAAGGCGTTGCTGAGAATACTAAAGACACAGTAGATGTTCCAGCAACTTACTTGGACAAAGCCAACTTCCCAGGTCCATTCACAGCTGGTGTCAACCAAGTCATTCCATACGAATTCTTCGCTGGTGACGGTATGTTGACTCGTCTTATCTTGAAAGCATCAGACAAGGCTCCATGGTCAGACAACGGTTCAGCTAAAAATCCTGCTCTTCCACCAGTAGAGAAATTGGGCAAAGGCCTTTACTTCTATGAAGTGGATTTGGCTGGCACTCAAGGCAAATCTGACAAAGAACTGCTTGACTTGTTGAAACAAAATGGTACGCAAAGCTATAAAGCAACTATCAAAGTGTACGGTGCGAAAGATGGCAAGGCCGATTTGACTAACCTCGTAGCGACAAAAGATTTGACAGTGAACTTGAATGGGTATAAGTCCCTCAATGATATGAAATCTAAAATGCCAGCTGTTAGCCAAGATAAGATGATGCCTAACAAAGAGCAGGACAAAATCATGAATGCTAGCCAGTCAATGGCAACACCAAGCATGAAACAAGATCAAGCTCCAGCAGCCTCAAGCAAAATGTCTGATGAAGGTAAGATGGCATCTACTAACAAGGTATCAAGTCCAATGATGGCTGCTCAAATGAAAGACCAAAAAGACATGCTTCCATATACTGGTGAAGCCCAAACATCAATGGCTACTCTTGGATTCTTTGGATTAGCTTTGGCCGGACTTCTAGGTGGACTCGGCTTGAAAGCTAAAAAAGAGGAAAATGACTAGTCTAGTTACAGACTTTCTATCTAGGATTTGAAAAATCCAGACATCGATTAGAATGTTCGTAAAGAGATTAAAATAGTGTTATACTATTGTGGTATAGCACTGTTTTTTTCAAAGGAGAGACAGATGGGAAAGACAATTTTACTCGTTGACGACGAGGTAGAAATCACAGATATTCATCAACGTTATCTGGTTCAGGCAGGATATCAGGTTTTGGTGGCCCATGATGGAGTAGAGGCCTTAGAAATCTTCAAGAGAAAACCAATTGATTTGATTATTACGGATATCATGATGCCTCGGATGGATGGTTATGATTTGATTAGCGAAGTTCAGTATCAATCTCCGGATCAGCCTTTTCTCTTTATCACGGCTAAAACCAGTGAGCAGGATAAAATTTACGGCCTAAGCTTGGGGGCAGATGATTTTATTGCCAAGCCCTTTAGCCCTCGTGAACTGGTTTTGCGTGTCCACAATATCTTGCGTCGCCTTCATCGTGGAGGTGAGTCAGAAGTCGTCAGTCTTGGGGATTTACGGATGAATCACAGTAGTCATGAGGTTCAAGTCGGAGATGTGGCGCTTGATTTGACAGTAAAATCCTTCGAACTTCTATGGCTTCTAGCCAGCAATCCAGAGCGGGTTTTCTCTAAGACAGACCTCTATGAAAAGGTCTGGCAGGAAGACTATGTGGATGACACTAATACCTTGAATGTTCATATTCATGCTCTTCGACAGGAGTTGGCTAAACATGCTAGCGCAGAAACGCCTACTATAAAAACTGTCTGGGGTTTGGGCTACAAAATTGAGAAAGCACGAGGTAGTCAATGAAATTAAAAAGTTATATTTTAGTGGGGTATATCATTTCAACACTCCTAACGATTATCGTGGTTTTTTGGGCCATCCAGCGAATGCTAATTGAAGAAAGAGAAATTTATTTCCTAGTGGGTATGACTCTCGTGGCTAGTTTTATCGGTGCTGGGATTAGTCTTTTTCTCCTATCGCCGGTCTTTACTTCATTGGGCAAACTCAAGGAACATGCCAAGCGGGTAGCGGACAAGGATTTTCCTTCAAATCTGGAGGTTCAAGGACCTTTAGAATTTCAGCAATTAGGACAAGCTTTCAATGAAATGTCCCATGATTTGCAGGCCACCTTTGATTCCTTGGAAGAAAGCGAACGAGAAAAGGGCTTGATGATTGCTCAACTTTCGCATGATATCAAGACCCCCATCACTTCGATCCAAGCGACGGTAGAAGGGATTTTGGATGGGGTTATCAAAGAAGGAGAACAGGACCATTATCTAGCAACTATTGGACGCCAGACTGAAAGACTCAATAAACTGGTTGAGGAGTTGAATTTTTTGACCCTAAACACAGCTAGAAATCAGGTCGAAACGACCAGCAAAGACAGCATTTTTCTGGACCAGCTCTTGATTGAGTGCATGAGTGAATTTCAGTTCTTGATTGAGCAGGAGGAGCGAGATGTCCATTTGCAGGTAATCCCAGAGTCTGCCCGGATTGAGGGAGATTATGCCAAACTGTCTCGTATCTTGGTGAATCTGGTCAATAACGCTTTTAAATACTCAGCTCCAGGAACCAAGCTGGAAGTGGTGGCTAAGCTGGAAAATAACCAGCTTTCAATCAGTGTGACTGATGAGGGACAGGGGATTGCCCCAGAGGATTTGGAGAATATTTTCAAACGCCTTTATCGTGTAGAAACTTCGCGTAATATGAAAACAGGTGGTCATGGCTTAGGTCTTGCGATTGCGCGTGAATTGGCCCATCAATTGGGTGGGGAAATCACAGTCAGCAGCCAGTACGGCATTGGAAGCACCTTTACCCTCGTCCTCAATCTCTCTGGCAATGAAAATAAAGCTTAAAACCCCTTTACAAATCTAGCCATTCATGGTAGAATGGATTTTGTGCGAAATATCAGCAGGAAAGCATGAAGCTCGTCAACAGGTGTCTTATGATAAGTAACCTTGGCTGTTTAGGCGAAGGGCATCTGCACGAATCAGGGCTTTCTAAG
>ERZ773043.1454-NODE-1454-length-13313-cov-4.363554_pt1 | contig 13313 bp, 5 predicted proteins | sample MGYA00580636_ERZ773043 | MGnify/ENA primary metagenome ERZ773043 (study PRJEB29015, sample SAMEA2737992) | human oral metagenome | biome: human oral; feature: human-associated habitat; material: dental | place: China | collected 2065 ... | reverse complement strand
GAGTCTTTGAGACATATGAGGAAGGGCCTAATACCTATGGAAGGATTGCAAATGCAAAATTGGTAGAGGAATAAAATTATGGGCAGACATTTTAATATGGTAGAAAAACCGATATTAAAATTGTCTGCCCATTTTATTTATATTATTTTTTAAAATGATTAATAATAAAAAAAGCAAGCCGTGCAGCCTGCTTCTTTTAATTATTAATCTTTAAGATTTTTATTTTCCTATAACATGATTTGCTATAACTATCCTTTGAATCTCATTTGTACCTTCAAATATCTGGAATATCTTTGCATCCCTGTACAGTTTTTCTACCGGATATTCTCTTGAATACCCATAACCTCCGAATATCTGCACTGCCTCGCTTGTAACCTCAACAAGCATATCTGAAGCATAGCATTTTGCAATTGCGGAATCAAGACCGTACGGTATCCCTGCATCCATCTTATTAAGCGTATTTGCTACCATCTGCCTTGCAGTTTCAATCTTTATAGCCATATCAGCTATCTTAAATTGAATAACCTGATTTTTTATTATAGGCTTACCGAACTGAATTCTTTCCTTTGCATAAGCTATCGCTTCTTCCATAGCCCTCTGTGCTACACCGACTGCCATGCAGCCTACCCATGTTCTGGCCTGATCAAGTGTCTGCATCGCAATTTTAAATCCCTGACCCTCTTTGCCAAGTAAATTTTCCGCCGGTATCCTGCAGTCTTCAAGAACCACATCACAGGTATGTGAACCTCTTATACCCATCTTATCCTCATCTTTTCCAGTACTGAGCCCAGGAGTACCTTTCTCAACAAAAAACATTGATATTCCCTTTACTCCGGCTGATTTATCAGTCATAGCCGTGATACAGAAAAAATCGGCAGCAGGAGCATTTGTTATAAAGCATTTCCTGCCGTTTAATATATAGCTGTCTCCGTCTTTAACCGCAGTAGCTCTGCCTGCACTGGCATCAGAACCCGCATCAGGTTCAGTAAGTGCAAATGCACCCATCTTTCCGTCAAGTACAAGTTCACACAATTTCTTTTTCTGCTCCTGACTTCCTGCAATAAGTACGGGCTTCATAGCAAGGCTGGTTGCGGACATAGTTACTGCAAATCCGGCATCCGCCTTTGCCATCTCCTCCAAAAGAGCAGCAATATCAATCCTTGAAAGACCTATACCGCCGTATTCTTCCGGAACCTCAAGTGCTGTGTATCCAAGCTCTTTCGCTTTATTATACATATCTTCAGCCCACTCTCCTGTTCTGTCATATTCCTTTGCCTGCTCCCTTACCTCCTTATCACAAAAATTTTTAATGTCTCCCAGTAAGTCCTTTGCATCATCTGAAATTATATAACCCAAAGTAATGCCTCCTTTATAATGATATTTTTTAAACAAAAGTTTTTGAGTTGATTCCACTGTTTAAATGTAGAAAAACACCAAAAACTTATTGTATTATGGTGCTTTTCTACTAATAATATACTATTTATTTAATTTTAACAAGTAGAATTATATTTTTTTATAAAATTAATATCAGATTTTTAAATCATTCCCATAAGTTTATTGCTTCTTTCTACAAAACTTGCCATTCTTTCAGGTGAAAGGTTTCCCTGTGCAAGTCCTGCCAGATCATAAAGCTGTTTACATATAAGCTCATTATTATCACCTTCAGGATTTTTAAGAAGTTTTTTTACAAGCTCATGTTTTGAATTAAGCACCAGTGTCTCATCATTATTTGAAAACATTGAGGCATCCATGCCCGGCATGGCATACTGTTTCATCATCTCCTGCATCCTTCTGCCCTCTTCCGATACAAGAAGCACGGAAGCCGTATTTTCATTTTTAAGCGGACTTATTTCGACTTTAATTTTATCATTTTCAAGTACCTTTTTAAAGACCTCACAGAGTTTGTCATATGATTCTTTTTCAGCCTCGTCCGTATCCTGTGCCTCTCTCATCTCATCACTTATATCGGAATCTATTCTTAAAAATTTAAGACCTTCATTTTTCATCTCAAGTTGTGCAATAAAAGGCATATCTATATTATGAGGAAGTATAACTGCATCTTTTTGGGCTTCTTTGAATAAATTAATATATTGACTCTGCATATTTATATCATTTACATAATATATCTTATTTTCTTTTTTATCAGACTCTTTATTCTCCTGAGTCCCGGAATCAGTTGCGGCATCTGAAACCTTGGAACCGGAAGCCTCATCTCCTGCAGCTGTATCAGCCGTATCCTGCGAATCACTGTCCTCAGCCTTGTTTTCTCCCTGAACATCAGCCTTTTTATCATTTATAAGTTCATCAAGCGTAAGATATTTTGAATTAATATCTTTAAAGAGTATTGACGGCATTACTTTCTCACCAAATTTATCATCCTTGAGATAACCGAATTTTATAAATGGTGCTATATCATCCCAATATTTTTCATATTTTTCACGTTCCGTATTACAAAGTCCGTTAAGCTTATCAGCAACCTTTTTAGATATATAATCAGATATTTTCTTTACAAATCCGTCATTTTGGAGTGCAGACCTTGAAACATTAAGAGGCAGATCAGGGCAGTCTATAACGCCTTTAAGAAGCATTAAAAATTCAGGTATTACCTCTTTTATATTATCGGCGATAAACACTTGATTATTGTAAAGTTTTATAGTGCCCTCTATTGACTCATATTCCATATTGATTTTTGGAAAATACAATATGCCCTTAAGATTAAACGGATAATCCATATTGAGGTGAATCCAAAAAAGCGGTTCCTTATAATCCTTAAATACTTTTCTGTAAAAATCCTTATATTCATCCTCAGTACACTCATTCGGATGTTTTGCCCAAAGCGGGTGGTTATCATTTATAGGCACCGGTCGTGCCTTTATTTTTACTTTTTCTTTTGCAGGTTCTACCTCTACGGTTTCAGTACTTCCGTCATCATTTTTCTTTTCTTCGGTTTTTGCAAGTTCTACTATATTTTCAATTACGGTATCACTTTCAAGCAGCTCATCTTTTTCTATTAGCTGCGTCTTTTCCTCTGCATCAATGTCATTTAAAAATATTTCAAAGGGCATAAATGAACAGTATTTTTGAAGAACCTCACGAACTCTGTATTCATTTGCAAATTCATAGCTGTTATCATTTAAATGCAGGGTTATCTGTGTACCTCTCTCTGTTCTGGTACCGTCCTCCATCTCATATTCAGCACCGCCTTCACTGCTCCAGTGTACCGCAGTGCCGTCTTTTTTATATGTAAGTGTATCTATCTCTACTTTATCCGCAACCATAAAGGCTGAATAAAAACCGAGACCGAAATGCCCTATTATCTGATCTTCATTTGCCTTATCCTTATACTTTTCAAGGAAATCACGTGCACCTGAAAAAGCTATCTGATTTATATATTCCTCAACTTCTTCATACGTCATCCCTATACCATTATCTGTAAATTTAATTGTTTTTGATTTTGGACTTACTTCTACAATTATTTTATATTTTTCATCGGCAGGTTCATTAAATTCACCTATAAGTGCAAGTTTTTTCAGCTTGGTTATGGCATCACTTGAGTTTGATATCATCTCCCTTACAAATATGTCATGGTCTGAATAGAGCCATTTTTTTATTATTGGAAACAAGTTTTCACTGTGTATAGAAAGATTACCTTTCTTCTTCGTCATATTAGTTACCTCTTTCTTTTATATTTATAATATTAATTTGTGACATAAGTTTAATCACCTGTAACATTTTTATAATTACTTAAAACCGGGAACTTTGCAGTATTCCCGGCACAAAAGTATATAAAGGGTGTAAATACGGCAATTTTAAATTTCGACATTTCTTTAATCTGATTTGATATAAGTCTGAATCAGGCTCTTATAATACCCTTCTCAGTGCAGAGCAAATTTAAAATATACCGTAGAGAGTAATTATAAACTCAGGTAATAGCTATGTCAAATTTCTCCTGCTGCCAAAAATATATCATATTCTATATCGTCCTTTTTACCATGCCTGATTATTTCATAATTTGTTAATTTCCAACCTGTATTTTTAAAATAAGCACGGATTTCTTCCTCTGAAAATCCGTTATGCCCGTCAAAATCCGGAAAATCTTTATGAAATTCAGCCGGAATTGTACAAAAGTCCATAAGATAAAATTTACCTTTCGGCGTAATCAATTTTTTTAATAATTTCAGCTCGTTTTCCACATCTGCAATATGGTGAAAAACCCTATGGCTATATATAAAGTCATATTTTTCAGTTATATTATCAAGGAAGCTTTCATCATAAATAAATACATTGTCTGCTGAAAATTCACCCTTGTTCTTAAGAAACTCTTCCCTCATACCAAGCGAGCTGTCTACACAGTCTATTTTATAAAAATGTTTTGAAAGAAGCATAGCCAGTATACCATTTCCTGCACCTATTTCAAGTACTTTTATTTTTGACAGATCCCTTTCTCCTTCTAATCTGTTTAAAATAATTTCTTTTATCTCCTCACTTGCAGAATTTCTTTTCGGAGTATTCCACTCCTTTGCCACCTTATCAAAATAATTTTCTTTCATCATTTATCCCTTCTATACCAAGAAATTAGCACTCATTGTAAATGAGTGCTAATCAAATAGTTTTTATTTTTATATTGTACAAAGCTTTATCTACTAATCTGTCCTTGCACCGTCAGCACCTATACTGTGTCCATCAACCTGTGTATTAACTGAAAGACTTCCGTCAGCATTAAAATGGTAGAATTTTCCGCCTATATTTTCCCATGAAGACAGTGCTATATAACCGCCGCCTTTTGCGAAGTACCATTTTCCACCTAAATCAATCCATTTATTTTCGGATATATAGCCTCCATTTTCAGCATAAAACCAGTTATTTTTATTAAATATCCATTTGTTTTCAGATATATAACCTCCGTCCTCGGCATAGAACCAGCTATCTTTTACCTTTACCCATTTATTTTCTACGAGCTTTCCGTTTTTATCAACTACAAACCAGCGAGAATTACTTTTTATCCATGCGGATTTTACAATTTTTCCATCTTTTTTGTAATACCAGCCATTATTATATATCCACTCTCCTGCCTCTACCGTTGCAACAATATCTATAATAATGCTTTCCTGTGAATTATCAGGCGAAGTTTTTACGGTTGACAATCTGCCGCCTCCGCCGTTTCCTCCGTTTCCGCCGCTTCCGCTTCTTCCTGAACCTGAGCCGCCTGCATTATTTTTATTTCCGTTATTTCCCTGATTTTTACCCTTATCATTATCGGGAACTATCGGTTTGTTAGGTTCTTCAGGAGCCGGATTTCCATTTTTATCAGGCTTGGGACTGTCAGGTTTAACATCGCCGGGCTTGTCCGGCTTAGGATTATCAGGCTTGTCCGGTTTGGGATTATCGGGCTTAGGATTGTCCGGTTTAGGATTATCAGGATTTTGCCCATTTATCTTATTAACCGCATTTTTAATTGCATCATAATAAACCATACTGCTTACAGTGGCACCTGAGATTGTATCAATATCCAGATCTTTGCTGTTTTTCGAAGCTTTGATTTCAGATATATCCTTTCCTACATACCTTAAAAGTACAGGCTTTGCCATCTCAAGATATCCCTCATTATGCTTCTCATCTTCATTCGGATCATCGGACTGTGTTTTATTGTCCATGACATATGCCAGCTTTCCGTCCTTTACCCATACTCTGACTTTTATAGTATATGGCTCTATATAATGTGTTTTTGGAACCTCGGCTTCACCGTCATAATATTCACTTCCATATATACCGTCAGATTCAAGTCTTGAAAGTGCAAGTTCAAGATTGCCTGCAAGCTGCTTTACCTTTTCATCGGTTATATTTACAATCATAAGATATCTTTTTGCATATGTATAAGCTATATCAACATCTTCCCAAAGAGCCTTATCAAACCCGGAGCTTTTTTTCTCAAGAGCTTCCTTTTTTGCCATCTGCATGCTAAGCTCTACCCTGCCCTGTGCAAATTTAAGTGCTGTAACAGCACCCTGCACGGCTGCAACGGAACTCTTTTTATTTTCAAGCACCTTTTTCCCGTAATCAAGGTTCTCTTCAAAATATTTTTTAAAATCCTTCCCAAGACTTTCTTTATCAACCGTTTCAAGCTTTTCAATTATATCCTTTAACTGTGCTATATCATTTTCATCGGCTGCTATTTCAGGATCTATAACAAAAGTACCGCTTATATCGTCGGCAAGCTTGTTTATATTTTTCCCGTCCTTAGTATGCAGGACTACTGCATTGCCGTACTCCTTTATACCCGGATTTCCTACAAATGCCTGTATTTTTATAACCTTAAGTGAATCAGGTATATTCAGCTCTGTAAATTTATTTTTCCCGAATGCCTGTGAGCCTATCTCTTCAAGTCCTTCAGGCAGAACCACCGTACTAAGTTCATTATCGGCAAATGAAAGTGAATCAACCTTTTTAAGATTATTTCCGTTAAATTTAAGACTTGTAAGGAAACATTTCCTAAATGCGGCATTTCTTACAACTTCAACAGAACCCGGAAGCTCAAGCTCTTTAATCGGACATTCAAAAAAGCATGCCTGGTCTATGTATTTAAGCTTATTATTAAATTTAATATCGCTAAGAGTACTGTTTGACATAAACACTCCCATGCCGAGTGTTTCAAGATCCCTTGGCAGCGTAACCTCGGTAAGCTCATTGAACTGAAATGCATAATCACCTATTTCAACTACTGTATCGGGGATTTTTACACTCTCTATATCAAAATTTGAATTAAGTGCTCTAAAAGCATCCTGTTCTATTTTTAAAACCTGCTTTCCTTCCGAATTGAAATCAGGTATTACAAGAGCTTTGTTTTTCTTGATTTTTTTTAATCCGTCAGCGGAAAATCCGTTAACTGTCTGACCCGTATATTCAAAGTCCTCAACAGTCCATTTTGTATAATCCATATCATCAGGATTTTCCTGTTCTTTAGGATCAATTATATAATTTTCCTTATTAGGCAGTTTCTGGGGATTATTGCCCGAAATAGTTCTTAATACCAGCTTTCCGCCATACCCCGCTTTTCCGTGATTTTTTTCAAATGCCTGAATACCTATTTCCTTTAATGAATCCGGTATATTTATCTCTTCAAGACGGTTTTCACCAAAGGCAAATCTATCTATACTTACAATATCACCCTTAAATACAAGTTTCGCAAGTCTGTTGCCTCTAAAACATGATATAGGTATATAAGTAATGTTTGCAGGTATTTCAACACTGTCTATTCTGTTTCTGAAAAATGCACCCATTTCAATTGATTTTAATGTAGATGGAAGCTTAAGTTCACCCTCTATACTGTTAAAAGCAAATGACATTGAACCTATGTAAACATAGCCTTCAGGTATTGAAACACCCGTAATTCCCCTTATGCCGAAGCTTCCGGTAAAAGCACGGTTTGCAACCGCTTCTATCTTCTTTCCTGCGGCATCGCTTTCCGGCAGTTCAATCATTTTATTTGTCTTATATTTTTCCTTGCCCGAATCGCTAAGACCTGTAACCGCATATAAATCCGTATTTGCATTATCAATGTTAACTGATATGGAGTCGTAGGTAAAATCCCCTTTAAGCCATTTTTCCGAATCTTTCGGTTTTTCCGGTTTAGACGGTACGCCTCCCCTAACTTCAAGTTTTACATAATCACTTTGGTTATTAATTGATTTAAGTTTTTCCTGTGATGAAACATAGCCTGTTACAGTTTCTCCATCTTGTCTGTAAAAAGCCATCTCACCTATACTTTCAAGGCTGTCGGGAAGTTCAATTTCTTTTACTGAAGCCTCCCAAAAAGCCATATCACAGATTTTTGTATAGCCCTGCGGAACTACTATTTTGTCAACTTCAGGCACATCATTCTGAAATGCATACTCTCCTATCTGGGTTATGGCTTTTGAATCGGAATCTTTTGCAGGAAGTTTCAGTACGGTACCTTTTCCCAGTTTATCAAGTTTTTTACTTCCTGCTGCTGAAAAACCTGTCAATATGCCGTCTTTCACAGTAAAATCCTTTATTGTATATTCAAGATTTTCTGCCGAAGGATCTACTATAAAATTCCCTCTGTTTACAAGATTATTAGGATTATCTTTATTTTTAGTCCATAATATCACTTTCTTTTCTGAAGGTATTTCAGGATTTTCAAGACCTGGATTGTCATCAAATGCACTGTCATATATACCTTTAATCCCGTCTTCTATATTCTTCAATGAAAGCGGTATATTAAGTTCCGTTATTTGATTGCCTTTAAAAGCTCTTTCAAATATATGTTTTGTATTGTCTCCGAAAATAATATTCGTTATCTGATTGTTCATGAAAGCTTCCGGTCCTATGCTTTCACAGCTTTGAGGAAATTCAATACTTTTAATGTTATTGTTTTTAAACGCTCCCTTTGCAGCATATTTAAATGTTGACGGAAGATTCAATTCTTCTATCTGATTATTTAAAAATGCATAACTGTTGGCATAAATCACACCTTCTTCAAGTGTAAGCGTTTTAATTGCATTATTTTCAAAAGCACTGTCCTGTATATGTGTATAATTGCCGGGAACTGTAAGCTCCTCAATCCCAAGTCCCTTAAAAGCATTTTCATTTACCCACAGCGGAATTTTACCATTTGAATCCTTATCCGGAAGTATAAGATTTTTATTGCTCTCTATCTTTTCTTTTCCACTGTCTGAAAGCCCTGTAATGCCATAGTAAACATCAGGATATCCATCATCATCTTCAGTTCCCGGAACAGGTATCTCAGCATAACTGAAATCTACGGCTACCCATTCATTTACATTAATTTCATCTTCACGCTTAATTGTAAGATCTGCAAGATTATCAGAAACGGACTCATCTTCAGTATTTTCTTTTAAAGAAGCAAAATCCGATTCTTTTTCTACCGCTTCAGCAGGGATATTCTCAGTCTTGATGCTGCCTTCCGAAATCGTCTTTGTATCTGCGGTATCGCCCTGTGAATTTAATAAATTACGTTCATCACTTTGCTCATACGCCAGTGCAGAACCTACCGGACCGAATGCCAGTATAAATGCCAGAACAAAACATGCCAAGCCCTTATATCTGCGTTTTTTTAATTTTCTGCAGTCTTTGCGGTTTAATGCACTCCAATTAAATTTCTTTTTAAAACTATCATCTGAACTTTTCATAGAACCCTCCTTTTAAGATTTTCCATAAAATAAATAAAAAATGTATTTTCCCCCCACATCATCTATTATTATTATATAATAGTATGTTAGTGTTTGCTAACTGTCAAGTGGTTTTATCAACTTTTTTCACTAAAAATTATATATATTTTAAAAAATCTTTTACATCGGTTTTATATTTTTAACATTAATTGCATATACAATATTATATAAAAAACAGGAGCCGACATTTGCAAAGACCGTATAAGTAATCGATCTGAGCTTTTGTCAGCCCCTATTTTAAATTAAGTATTTTTTATATATGCAAATTATTTGTTTTTACAGGCAACAAAGCCATATAACAAACTTAACTGCAATACCGCCTCTGTTATATAACTATAACGGCAACAGTATTAATACCTTTATGAGTATAAGTCCACAAGCTTCTCAAGATAAGCAAATCTCTCTTTTGCATTATCCTCGTTCTGTTTAAAGAGTCTTTCAGCCCTTGCAGGATCTTTAAGTGCAAGTGAAGCATAACGCACCTCACCTTTAAGAAATTCCTGATAATCTCCCGTAGGAGCCTTTGAATCAAGTGTAAACTTCTTCTGTGCAGCAGGGTTAAATCTGAAATTATGCCAATATCCCGCTTCAACTGCAAGCTTCTCCTCAGTCATCGCTTTGCCCATGCCCTTTTTAATACCATGTGCTATACATGGAGCATATGCAATTATAAGCGAAGGTCCGGGATATGCCTCAGCTTCCGATATGGCTTTAACAGTCTGTGCATAATCAGCACCCATAGCAATCTGTGCAACATATACATAGCCATAGCTCATAGCTATACTTGCAAGATCCTTTTTCTTTACATCCTTGCCGCCTGCGGCAAACTGTGCTATTGCACCTGTTTTAGTTGATTTTGAGGACTGTCCGCCTGTATTTGAATAAACTTCGGTATCAAATACAAATATATTTACATCACGACCGCTTGCTATAACATGGTCAAGACCTCCAAAACCTATATCATATGCCCAACCGTCGCCTCCAAATATCCACTGGCTTTTCTTTGCAAGCATATCCTGATTTTCAAGAAGATCCTTTACAAGAGGATTGTCTATACCGCTTATTGCTTTTACAAGTTTTTCAGATGCCGCACCATTTTCAGCACCTACAAGGAATGTATCAAGATAATTGCGGCAGGCTTCCTTTACTTCCTCCGAAACATCCTCAGTCATAAGCTTTTCAACCTTTGATTTAAGCCCCTGCCTCATAGCATCATGAGCAAGAGACATACCGAATCCAAATTCGGCATTATCTTCAAAAAGTGAGTTTGACCATGCCGGACCTTTTCCGTTATCTTTTACAGTATAAGGTGTTGACGGTGAAGAATTGCCCCATATTGAAGAACATCCTGTAGCATTGGCAATATACATCCTGTCGCCGAAAAGCTGTGTTATAAGTTTTGCATACGGTGTTTCACCACAGCCTGCACATGCTCCTGAGTACTCAAGAAGCGGCTTTTTAAACTGTGAACCTTTAACCGTTGTCTCCTTAAATTTAGATATTACATCAGGTTTTTCAGGCAGTTTAACCGTATAATCAAAGAACCTCTGAGTATCTTCATTCTCTGCCATATTTTTCATAACAAGCGCTTTCTTTTGCTCTCCGGTCTCCTTATCTTTTTTACCCGGACATACATTTGCACATGAGCTGCATCCCGTACAGTCAAGTGCAGAAACCGTTACGGCAAATTTATACCCCGGCATACCGTTAAGAGCAAGACTTTGCATTCCTTCCGGTGAGTTTTTAGCTTCATCATCGGTAAGTGCAACAGTCCTTATAACCGCATGGGGACATACATAAGAACAAAAACCGCATTGTATACAGTTATCACTATTCCATACAGGTATATTTACTGCAATACCTCTCTTTTCAAATGCGGCGGTACCGCTAGGTGAAGTTCCGTCTATATAATCGGCAAATGCGGAAACAGGAAGACTGTTGCCCTCATGTGCATTCACAGCAGCCTGTATATTATTTACAAAGTCAATTACTTCTTTCCTGCCATCAGTTGCAGGTCTAAAATCAAGACCTTCATCTTTGCAGTCTTTCCAATGCTCAGGTACATTTACCTTTACAACCTTCTTTGCACCTGCGTCTATTGCCGCCCAGTTCTTCTTTACAACATCCTCACCCTTACGACCATAGGTTTTTTGTGCTGCCTGCTTCATAAGGTCAATTGCCTTTTCCTCGGGAATTATCTTTGCAATCTGGAAAAAAGCGGACTGAAGTATGGTATTAATCCTTGTAGCTCCCATTCCGGTCTCTACACCTATCTTAACACCGTCAATTGTATAAAAGTTAATATTATGATCGGCTATATACTTTTTAACCTGTCCGGGAAGCTTATTTTCAAGTTCCTTTTCATCCCAGGGGCAGTTAAGAAGGAAACTTCCTCCGTCAACAAGCTCCTGAACCATGTTAAATTTCCTTATATATGCAGGATTATGGCATGCCACAAAATTCGCTTTACTTATAAGATAAGTTGATTTTATAGGCTTATGTCCGAATCTAAGATGTGAAACCGTAACACCGCCTGATTTTTTTGAATCATAATCAAAGTACGCCTGTGCATACATGTCGGTGTTATCACCTATAATTTTTATCGAGTTTTTATTTGCACCTACCGTACCGTCAGCACCAAGTCCCCAGAACTTACAGTTTTTTGTACCCTCCGGTGTAGTGATAAGAGGCTTGCCCGTTTCAAGAGACAGATGGGTTACATCATCAACTATGCCCACTGTAAATCTTTTTTTCTCAGTGTTTTTAAACACTGCAACCATCTGTGCAGGTGTTGTGTCCTTTGAGCTGAGTCCGTAACGTCCTGAAAATACCTGAACATTATGAAATTTAGTATCTCTTAAAGCTGCAACTACATCAAGATAAAGCGGCTCTCCAAGTGCTCCGGGTTCTTTTGTTCTGTCAAGTACCTGAATTCTCTTAACGCTATCCGGTATAGCATCTATAAACGCCTGTACATTAAAAGGTCTGTAAAGTCTTACTTTAACTACTCCAACCTTTTCTCCATTAGCTATAAGATAATCTATTGTTTCTTCTATTGTGTCATTAACAGAACCCATAGCAACTATGATTGTCTCGGCATCAGGTGAACCGTGATAATTAAACAGTTTATAATCTGTACCTATCTTGGCATTTATCTTATCCATATATTCCTGCACTATCGCCGGAAGTGCATCATAATAAGGATTACATGCCTCTCTCGCCTGGAAGAAAACATCAGGATTTTGTGCTGAGCCTCTTTGAACCGGATGCTCCGGATTAAGAGCATGTCTTCTAAATGCGTTTACTGCATCAAAATCTGTCATCTCTTTAAGATCTGCATAATCCCAAGCCTCAATTTTCTGAATCTCATGTGAAGTTCTAAATCCGTCAAAAAAATTTATAAAAGGTATCTTGCCTTTAATAGCTGCAAGATGTGCTACCGGGGTAAGATCCATAACTTCCTGTACTGATGAGCTGCAAAGCATCGCGCATCCTGTTTGACGACAGGCATATACATCCGAATGATCTCCAAATATACTGAGCGCATGTGTTGCAACCGTTCTTGCAGATACATTAAATACACCCGGGAGAAGCTCTCCCGCTATTTTATAGAGATTAGGGAGCATGAGCAAAAGTCCCTGTGAAGCTGTATAAGTTGTTGTAAGTGCACCTGCTGCCAATGAACCGTGTACCGCACCCGCAGCACCTGCCTCTGACTGCATCTCCGTTACTTTTACCGTTTGACCGAAGATATTTTCCCTTCCTTCGGTCGCCCATTCATCAGTATGTTCAGCCATAACTGATGATGGAGTTATAGGATAAATAGCCGCAACATCAGTAAATGCGTATGATGCGTGAGCAGCGGCCTGATTTCCATCCATGGTTTTCATTTTTCTATTAGCCATATTTACACCTCCTACTTACATGTTAGCATTTTAAAAAAAATAAAATCCTTACTTTAATTATAATCATTAGATAAAAAAAAGCAATTGATAAAAGATATCTATTGTGTATTATTCTAAGAACAATCCGTATTATACAGTTTTAATAAAAATTAGTAACATTGGTTAATTTTATTATTTTTATATTCATATCTATATTTTT
>ERZ773043.1452-NODE-1452-length-13319-cov-9.663450_pt1 | contig 13319 bp, 10 predicted proteins | sample MGYA00580636_ERZ773043 | MGnify/ENA primary metagenome ERZ773043 (study PRJEB29015, sample SAMEA2737992) | human oral metagenome | biome: human oral; feature: human-associated habitat; material: dental | place: China | collected 2065 ... | reverse complement strand
CCAGCACGGCCACGGCGGCCGGGCTGGCGGTGGTGCCCAGGTGGACATGCACGCGGGTGCCGCTGCGGATCGCCCGGGGTTCGGCATGCCACAGGTGCAGTTCCACATCCAGCCGGTCAGAGACCGAGGCGATGCCGGGCTGGGCCAGCCAGTGGCCCCGCTGCAGCTGGTCGCGCTCGATGCCGGCCAGATTGATGGCGCAGCGCTGACCGGCGTGAGCACTGTCGGTACTGCGGTTCTGGGCGTGCAGCGAGCGCACGCGCAGCTCTTTCGGGCCATCGGGCAGCTGCTGCAGCACGTCGCCCACCTGCACGCGACCGGCATGCACGGTGCCGGTGGCCACGGTGCCCACGCCATCAAGGCTGAACACACGGTCAATGGCCAGGCGGAAACCCATCTGGGCCGGAAGGGCTGCGGTGGTTTCTGCGATGATTTCGGCAGGTTCTGTGGCAGCCGCGGCCCGAACGGGGCTCTCGGAATCATGGGGATCTACGGTCCCGTCCGGACCATGCGTCGCATCCAGCCGCACCGCCTCGGCGCGCAGCCGCTGGCGCAATTCAGCCACGCCGTCACCGCGGGTGGCTGAAACGGGGATGATGGGTGCGTGGGCCAGGGGCGTGTCGGCCAGCAGCGCTGTCACCTGCTGAGTCACCTCCTGCACGCGGGCTTCATCCACCCGGTCGATCTTGGTGATGGCCACCACGCCGCGGTCGATGCCCAGCAGCGACAGGACGGCCAGGTGCTCGCGAGTCTGCGGCATCACACCGTCGTCGGCTGCCACCAGCAGCAGGGCGAAGTCGATGCCTGTGGCGCCGGAGATCATCGTGTGCAGCAGCTTCTCGTGGCCGGGCACGTCGATGAAGGCGATGGGTTCGCGGAGGACTTCAGCGCCCTTCTCTCCGTCATCGCTGGGTGCCAGGAAGGCATAGCCCAGCTCGATGCTCATGCCGCGCTTCTTCTCTTCGGGCAGGCGGTCGGTGTCGGTGCCGGTCAGTGCCCGGACCAGCGAGGTCTTGCCGTGGTCGATGTGCCCGGCGGTCCCGATCATCATGGCGTGTTCTCCAGCTGCTGCCATTGCTGTGCAAACGCGCCTTCGTCGGCCTCGTCCAGGCAGCGCAGGTCCAGCCACAGGGCGTCGTCGGCCACGCGGCCGATGACGGGGCGTGGCAGTTCCCGCAGCCGGGCTGCCAGGGCCTTCAGGCGGCGGCCGGCACGCTTGCCGTCGGCACAGTGGATGACCATGCCGCAGCTGGGCAGCGAATCCACCGGCAGCGCGCCGCTGCCAATCTGGCTGAACATGGGCTCGACAGTGACGGTCCAGGCAGGCGCCAGCGCAGCCTGCATGCCGGGCAGCAGACGCTCGGCCTGACGGCGGGGGTCGGCCTGCGGGCGGATGAAGAGTCGCAGCGTGGTCAGCCGTTCGGGCAAGCGCTCGGGCACCATGTACAGGCGCAGCAGCGCCTCGATGGCCGCCAGGGTGATCTTGCCCACGCGCAGCGCGCGCTTGAGCGGGTTCTTCTTGAGGCGGGCGATGAGATCCCGGTGACCGACGATGAAGCCGGCCTGCGGGCCGCCCAGCAGCTTGTCACCGCTGAAGCTCACCAGATCGGCACCGGCGGCCACGGTCTCCTGCACGGTGATCTCGCGCGGCAGCCCCCAGCGGGACAGGTCCACCAGGGTGCCACTGCCCAGGTCCACGGCCATCGGCAGGCCGGCCTCGTGCGCGATGCGGGCCACCTCGACCTCGGACACGCTGCGGGTGAAGCCCTGCACCGCATAGTTGCTGGTGTGGACCTTCATGAGCATGGCGGTGCGCGGGGTGATGGCGCCGGCGTAGTCGGCCGGATGGGTGCGGTTGGTGGTACCCACCTCCACCAGTTTGGCGCCGGCGCGCGACATGATGTCCGGGATGCGGAAGGCACCGCCGATCTCGACCAGCTCGCCCCGCGAGACCACCACCTGCTTGCCGCGTGCCAGGCTGTTGAGCATCAGCAGCACGCCGGCGGCGTTGTTGTTGACGATGGTGGCGCCTTCGGCCCCGGTCAGTTCACGCAGCCAGCCGCTCACCAGGTCGTCACGGTCGCCACGTCCGCCGCTGTCCAGGTCAAATTCCAGGTTGGCGGGCGTGGTCATGGCCCGTGCCACCGCCTGGGCCACCTCGTCCGGCAGCAGCGCACGCCCCAGGTTGGTGTGCAGCACGGTGCCCGTGAGGTTGAAGACCTCACGCAGGCGCGGGGCCAGCTGACGGCGCAGGATCTCTTCCACCCGGGCCGTCCAGGCATCGTCCGTGGCGGGAAGACCGTGACCGGTCGTGGATGGCTGCGCACGGCCGGCCGATGCGCCCCCGGCTTTTGCTGTGTCCTGCCCACCGGCGTCCTGTCCCCGCCAGGCGTTGCGCGCCTCGGCCAGCAGGTCTCGGATGACGGCCACGGTGCGGGTGTGGCCGTATTCGTCCATCAGGGGCTGCATGCCCGGCAGGCGCAGCAGTGCGTCCACCGAAGGCAGGGTCGGCTGCCTGCCCTGACCAAGGCTCTTGCCGGCGGGCGCCTGAGCCGATTCAGGCGCCCCGCCGGATGCCGCATGGCCAGCCGGAATGTCGCGCCCTGCCATCAGTGGGTGGTCCTGTGGCCGTCCTGATCGGGCTGGACCGATGGCGTGCCCGTCTGCCCCGCCCCGCTTCCGCCGTCGCCGGCCTCATCTTCGGGGAAGAGGAAGGGATGGGCCCCGGCACGCGGATGCCCGTCCTGACCCATCATCATGTCCAGCATCAGGGTCTCCAGGTCGTCGGCCAGCACCTCGATGGTGGGATCCTTTCTCAGGTCGAAGATCTTGCTGTAGCAGCCGCACTTGCCGCAAAGCTCGGCCATGCAGGGCACGGCAGCGCGCTGTGCGCCGACCATTGGGTTCTTCACAAGGTCCTCGTGGGACATCAGCGGGGTATCCACGGACTCGAGCCGGCGGTAGCTGATGCCCTCGGTGGAGGCACAGTTGCTGCACTTGACGCGCACCATGTGCCACTCCGTCTCGCAGATGGAGCAATGCAGGTAGCGCAGGCCCTCTTCCTGGCCACCAATGTGCACGACGCTGGCCAGCGGCGAGCTGCTGCACACGGGGCAGATGGTGGGGGGATCGACGAAGGGCAGGGTCTTCAGGTCCAGCCGTGCGGCCCGGCTCATCATGACGACCTGCACGGCGGCCATCACCACCGGAGCACGCACGCGCTGGCTGTCGTTCAGATGCTCGTTGCTCCACAGGCTGGCCAGCAGATGAGTCAGTGCCGCGTCGTCCAGGGTCTGAAGCTCGGCCAGCACCTGACGCTCCACGTCATTGGCTTCTTCGGCGCCCGGGCCCTGCTGCAGATGCCCGACGATGGCGCGCATGACCGGCTTCCAGGCAGGATCGATGTCGGCCGGCAGTTGCCACAGCGGCATGGCGTGGCGCTGGGCGCGGTCGATCCGCTCGGCGTCGGGCTGGGGCATGTCGGGCACGGCATCCAGCGCGGCATGCTGGGCGTCGACCAGCCGGGCCAGATAGCGCAGGAAGGGGCCCATGGGACTGCCTTCGGCCAGGTGGCGCAGGCGTGCTGCGCGCTCACGCAGTCGCGTGGTTGGCTGGGGGAGGATGATGCGAGGAAAGGCGGTGCGATCGAGGGCTTCGATCTCACCCGGCTGGAGAATGCGCTGCGACATGAATTTCCCTGGTTTGAATGCGGGGCGTGCCATGGACACGCGGGCACCGGTGAGGGCTGCCCGGGTGTTCACGGCACGCTGCAGGGATCATAGCCGCTTTGGCCGACGCGGAACAATGCTGCGCGGCCAGCCAGCCTCAGCGGTTGTCGCCCGTCATCTTGCGGTACCAGGCGCGGTGGTGCTGCTTGGCCCACGCGCGGGTGACAGTTCCGTAGAACATGGCACGGATGGTGCCGCTGGTCCAGATGGCGGCATAGACGTGCATGATGATCAGCATGATCATGCCGAAAGCGGCCATGGCATGCACCAGCACGCCCACCCGCTCCCAGAAGACGGGCAGATCCAGCCAAGCGCGCCAGATCATCGCACCGCTGACGACCAGCGCCAGCATGCACACCACCAGGCCCCAGAACAGCACTTTCTGGCCCCCGTTGTACTTGCCCTGCTCCGGCATGTCGTGGTCGTTGCCGTCGACCATCTTCTTGATGTCCATCAGCCACTCGATGTCACGCTTCTGGATGTAGTTGAGCTTCCAGAAGCGTGCCGCCATGATGATGAAGAAGAAGGCCATGCCGACACCGAAGTACGGATGCAGGATCCGCGTCCACGGGCCGCCGCCGAAGAGCTGGGTGAGCGGGAAGAAGGCCGGATGGAACATCGCCAGCCCCGTGAGCACCAGAGCGATGAAGAAAAAGCCGACGATCCAGTGGTTGAGCCGCTCGGAAGCGTTGTAGCGAACGATGTCGCGTGGGTTGCGTTGCATGGATCAGACCTCCTTGCCGGGTTGGGCACCGGACGATGCCTGCTGCTGCTTGGCAGCCGCTGCCTGACGGGCCAGTTCCCTGTCCTCGGCATCCATTTCGTCCTCCAGCTCCTTGGACACCGAGTTGGGGCCCTTGGTGATGAAGTGGAACAGGCTGCCGAGCATGGCCGCGCCCATGGCCACCATGGCCAGCGGCTTGGCCACGCCCTTCCAGACCGTCACCATCGGGCTGATCTGGGGCTTCTCAGGCAGGTTGGCGTAGATGGACGGCTTGTCGGCGTGGTGCAGCACGTACATGACGTGCGTGCCGCCCACCCCTTCCGGATCATACAGGCCGGCATTCTCGAAACCGCGCCGCTTCAGATCCGCGATGCGGGTCTCGGCGTGGTCCTTCATGGCCTCCTTGGTCCCGAAGACGATGGCACCCGTGGGGCAGGTCTTGACGCACGCCGGCTCCAGGCCCACCGCCACCCGGTCGGAACACATCGTGCACTTGTAGGCCTTGTTGTCCTTCTTGGAGATGCGCGGGATGTTGAACGGGCAGCCGGTGATGCAGTAGCCGCAGCCGATGCACTTCTCCTCGTGGAAGTCCACGATGCCGTTGGTGTACTGAACGATGGCGCCCGGCGACGGGCAGGCCTTCAGGCAGCCCGGCTCGGCACAGTGCATGCAGCCGTCCTTTCGGATCAGCCACTCCAGGTTGCCGGTGGCCTCGTTCTCGTACTCGGTGAACCGCATCACCGTCCAGGTGTTGCCGTTCAGGTCGGTGGGGTTGTTGTACGTGCCGTTGGTGGTGCTGACCACCTCCGGCCCGAACGGTGTTTCCACGATGTCGGGCCGGAGATCGTTCCACTCCATGCAGGCCGACTGACACGCCTTGCACCCGATGCACTTGGAGACATCGATGAGCTTGGCGATCTCGCCGGAACGCGGTTCACGCACCTGGGGTGGCGTGGTGGTGGTGGCTGACAGGCGTTTGATATCGAGTGATTGCATCGACATGTTTCAGCTCCTCAGATCTTCTCGACCTTCACGAGGAAGGACTTGAACTCAGGCGTGAAGCTGTTGCCATCACCCACAAACGGCGTCAGCGTGTTGGCCAGGAAGCCCGGCCGGGTCATGCCCTTGAACCCCCAGTGGATGGGAATGCCCACGTGGTGGATCGTCTTGCCGTCGATCTTGAGCGGCCGGATGCGCTTGGTGACCACCGCCACGGCCTTGATGAAGCCGCGCTTGGAGGACACCTTCACCTTGTCACCCGCCTTGATGCCCAGCTCCTGGGCCAGCGCCTCGCCGATCTCCACGAACTGCTCGGGCTGCAGGGAGGCATTGATGAGCGCGTGCTTGGTCCAGTAGTGGAAGTGCTCGGTCAGCCGGTAGGTGGTACCCACGTGCGGGAACTCCTCGGGCTTGCCGAAGGTTTCCCAGATCGGCTTGAACACCCGGGCCGCCGGCGACGAGGTCGCCTTCGGATTGTTCGGGTACATGGGGTTGTAGCCCAGCGGCGTGTCGAACGGCTCGTAGTGGGTGGGGAACGGCCCTTCGGCCATGCCCTGGCGCGAGAAGAAGCGCGCCACCCCTTCCGGGTTCATGATGAACGGCCCTGCCCCCGATTCCGGTGCCAGCGTGGGCGCCATGTCGGGGACGTCGGCACCGACCCACTTGCTGCCGTTCCACTCCACCAGCACGCGGTCCGGGTTGTAGGGCTTGCCGTTCAGGTCGGTGGATGCCGTGTTGTACAGCACCCGCCGGTTGGCCGGCCAGGCCCATGCCCAGTTCAGCGTGTTGCCGATGCCGGTGGGGTCGGAGTTGTCGCGCCGGCCCATCTGGTTGCCGGCCTCGGTCCAGCAGCCCGCCCAGATCCAGCAGCCGCTGGCGGTGGAACCGTCGTCGCGGCATTCACCGAAGCCCGCCAGCTGCTGGCCAGCCTTGCGGATGACCTTGGTGGGGTCCTTCGGATCGGTCACGTCCTTCAGCGCCCGGCCGTTGTACTCCATGGCCAGCTCTTCAGGCGTGGGCTCTTCCGGACGTGCGTAGCCGCTCCAGTCCAGGTCGCGGATCGGATCGGGGAACACGCCGCCTTCCTTGGCGTACAGCTCCTTGAGACGCAGGTGCAGCGCCGCCATGATGGCGATGTCCGGACGTGCCTCACCCGGCTGCTCGGCCGCCTTCCAGTGCCACTGCAGCACCCGCGCCGAGCTGACGATGGAACCGTCTTCCTCGGCGAAGCAGGTGGTGGGCAGCCGAAAGACCTCGGTCTTGATGCTGGCGGTATCGACATCGTTGAACTCGCCGAAGTTGCGCCAGAACTCGGAGGTCTCGGTGGCCAGCGGGTCCATGATGACCAGGAACTTCAGCTTGGACAGACCACTGCGCACGCGCCCGGTGTTGGACAGCGAGGCAATGGGGTTGAAGCCCTGCGCCAGGTAGCCGTTGACCGTGCCCTCGTTCATCATCTCGAAGATCTGGAGCATGTCGTACTCCTTGTCGAGCTTGGGCAGGTAGTCGAACAGCCAGTTGTTCTCCTTGGTCGCCTTGTCGCCGTACCACGACTTCATCAGGCTGACGTGGAACTTCGGATAGTGCTGCCAGTAGCTGACCTGGCCCGGCCGCAGCGGCTTCAAGGTGCGCTTGGCGATGTACTTGCCGTAGTCCTGCTCGGCCTCGCGCGGCAGCGTCAGGTAGCTGGTCAGCGTGGCCGAGAGCAGACCCAGGTCGGTCAGACCCTGGATGTTGGAGTGGCCGCGCAGCGCGTTCATGCCGCCGCCCGACACACCGATGTTGCCCAGCAGCAGCTGCACCATGGCACCGGTGCGCAGGATCTGCGCCCCGATGGAGTGCTGCGTCCAGCCCAGCGCGTACATGATGGTGGCCGCCCGGCCCGGCACGGCCGTCGAGGCCAGCGTCTCGGCCACGTGCAGGAACTTGTCCTTCGGCGTGCCGCACATACGTTCCACCGCCTCGGGCGTGTAGGACGCGTAGTGCTTCTTCATGAGCTGGTAGACGCAACGCGGGTGCTGCAGCGTGGGATCGGTGCGCACGTAGCCATCCGGCCCGAGCTCATAGTCCCAGGTCGAGCGGTCGTAGGTACGCGTCTCCTCGTTGTAGCCCGAGAAGATGCCATCGACAAAGCGGAAATCGTCACGGACGATGAAGCTGAAGTCGGTGTAGTTCTTGACGTACTCGTGATGGATGCGGTCGTGCGTGAGCAGGTAGTTGATGATCCCGCCCAGGAACACGATGTCGCTGCCCGACCGGAGGGGGGCGTAATAGTCCGCCACCGCGGCAGAGCGGTTGAAGCGCGGGTCGACCACCATGAAGTACGCATTGTTGTGCGCCTTCGCTTCGGTCACCCACTTGAAGCCACAGGGATGCGCCTCGGCGGCATTGCCACCCATGATCAGCACTACGTCGGCATTCTTGATGTCGACCCAGTGATTCGTCATCGCACCACGGCCAAACGTCGGGGCAAGACCTGCCACCGTCGGGCCGTGTCAGACACGCGCCTGGTTGTCGAACGCCAGAAGACCCCAGCTGCGGGCCACCTTGTGGGTGATGTAGCCGGCTTCGTTGCTGGCGGCCGAAGCGGCCAGCATGCCGGTACTCGTCCATCGGTTGACCACCTTGCCATCATCGGTCTTCTGAACGAAGTTGGCGTCGCGGTCGTCCTTCAGCAGGCGGGCGATGCGATCAAGCGCTTCATCCCAGGAGATGCGCTGCCAGTGATCGGAGCCGGGTGCCCGGTATTCGGGGTACTTCAGCCGGTTGGGACTGTTGACGAAGTCCAGCAGACCCGCCCCTTTCGGACAGAGCGTGCCGCGGTTGACCGGGTGGTCAGCGTCACCCTCGACGTGAATGACCGCACGCTTGGCATTGCGGGCGCCGTCGCCCAACGAATACATCAGAATGCCGCAACCCACCGAACAGTACGTGCAGGTCTGACGGGCCACCGTGGTCTCGGCCAGCTTGAACTGGCGAACTTCGGCCAGCGCCTGAGAGGGCGAGAAGCCCATCAGAGCCATGCTGGAAGAAGCGAGACTGGTCCCCGTCACCTTGAAGAACTGTCGCCGGGAGATCTTCTGCTCCATGGCACCACCTTCCTGGTCTGGACAAGACCGCACGCCACCCGACGAACGCGCGTCTTGACGCGATATTCGTCCGGAGCGGCACAGGGACTCGTCCGGGGTAAAAAATCAAAACCCGCACCGAGTGCCGCCGGATCGACAACGATCCGGACTAAGAGCAGTCGACACGGGCCGGGAATAAAGATGAACACACCGGCCCACCCCGCAAGCTGCGCGAGCGGAAATCCGGCGATTCATGAAGAGGATTCTAGTAGCCAATGCGGCAAAACCCAAAGCGTCAGGCGCATGAACCGGCCAACGGTCGACGGTATGTGCCTGAAAGCACGCGCATTTGTGAGAAATCGTCAGACAATACCCCGGATGCTGCGTAGTGAACGCGACTACATCGCGGTTAGACTGATGTGAGAGGGAAATGCCCCTTGCCAGGCCGCGTTCGAGCACGCAAGCACGCGATATATACAAAAATAATAACGACAACAAAAAACAACGGACGACCACTGGTCGGGACGCGGGTACCCGATGTGGCCGTCCGTGCTGACAGGAACTACCCTGCCCTTTCCCCTCAGGCGACCACGGCCGCTGCTTCGCCCGGCTGGCGCGTGCGCACCTCACCGATCTCGAAGACCTGCTCGCCAGCCTCGGTCAGTGCCCAGGTGACGGCGGCCACGTCGGCCGGGGCCACGGCCAGCACCATGCCGATGCCGCAGTTGAACACGCGGTGCATCTCGGCCGTGTCGATGCCGCCCTGCTGCTGCAGCCAGTCGAAGACCGGCGGACGCTGCCAGCGCGACGCTTCCATGTACGCCGTCACCCCCTCGGGCAGCATGCGGGGCACATTCTCCACCAGTCCACCGCCCGTGATGTGAGCCAGGCCGTGGATGGGTTGTGCGGCGTCACGCAGCAGCGGCAGCAGCGACTTCACGTAGATGCGGGTGGGCGCCATGACGTGCTCGGACAGCGGGCGCCCCTCCAGCGGCTGCTGCAGCGCCTGGGCAGAGACCTCGCCCAGGGCCTTTTCCAGCACCTTGCGCACCAGCGAATAGCCATTGGAGTGCGGACCGCTGGAGGCCAGGCCCAGCAGTCGATCACCGACCTGCACGCGGCTGCCATCGATGATCTGGCTGCGCTCGACCACACCCACGGCAAAGCCGGCCACGTCGTACTCGCCGTCCGGATACATGCCCGGCATCTCGGCCGTCTCGCCGCCCAGCAGCGCGCAGCCGGACTGTTCGCAGCCCCGGGCAATGCCGCCCACGACGGCTGCCGCCGTGTCCACGTCCAGGTGCCCGCAGGCGAAATAGTCCAGGAAGAAGAGCGGCTCGGCCCCCTGCACCAGGATGTCGTTGACGCTCATAGCCACCAGGTCGATGCCGATGGTGTCGTGCACGTCCAGTGCAAAGGCCAGTTTCAGCTTGGTGCCCACCCCGTCGGTGCCCGAGACCAGCACCGGCTCGCGGTAGCCGACCGGCACCTGGAAGAGCCCCCCGAAGCCGCCGATGCCCGAGAGCAGGCCCGGCCGGCGCGTGCGCGCCGCCAGCGGCTTGATGCGCTCGACCAGCGCATCACCTGCATCGATATCGACCCCGGCATCCCGGTAGGAAAGACCTGTTTTCTGCGTGTTCGCCATGATGCTTCTCGCTGCGTGCCCGGCCGGGGCCGGCCAGGCCCCGCCTACGGGATGATGGGACCGGAGTCGACGAGCCCCTTGCCCTGCTCCGGCGGCAGCCGCATTCTAGCGTGACGGCGGAGCATAACGACACGGCCGGCCCTGTCGCCCCCCTCCCTACCGCCCCTACCTATCGCCCCTGCCGCCCTTGGGTACCCGTTACACAGGAGGGCACAGTGCGGCATCCTGCCGAACAGCACCGGCCCCACACGCTCTAGAATCGGCAGGTACACCACCTGCCCCGGACGGGCAAGCCTGCCCCCCCCTGCCACCATGGACGCACAACTGACGCTGGACTTCGGCCCTCCTCCTCCGCCGTGTTTCGACAACTTCGTGGCCGGCGCCAACCTGGAGTGCCTGGCCACGCTGCGTCACCTCGTGCGCAGCCTGAAGCAAGGCGAGGCGCCCACCCAGCGCTTCTTCTACGTCTGGGGGCCCGCCGGCTCAGGGAAGAGCCACCTGGCCGCCGCCCTGACCACCAGCCAGTGCCCGAACCTGATGGTGGTGGACGACGTGGACCAGTACAGCAAGGGCCGGCAGCGCACGCTCTTTCATCGCTTCAATGCCCTGATCGATCAGCCCGACCACGCCCTGGTGGTCTTCGGCAACCAGCCCCCCGCCCGGCTGAAGCTGCTGCCGGAGCTGGTGAGTCGCCTGAGCTGGGGCATGGTGTTCTCGCTGCAGCCGCTGGATGACAACGCGCTGGCCGACGCCCTGGAGCGGAGCGCCCGCGAGCGCGGCCTGAATCTGGGCCAGGATCTGAGCACCTATCTGCTGCGCCACACGCGCCGTGACATGGCCAGCCTGAAGACCATTCTGGACGGTCTGGACCGGCTGGCCTGGGCACGCAAGAAGCCGCTCACCCTGCCGCTTCTGAAGGACTATCTGCAGAGTCAGCGGCAGGCGGGAGAAGAAGGCGGAGCGTGATGCCGTGCGTCAGGCACGCCGGGCAACGTGCCTTGCAACCTGGGCGCACGGTGGCGGCGCAGATCGTGGCCGACCATGCCCGTTCATGAAAACGCTGACAGACTGATCGCCCGTTGAGAAGGGAATGGTGAACCAGGGCGACGGAGGCCGCTGGCCCACCAGATGCTGCGAGTGCCCGGATCAAAGGGGAACGCCGCACCAGATGTTGGCGACTGGCCCGTAGAAGCGGTCGTCGTTTTCCGCCATCACGACGAAATGGTTGGAGAACTTGGCCAGCACGGCCTCGCCCGGTACCTCCCCGTCCAGGCGCAGCAGCTTGCGTCGCCCCAGGAAATCCAGCGGATCAAAGTAGACACCCAGCCGCTGGCTCAACAGCTTCGCGATCAAGGGCCGCCCAGCCGTGGACAGCGACATGTGGACATGGCCGTACTTCATGGCGTAGTCGTTGGCCAGATACGCCACGAACGGATCCATGCGCAACGAATCCCGTTCGGCCCGGACCTCCCCCTCAGCCGAGATATCCACCTTGCAGCGCTCGCCCGTGATCAGGTCCGTCCCCGTGTAAGAGCCCGCCACGCAGGCCAGCAGCGGCGGCGCAGACAGCCAGACCCCATTGTTGCCATAACCTGCAGGATGCGGCACCGGACACGTGGCCATGATCTTGTGCGCCAGCGCCACGCCAGGCCCGTCATCCGGCGGAATATAGTGTTCTCCCCCCTCCTGTCCGGCCGTGGCGGAAGACTGTTCCCCCACATATACGGGATTCGAGGGCGTTTCCGGCGCATTCTGAGCACCGAGGCCGGAGCTATTTGCATCAGCCGTGGCTGAGTTGCCTTGTGGCTGGGGCTGCAGCTGTGGTTGTGGTTGTGGTTGTGGTTGTGGTTGTGGCTGCGGAGTCGCCTGCACCTGTGGTACATCGCTGACTGGCCGTGGCGTGGGTGTTGTAGCCACCTGATCCTGGGCTACCACAACAGGTGTGCGAGCCCCGTCTGCCGAGGCCTTGATCGGCACAGACGATGAGGAGCCTCCGCCACCACAGGCGGCCAGCGTCAGCAGGGAGGAAACAACAGCCGCCTTCAGCGCGGTGGTCTCAAAGGGCACACGCAAGGATGCAGTTTTCATGGTGACAGGAGCCCAAAGGCGTGGATGCAGGCCCTTCGAGGCGTCGAACCGCCCCGACAGGGCCCATGATGCCGCGTGGAAATGGGCCATTGAGGCCCTCCTTGCGGGAACGGATCAGCGCGGAATTCCGCACATGACGATTTCATCCTCACCGCTGTCATCGTCATAGTCATTGGCGGCCCACACGACAAAATGACTGGCCATTCGTTGCCTTGTCACTTCGGTGATCTCACCTTCCGCCAAGCCGAGCTGCTGCATCCTGAAATCATCGAGCGGATCGAAGTAGACAGCCACCGACTGCCCTCCCCATTTCCCATTCGGCATCTCTTTGTCCTGCGTCTGGAAACTCACCTCGATGGCCCCCTCATTCCGTGCATACTGCGTGACGGAATGAACACCAAATGAGCCCATACGGAACGAGCCTCTACCGGCATTGACCTGGCCATTGGCAGAGATGTCCACCTGACACCGTTCACCCGTTCTCAGATCCGTGCCGGAATAATTGCCTGCAACACAGGCCAGAAGATCTGACATGGATGCAGACCGTGCAACATGGGCTTGCTCCGAGGGGCACGCCGCCATGATCCTGCGAGCGAGCTGCGTGCCAGGACCGTCTCCTTCCACGAAGCGGTTCTGCTGCTCCTGTTGTGCAATCCGCAGAAGCTCTTCCAGGCTGAGCTTGCTGGATCCGAGCGGTACATCACCAGCAGGCTCTGCACCGCCCAGCAGACCACCATGGACAGCCCCCTGGCCAGAGCCTCCGCCTGCCGCTGCCTGCCCCTGCTGGGTGCCGCTGCTTGCAGTGCTGTTCCCTGCGCCCGAAGAACCATGGGTGTTGCTGGCGACAGCCGTGGTAGCGCCACCGGATGCCGAGCCAGCCGAGCCGGACGCTGGCGAAGAATCACCGCCGCCACCCCCACCACCACAGGCAGTCAGGGCAAACAGGGAAGAAGCCAGGGCCACGGCGATGGCGCTGGACGAGAAGGGAGAGCGGGAAGCGGTCGATTTCATAGCAGCTCCAGATCGATCAGGATGAGAGGATCGGAAGCTGGCGGCCTGGCCGTCAG
>ERZ773043.1445-NODE-1445-length-13352-cov-7.952771_pt1 | contig 13352 bp, 16 predicted proteins | sample MGYA00580636_ERZ773043 | MGnify/ENA primary metagenome ERZ773043 (study PRJEB29015, sample SAMEA2737992) | human oral metagenome | biome: human oral; feature: human-associated habitat; material: dental | place: China | collected 2065 ... | reverse complement strand
AGTTAAAATACATTTCATACGTACGAAACCTCCAAAAAGACAATCCTTCGCAAGGCAGTCATCAAGGCCGGCAATATTTTTTCACCGACATATTAACGCAAAGTAGAATTATTCGCAAAACATGGGAAGAATCGACTATATAAAAGAGATCGATGAAGGGGAAGCAATAGATATCGGTGCTGGATATGCAGTTTATTACGATCCCACCTGTCTTATCCGACCCGCTTTAACGCTTATATCTTTCTTGATAAGTAAGTGCAAAAACAATGTGTATTAGAGGTAACCGATATATTGTCTCCCCTTTTCTAATCCATTTTTTTAAATGCGGGGTGAGATAAATCGATGAACAGCTATAAGGAGTTGTTTGGGATTTATTTCGGGGGATGAGGGTCTTTAGAAGATATTTCCGGGGATTTTTATTTCATCTTTTAAGAAGAATAGCAAGCTATGTGACGAAAAAGATGGGACAAAAGGGCGGAAATAGACCTGAATAGACCAGAAATAGAAATGGAGAAAATCCGCCCAAACAGCTCCCTAAAACAATCACTCAATAAATTCAAAATATCTTCTAAGTGCATACTCTTTCCCTCCCAATCACTCGACAAGTGATCGGGAGGGGAGGTTTTATTATGGCTTAATGTATATTCTTCTAAAAAAATCAGTTTCCAAAACAGAAAAGCGCAAGAAGGCTCATAAAGTCTCAGTACCGCTGTTATTAGCTCTGCATGATGTGAGCATGCCTTACACGAAAAGAGCGCATATTGTTTTTCTACATACAATAGAGGCATACAACTCTTTACACGCAAAACCATTTTACTTCAAATCACACTCCAACACTCGATCCGCAGCCTTGCGGAGAATGGTGCGTCTGACCTCCTCGAAGGCAGAGCAGTCGGAATAGAAGGTCAGGATGCCGCGGCGGAGCCAAGAGAGCGTGTCAGCGTAACTCAGCAGGTGATCCACGTCGTGCGAGGCCACGAATACAGTGTGTCCTCGCCTCCGATACTCCGCCAACAGGGACGTGACGAACGCCGACGAGCGGAAGGCGAGGCCGTTGAAGGGTTCTTCGAGCAGCAGCACATCACTGTCTTGTAGGAGCAGCCCCATTAGGTAGAACTTCTTCAGCATGCCCGCGGAAGGTCCCGGCGTACGCGCTAAGCGGCAGGTCGAAGGTTGCATTGAGTCGCTCCATGCGCGTCGCAACGTAGTCTGCGCGTAGAACCTCAGGAACTCCCGACCGGTGATATCATAGGGTGCATATATAGTCAATCAGAAATGGATTGCGAATTGAGCATGCGAAAGTTTAGAGTTAGAAGTGATTCCAACTCCTGTCGATAAGAGGCGATGTTGTCAAAAAATTTGAGCATCGCATCTCGGAATTTATGTTTTGTCCGATAGAACTTGGTGTTGATGATTGTCTTCCGAAGGAACTTCCACAGCCGCTCGATCAGATTTAAATTCGGAGAATAGGGCGATAGGAAGATCTGCTTGATTTTCGTGCCTTCCGCCCTCTCTCGGAGCTTTTTACTCAGGTAATAGCGTGCATTATCTGTGATGATGTAGATGCTTCCAGCCTCAGGGTGCTTCTCCAAAGCCGCCTTGTAAAGCGTGATGGTGGAATCGAAATTGACGCTCGGACACTCTTGGAGTATAACGTCTGTCACATCATGCGCATTGAGGAGTCCGTTGATGTTGATACGATCTCGACCGCTCACCGTAGGCTGATCCAAACGTTTGCCCTTCCTGATCGAGAGGCATAAGTAGAATGCATGTTATGGGTCGGATGCGTACCATCAGCGTAATAGTAAACATCACTCTCTTTCTTAGCGATGAAGCGCTCCTTTATCATTTGAACAAAGGCCTTTTGACCCTCTGCATTTGCCTCACAGGGAACCCCTGTAGTCTTCTTGTAGGTGAAGCCTATTTGGGTTCAAAAGATCTACTATTCCGGCAGACGTATACGTTATTCCGAAAGTCTCCTTTACCCATTCGGATACGCTCTTGGCTGTCGTATAAATATGCCGCTCCAACTCTTTACAAAGCAGGCTGATCTGCACACTATCGAGACGCCCCCAATAACCCATATAGCAGTCTTCCAAAAGACTGCCCGTTTTTCCTTGAACGTAAAGATTCTTGTATCGATTATACGGTAGCGATGTCTATGCCCAAACTTTGGGCAACCAAGCCAAGACTAAAGTCCAAGGTAAGCATCAATATGCACGTAACCTGAGCATAGTCTCTACGACCGATAACGTTACGCTGAAGTTTGCGCAGTTCCTCTATTTCTTGTTCCGGTAGTTCGAATGACATATTGACCGCAAAGATGTTTTTGTTTTACCGTTTCCCTTCGCAAGCTTTTTCCGTTTGGCTATAACAGTTCGACAGGCAGGAGCACGACCTCATTCCAAACAGATACATCGATGCACTATCAAATAGCAATCGACCCGCCATGTGACCAAAGAACAGATTACTTCGCATTATATAGACAATCTATATTGCCCCGCAAGTAAGGTCGCTAACAAAACGTCTACACAACAAACCTCCACAATCCACGAGATCAAGTGGAAGCCCATGCAGAACAAAGAAGAATGATGGTCTTATAAATCGAAAGAGAGATGGGATGATAGAAACGTTAACAAAGAATCAACCTTATATGACACGGGATCTTCCAAAATACAAAATAATCGTTGGAATCGCATTATTCATGGCATGAAAAAAACATGCAGGCCAAGGGCTGTTGTATTTTACTATTATATATGAAAAGAACAATCCGCTTAATATTTTATGAAAAATAAACAGTGAATCTATAGGCGAAAAACTTTCGTAATTCGTAATATGGAAAATCCCAAATATGATAGACGTTATGTATACAAGAGTAAGTTTATTCCTATCAATAAATTCCGTGATAGACGAGTGAAAGCCATTGCTAAACAGCAAAAGTAGAAAAAATAACAAGGTTGCAAATATCGCAGTGTGTTTGAAACAATTCGGCTTTATGGTTGAAGATATAAAAAATAACACAAAGAGTAACGCCGTAAAAACATATCTCCTATTATAAAATAATAGGAACCCCCTAAATACAAACTCTTCTACAACTGGATAAATCAAAACAAAAAGGAGTATTTTTTCAAATGACAGAAGATAAAAATCTCCAGCCTCTACTATTGGCTCAGATGTCACTATATGCTTAATAAGCAGACATAAAATGCTAAACAACATCAACATAAAGACTACTATAATATCTTGCCAGATATGTCCTGATTCTGCATTATTCATTACATTTGATCCCTTAAGGAACAGACAAAAATCCCAATTCATAATGACATCAACCTAATAATAAAAAGCTGCGGGGTGAAGCTGTCTTTCACCCCGCAGAAATACAAGCGTATTAATTCAAAATATTTTATCCACTATCTCCTTCACACGATTACATGCCTTACATGCTTTATCGTATACCATATGGCTGATGTATCCAATATCTTCAACAAGTCCATCGCCATTTATTTCACTCATCTCTTTATCAGAGAGATTTTTAATAATAAAATTCGTGTACATATAGTTTAATTTGATCTGTAACTATTCCATCCATCCATAAATCTACGCTTTATGGATTCCAAATGATCTACAAGACAGCGTAAACTCATATTATCATAAATGAGTCCATCGCCGCTTATTTCGCCAAGCTCTTTCTCAGAAAGCTCCTTAACTGTAAAATCCATATATAACTATTTGATTTTATCGGTAACTATCCCACCCTTTCTTAAACCTACGTTTTATGGAATCCCAATGCCGATCCAAATCCTTGACGGCCTCATACACATCTTTCACAAGACCACCACCATTCATTTCCTCCATTTCCAAAGCATCAAGCTCCACAATACTTACATTACTCATACCATTGTTCGATTTTTAAAATTAATATTAAAAACACGGATCAGGTTTGCCAACCTTCAATAACTCCTTGATCAGACCTGTCACAAGATCCTTCAGAACATTACCTCCACTTACACTTTCCACCTCTTTGGTGTTAAGCTCTACAATTTCTATTTTCTCCATTTACGTAGTAGTTGAAATAAATTTACAATATTCATGCGCGATCTCCTGAATTGTGCACCATTCGTTTGATCACATTGCAAATGTCGGTCACGCCGGTGCAACAAGATTGCACTCACAAAATTTTCTGAGAAAAAATCCACCAAACACTTGCTTGGACTCTTTCTCATTAAGGGGAGATGTGTTTATAATCACCTGAAAATCAAAGTCATTTGTATAGAAATAGGTACATCTATTCCTATCATATCGAATCTCAGCCCCTAAGTCTTTCAACTCGCTTAGCACATTGAAGAATTGACGGCGACACAAATGCAACCGATCTGCGAATCGTTGCGGATCTCCTGTCGCTTCACGTTTTATCAAACCGTGCATACGCTTAGCTCTATCTATCGTTTCAAACAGTTGCATGGTTACTACTTTATTAAGTGTATCAAACATCCTCCTATCTGATGGATTCCCCTGAATAGAAATCCAAAATTTTTTTCCTCAAAGCGAACTCATACTTTGCTTGTACTTGCTCGGACCGGCTGTTAGCTAACTTCATCTTCGCATCATTGTATTCATAAACAGTACTTTTACCTGCCTGATACTTCTCTTTTGCGTAACGAAGAGCTTCCTCATTGGCCTTCACGGAATGAACTGTAGAATTGTACCGTTCACATGCAGATGACGCATCATACCATGTCTTCTGTATATCCTTATACAGTGCTTTTAATGCCTCATCAGAGGCCAGCTTCTTATCTTCTAAATCCTTTTGTGCCACACGTACAGAGTTTCTCGTATTCATGCGATCGAATAGAGGTATTCGCACAGTAAAGTAGACTGTCTTTTGAAGATTATTCTTAAACTGCATGCCAAACGCCTGATTTTCCATATTGCTGTAATGATAGTATCCACTATTAATCCTTGCTGCTAAAGCCAATGAGGGGTAGTATCCTGATTTCGCAATCTTGACCGCCTTACGAGCACTCTCCATTGAGATACGAGCACTTTTAATCTCCGGCATAATCTGCTCTGAGATAGAAAAAACGTCGTCTGGAGAGGATAGCAATGGGAGTACTGTATCGATGTTAATTGCTGCTATCTCGAAATCAGACGGATCTCTTAACTCTAAGAGTTGGATAAGATCGACAAAAGAAAGACGAAGTGCATTCTCTGCTTTTATGAAGGTAAGTTCATCATTTGCCAACTGAGCTCTTACAGTCAGAACTTGAGATTCTGCCACCTTGCCATGTGCAACCAGCACTTTTGTCATGTCTTCTTGCTCTTGTGTTAAAGCTATCTGTTCTTTTGCTATCCTTACAATCTCCTTACTGAGAAGGATTTGATAATAGCATGTCATGACCTGAAGTGCTATATCGTTCCTTGTCTTCTCCATAAGTTCACAATTAAGATTCAGCTCCAACTTGTGTTGTGCAATAGCATTCGTGGTTTTAAACCCGGAAAACAAGAGCATCTCCGTGTTCAATGAAAAAGAACCCGCCTGAGAGTTTACATCATTGTATGTGTTGTCTCTGTTTAATGAGCGACCAAAGTCAAACCTCTGTGTTCCATCTAAGTTCAAATCAGGCAATCGACTATACTTCTGTGTCTCTAATTGGATAACTTGCTTATCCACATTGATCTTTTGGCGTTTGACCTTGACATTCTCTTGGAGAGCATGAGCTATACAATCATTCAGTGTATAAACTCTTTGAGAATACAATGAGATTGCCGGGAACAGGCATAAGATAAGGGCAATATATTTCATATCACACCGTATTGTTCGTTCCACAATTTGCTGTATACGCCTTCTTCACGTAACAACTGTTCATGTACACCTTGCTGAACGACCTGTCCATTATCCAATACGACAATGGCATCAGCGTCTCGAACTGTACTAAGTCTATGTGCAATCACAACAATCGTCTTTCCCTTATCAGCAAGGTTTTTCAATGTTTGCTTTACGTACTTCTCCGACACAGAATCAAGAGACGATGTCGCTTCATCAAATATCAATATCTCAGGCTCTTTGTATAGTGCTCGAGCTATGGCTATGCGTTGGCGTTCTCCACCGGACAAAGAGGTGCCATGCTCTCCTATATAAGTCATATAGTTCTGAGGTAGTTTTTCTATGAATTCCTTTAATCCCAACTGTTCTGACAGATCAATAATACGTTTCATGTCAGGTTGTAGATCTCCAATTGCGATATTCTCAGCAATACTCCCTGCAAACAACTCGATCTGCTGTGGTACTGTACCCACGATCTTACGCAAACTTGTATTCGTTACTTGCGCTATATCAAACTCACCAATCCGTATTTGTCCGCTCTGTATTGGATAGATATGCTGCATTAATGAAATCAGTGTCGTTTTACCTGAACCGCTTTCTCCAATCACTGCCGTTGTCTTACCTTTCTCTATCTTCAAATTCAATGATTCAAAGACTTTTCGGCGAGATCCATATCGAAATTCCACATTGTCAAAAGATACATCCCCTATCATCTCTGGCATCAATTCCACTTTTTGGCTATCGTCACTCTCCCTTTCCAAATCCATGATTTGAAAGAGTCTATCAGCGGCAATAAGCGCATCTTGTATTGTTTGGTTAGATGTGATCAATGAAGAAATCGGTGATAGAACGTACCCTACAAGCGAATAGAAGAGCATTAACTCACCAGGTGTCAGCTCCTGATCAATAACAAACATACTCCCCACCCATAAGACAGCGATGGTTACACCTGTCGATATAAATTGAATACCACCTTGTGCTACGATTGCCCCATAGATACTTCGGAACATGTTCTTGAGCAGATGCACAAAACGAGCCTCAGTCTTCAAGTTTGCGTACTCTTCTATTCCAAACCGTTTAATAGTTGAAATGGAGTTTATCGACTCGACAAGCTGCGATTCAAGATCTGCCGCACTCTCCATGATACTACGCTGATACTTTCGATTCATCCGATTAAAACCCCAGAACACAAAGAAGAACAATGGTGCAGACAACAAAGTCACCGCAGCAAGTTTCCATGAATAGACAAACATCAAGCACGAAGTGAAAAACAGAATCATCACATCAACCACTAAGTCAAGAGATACGTTATTGATGAAGTTTCTAATCTTGACGGCATCATTCACTCGTGAGATGATTTCACCTACTCTCATCGTATCAAAGAACTGCTGCGGAAGAGTCAGTAGATGCTTGTAGTATCCAAGTATCAATGCCGCATCAATGCGTTGTCCCGTCTTCAAAGCCAATATACTTTTCATAGAACCTATGAACGTCCTGAGCAACAGTATTACGATCATAAGGACTCCCATCAGATTGAGTAAGTTGATATTCTTGTCTACTAATACATAGTCAGTGATGTTTCCGATATAGACCGATGTAGATAGTCCCAGTATACTGTACACAAGGGCTCCGAATACCGCTTGAAACATGACACTCTTGTGAGGGGAAAGTAACGAGAAGAACTGGGAGACAATGCTCTTCTTTTCATTACCGACTCGGAAAGATTCGTCCGGTTCCATCAAGACAAGCACATTTGTCCACTCCTTTTCAAATTCATCGCGTACCTTGTTATGCATCAATCCATCAGCAGGATCCATGTACATGATATGTGTTTTCGTCACTTTATACACTACAACATAGTGATGCAGCACCTCCTTTACGATGAGATGTGCGATCGCTGGCTTTGGAATGACATCCAATGCCTCTGATACCGCACGTACACCTTTTGCGGATAGTCCTAATTTGTTCGCTGCTTGGACAAGCCCCAGTACATTCGTTCCTTTTTTATCCGTAAAAGCATATTGGCGAATACGGGATACGGGGAATCGTAACCCATAGAAAGCACAGATGGAAGCCAAACAAGCTGCTCCGCAATCTGTGATATCATGCTGTTTTATCTTTATACCTCTTCTCATCTTACTTATTATTAGCTGCTTGTGTATTGTATTGCGTCGGATTCACCCAGTCATCGAGCCTCTGATAAAGCAGCTCAAACAAAGAGCGGCGTGTAATTATAAAGTGGGCACTGACGGTCATACCCTTTTTCAGTCTCCCTATACGTCCATTCTTACGCTGTAGGTAAGTCTTATCCATACTGCATTTCACTTTGTAGTATGAGTTTCCTTGACTGTCCGTTATGAAATCCGATGATATGTCATTGACCTCCCCACTTACAGTTCCCCATTCGTTATAATTGAAGGATTCGATCTGTACATTTACCGTCATTCCAATGCTTATGTATCCGATGTTACGGGGTGTCACATAAATCTCGAAATAAAGTGTCGAATCTGGGCTGATTACAGCCAATGACTCTCCCACACGTACACTGCTACCTCGATAGATACCTGAAAACTGGTCGAGCGTTCCACTTACAGGACTCTTGATATAACACATGTCTTTATCTCTAATATCCTGATTAAGCGATACATACATTTCATCATGAGAGTTGCGAAGTGTATTAAGGTCTGCCTGCCATGTACTCATTTGATTCTCCTTTAGCGATGCGAGTTCATTCTTTTGGCTCTCATACCGATAGTAGTACTTATCGTACTCTTCTTCAGGTAGCACGTTCTTTTCAAACAACGCCTTATTCCTAAGGTATTCCTTCTCTGCTTGGTCTAAAGAGGTCTCCAGCTCTCTTTTGCGCTTTATATAGTAGTTGTATTCCTGACGGCGGACAGGGGATTGGAATGAAGGTGGACAGGCCCCCTTTGCTAAGTAACTTAAGTCGCTTAGCTGTTCGGAATAATCATTCAAACGGTTGGATTGATAGGCGATCTTATAGTCTTGACTACTTGTTCGGAATCGGAGAATAATGTCTCCTTTCTGCACTTGGTCTCCTTCTTTTACATATACAGAATCCACTATCTCATTCACTGGAGATTTGATCTCGGTTTTCTCTGCGACTGGCCGGATCACACCTTCACCTTGTACGGATATATCTACATAGATAAAGGGTAGAGAAACCAATGTGACAGCTACTGCTGCTAATACAATCCAGTATATCCTTTGAGACGATGTTGTATATCTATATATATAGGTCTCTATACTGTTCTCTATAAATTCATTTGTTAATAGCATGTCTATTGTCCTAATTATCAATATTTACGGCGCAAAAATAGGATGCATAGAAATTGCACTATGTTAGGGACACGTTACTTTTAGGTTAATAGTTTGCCACATATAATTAGAAGAGGAGTAAGGAATGATCCTCCATCATGATTTTTTCACGAGTGCAATCTTGTTGCATCGGCGTGGCCGACATTTGCGATGTGATCAAACGAATGGTGCACAATTCATGAGATTATATACGAATGTTATAAACTTATTTGATTATTAGAAAATGGAAAGATTGAAGATTGTAGAGCTTAATACTCAGGAGTGTGAGAATGTGAATGGTGGAATGCATTGGTTGTTAGCTTTGGTTGTTGGAGGATTCATCTACGATGTTATCTCCAATCCGGAACAGTCTAGGAGAGCTATTAGCAGAGGATTTCGAGATGGAGCTGATTAATTGATAAGTGCATTATGAAGACAAGAAACATCATAGAGTTGAGTGAGCAAGAACTTTCCGATTGTTTTGGAGGAAGTGAACTTTCTGATCACATCCTTTATTTAATAGGAAGGGGATTGAGATGCATCGCTAACATGTCCAAAGACCCAGCCAACACCAAGGTACTTTATCCCTATTAATTGATAATGAGTGACAGGAAACTATACGTCTTCTGTCACTCATTTTTTTATGTATATAGCACAAAATGAAGAACAAACGATTCTTTGGAAGTTTGGGAATGTTCATTTTTCTATTCTCAATCTCATACATGGGTTCTATCATTTACCGTCCTTACATTTATCACAAGCATATAAACGATTGCCATTTGGCTGATTTCTTCCCTAATCTATTATCTGTTCCAATAGGATACTCATTTATAAACACAATCCTCTTATACTTCAAAAAAGAGATAGAGCTTCCGTATAAAAAAATCATCTCCGCAACTGTCGGAGTGATTCTATATGAATTTCTCCAACTATCCACAGGTGGATTTGACCTATTAGACATAGCAGCAACAATTATTGGTGCAGGATCAACGTCTCTATTTCTGTATTTAAAAAACACATTCAAGCACGCATCATGATTGAACTAATGACCAATATAATAAGATGAGCATTCCTGCCTTTTCCGCGATGTACCCTTTGTATCCCGATTAGGATACACTGCTATAATGGTCATCAAGACACTATTATATTTGTCATAAAGACAAACGATGTCTGAAGTAATCGAAAGGGATCGGTTAGGATCAATAACAAGGAACTTCCTTCCCTGTCCACTTCTTCAAATCTGTAGTAGTAGCATGTAGTCAGCTGTGTGGTGACTTCGATTTATCCAAATCTCATTGTAAAACAGGTATTGATACGGATTTAGTATGTAGTAAGAAGGGAGCTAAAAAAGTCCAAGTGTTTGATCGGAAAACAATGAAATAAGAACGATCACCGCTGTGTTTAATCCCATTCCATCTGAAATAAGAAGAATCACCACGAGTAATTATCATAATACATATAAAATGAAAAGTTACTATTATAGCTAATTAGAAATTATACAAAGTACCATAAAACACAATTGTGGTTGATCGCAAATCGCTGGAATACGAATAAAACACCGAGCCTTTTTATTCCCCATCCTTATATCTCCGAACCATGAAAGAAGAAAACCTATCGACCATCAAGCGGTACCCCATCACGGCGTATTTGGAAAGTAAAGGCATCACTCCTGTCCGACGGCTGGCGACCTACGCGATGTATCGCTCGCCGCTGCGGGATGAGCACCATCCGAGCTTCAAGGTAGACACCGAAAAGAACCTGTGGATTGACTACACCGAAGGCAGCGGAGGAAGCATCATCGACCTCTATATGCAGCTCGAAGAGTGCACCCTTCCGGAGGCCATCCGCTGTTTGGTGCAGATGATTTTCGGTCACACGACGAGTGATTACCCGCGGACGGAATTCCAGCGTCATAGCTCCAAGAGAACAGACGGAGGAAGAAAATTGATCGGCATATCAGATGATCTTCCGCCACATTTGCAAGACTACCTGACAAAAGAGCGGTATATCGACCTCGGTCGGGCACGGCCCCACCTCCGATGCGTCCGCTACGAAGTGAGGGGACAGACGTACGAAGTCATCGGCTTTCCCAACATCTCAGGCGGCTACGAACTACGGGGCGCCAAGTTATTCAAAGGAACGCTGGCTCCGAAGGACATTACACCAATCTTTCCCGACGGGCGGAATCCAGTCTGCCTCTTCGAAGGCTTCATGGACTTCCTTTCCTTCCTTTCAATGAAAGAAAAGGTCGGTGACCATCGCCTTGTAATGAACTCCGTGGCTAATGTCGGGCGGTGTATCCGTTACTTGAGACCCTTGCACAGCAAAAAGCCAATTTACCTATTGCATATCAGTCAGATAGGTGCTTTTTTAGTCTATAAAAACAGATCCTATCATGGCGCAAATAGACCAAAGATCGAACTACTGCGACTTTATGACTGAGATACGCTACGCTAAGTGCGGAAACAAGTTTCTCCTCCAAATCGAGAAAGCTCATCGACTGGCGACCGATCAATGCATACCTCAATCGGAAGTACACCAAGACGCAAAATGCGGTGGGGCATCCGGCTTACCCAGCACCACTCATGTTCAAAATCCTACTGCTTGGGATATGGTATGGTCTGAGCGACGAGGCTTTGAAAGAACGCATCAATGACGCTATCTCCTTCTCGCGTTTTCTGGGAATAAGTATGGACAAAAAGGTACCCGACCATAGCACGATTTCTCGCTTTAGAAGTACGCTCGTGAAGCTCGAAATCATGGAAAAGCTGTTTGATCTGTTTAATAAACAGCTGAAGAAAAAGCACCTGTTGACGGTCAAGGGGGTGATCCTGGATGCAAGCATCGTGAAGAGTCCCAATACACCATCCATCATTCCGGATTACAAAGTCGCCGATGACCGTTTGGATGACCGCTCCTCGGAAGAGAAAGTGCATCAGAAGTACAAGTTGGACAATGCCGGCGACCCAGGGAAGCTCGGTGGGTGAAAAAGAAGAATGAGTATTATTATGGTTACAAAAAGCATGTGGCCACGGACTTGAACGAGCTCGTCATTTCCGTCCATACTACGCCAGCCAACGTCTCGGACATTACAAAGTTTAAGCCACTGATGGAGAATACCGAGGTGCCGCGACAGGTGAGGATTTATGCCGATAAAGGATACCCGTCGGCGGCCAATCGGGAAGTCTTAAAAGAGAAGAAGCTCAAAGACGAGTTCATGTAAAAAAAGCCGAAAAGAAGTTCGATATCTGAAATAGAGAGGCTACGAAACAAATTGATTTCAAAGTCTCGTTGGGTCATTGAACGCACCTTCGGAAGCATTCAAGAGTGGTTTGGCGGCGGACGATGTACGTATCTCTGCCTGGCAAAACACATATCCAAAACGTCCTTGAATCGTTGGCATACAATCTCTATCGTGTGCCAGGGATTGTCATGGCACAACGTGCCAAATGAGGAAAAACTTCCCCCTCCCGAATCCAGATTGAGGTTCGGGAGGGGGAGAAAAGCTCCTCAAGGAAGCCCTCAACTCACCCTCTCCACACTTAAAAAATGACCCCGAAAAGGGAATGAGGGGTAAGCGGATTGTACAAAGGTCTCGAATTTGTTATATTAACTATTGAATGCCGTATAATTATACAGTAAATAATTAGATCCCTGATAAGATTTTTCCTGCACAGTATGCAACTTCACCCAAAAAGTAAAGTATAATCAAAGCGCATAATAGACTAACAAATACATTGCAAGAATATGATCTATTTTTAATTTTTTCCAAAAATATATTTCTCATCGACGTAAACTTTTACCTGCTTGGTAAGCAATCTCTCCAACTACATACACTATACCCAATACCAAAGAGAGCTCTCCCAAAAAACCTCCATTGGTTTTTTCCATCTCCTGCAATGGAAGTTCTGTTGTAAACATATTAATGTGTCTCATTTTTTCATTCTCCATAAAGTCCATCTTCAAATTTGCTTACGATATAAGCTGTTCCAGGCGCTATTACAAACATCCACCATTTAACAAATCTACCGCCATCAATGTTCATTAATTCATTTTCGCAAATCTCTTTCGTAAAGTTGATCGATCTCATTTTGTATTATTATTTTATACACAAATCCTAAGTTATTCTGAAATATTATTTAATCTTACTGATATCCTTGCGAAGGATTGTCTTTTTGGAGGTTTCGTACGTATGAAATGTATTTTAACT
>ERZ773043.1438-NODE-1438-length-13396-cov-3.135972_pt1 | contig 13396 bp, 6 predicted proteins | sample MGYA00580636_ERZ773043 | MGnify/ENA primary metagenome ERZ773043 (study PRJEB29015, sample SAMEA2737992) | human oral metagenome | biome: human oral; feature: human-associated habitat; material: dental | place: China | collected 2065 ... | reverse complement strand
AAAAGTGGACGAACACATCATCGCCATCTGCGCGGGAGATGAAGCCATAGCCTTTGTCCGCGCTGAACCATTTCACTTTGCCCGTCATATCGGCTCTCCTTTCATTGAGAGAGAAATCCCGCCGCAGGCAGGATTCTCCAGTCTCGCACGTATGCTTCTTCTTATTATAAGAGCCGTATGAATTACTGTCAATGGTCTATCCCCAAACGAGAGGAAAACATTTGTCAGCATTGCGGGAAAAACTTCTCAATGCGTCGGAGGCGCTCGCGCTCAAGCTCCTCGCGCCGTGCAAACATCTCGCGATAGGCGGTAAGGTAGTCGTCCAGATGCTGCGCAAGAAGACGATGTTCTTCCACATAGCGGTAGGCATTCTCGGCAAGCGTGCGGCGAAGATCGGCGCGTTTGATGAGGAGATCCAACTTCTGCGCAAACTCCTTCGGACTGCGGAAGATCAGGCCTGTCTCGCCGTCGCGCACACTGCCCGCATAGACGGTCGGGGAGGCGAGCACCGCCGCACCATGCCCCGCCGCCTCGATGAACTTCAGATCGGACTTGGCGCGGTTGAACTCCGTGTCGTTCAGTGGCAGGAGCGCGATATCCGAGGCGTGCAGTGCCGCCGTATAGTGCTCGTATGGGGCAACGATGGAGGCATCCCGCACACCGCCCGCGAATTCCTTTGCCTCCGTTTGGAGCTCCTGATAGAATCCATGATCCGAAACCACGCGGAAATACAGGCGGTCGCCATAGCGGCGGATCGCCTCGTTGAGCGCGGGCATCAGCGGTTCCCAGTCCGGTCGGCGGTTCAGTGCGCCGAAGAAGATAGTCACGCGGTCGCTCGGCATATCATAGCTGCGCTGTGCGGGCAGCTCCGCGAGCTGATTCTCAAAGAGATAGACATACGGATTATACTGCCGCAGAAAATCCGCGAGATACTGCGTCGATGTCTGTACGGCGGAGACGGCGCGGAAAAGGAAATAGTTGTCGCGCACCGCCCGATCCGAAATCTGCGGGTGATCGTCCATCTCCTGCAGGAGGACATTCCCCTGCGCTCCGGCACGGGCAAGGATATGACGCACCTCCGCAGTACACGGAATATTTCTGCGCTGAAACAGGATGAGCGTGTCATGCCGCCCCGCAATCTCATCGAGTGCGGGCACTGCATCCCTCTCCCTCATACAGCCCTCCAGAGAGACTGCGCCCTGCACTGCGAGGCGCGAGAGCGGCGCATCCAGACGCACAGGCGCACACTCCATGACGCGGCTCATGAGGAGGATGTGGATGTCAGGTACTCCCGCCTCATATGCCTGCCGCAACTCCTCAGGCACATCAGGCAGAAGCGCATACCGCGTCTGAACAGCGTCGCGTGCCGCACGATACGCATCTTCCTGCGTCAAGAAGATGCGTTTTCGCCAATACTTCTCCACGAGACGCCGCCATTCGATACTGCTGCGCACCTCTGACTCCACACCCCCTGAATGGACACGGACGAGACTCAGCGGTTTGTCGAACACGACAGCATCCCCCTTTTCGAGGAGGGTCAGCCACATGACTGCATCCGCAGCCTGATATCCACGCTCCTGTGAATGCCATAAGAGATGTTCCGTATCTGTCCGCCGAAAGAGGACGGAAGAGGGCGTGCCGATGAAATTCGTACCGCTCATCAGACAGATCTGTCCAACTGCCGCACCGCTGAGACGATTGTAAAGTCCATAGACCGGAGGGTGCTCCTCCACTATTCCGAGGAATGCACCGTCCCCGTCGATCCTGCCACATACAGAGGTAACAAGCGTCGTTCCCGGCTCGCGCAAAAACGCATCAACCATAAGCGTAAGCTTGTCCGGCAAGAGGATATCGCCGTCCAGGCACCACTGCACGAACGTGCCGCACGCCAATTGCGTAAGCAGCGCTGCCTTCTCCACGTCTGTGCATGCGTTCTTGTCCCGCACATAACGCACGCGCACATCATCCCGATATGCCTGCATCAGCTCCTCGGTATCATCGTCCGTCGAGTTATCGCAGACGATCACCTCAATGTTCGGATAGGTCTGCGCACATGCGCCCGCAAGCGTCTCGTGAAAGTATTTCGGACGGCTGCAGGTCGGAATCAGGATACTGACAAGCGGAGCCTTTAGAAGGGCCGTGCGTGCCGTCGCGCGAATGAGCGGAAGATCGTGCGCCCACGTGATCGCGCCCAAGGCCTCCTGCAGAATCGTCTCGGGCAGACCGATGTCAATGCCCCAACGTTCCATGAGCAGCGGACGCATCTCGGAGCGCGTCAGATCGTAGAGCTCGCAGCTCCCCGCTCCTCGATGTGCGAAATAGACAGGCGTGCGCAGGAGGTGAAAGCCCTCGTATTTGAGGCGGAATGAAAGATCGAGATCCGTACCGCCGCCCGTAAATGCCTCGTCAAATCCCTGCACCGCCCAAAAGGCGGAGCGGCGCACGAGCAGAGCAAAGTCCTCGAGGAACAGGCTGTTTGTCAGCTGCGTCAGATGACGGCGCACCCACGCATCGGCCTCTTCTCCGTGCACCGCCATTTCCTCTGCATTCAGATACTGCCATGAAAAGACCGTATGGTTGGAAAAAGGACCGACGGCAGCAATTTGCTCATCCGGCAGGAGGGTCTCAAGGAGTTTTTTCAGCCCATCCGCCGTAAGGATAATGCCCTCATGCAGAAAGAGAAAAATTTGCCCGGCCGCATCTGCTGCCCCTGCATTCCACCGCGCCGCCAACGATTTCCCATTACAGGGCAACAAGCGACAGGCACATCCATGAAGCACCTGCCGCGCTATATCCGCATCCGCGGCCGCGATGGGTACAATCAGCTCCGCATCCACACCGCCCCCCTGAGAGGAAGCTATCGCCGCCTCTACAGTCTCGCGCAGAAATGCGCCCTCCTCCGTGATCGCGAGGATGATGCTGAGTGTGCTCATGATTTCAACGTGCGCAGCAGCATGAAGTCCGTTCTGCGCATCGTTGCCGCCACCTGCAGAGCCTTGTCCTTCTCGCCCATGTCGTGCAGGAGGAGAGCCATGTTCTGCAGCGTCATATCATCCCCCGGGTCAAGCCGCAGTGCCGCCATGAGAAGCGTCTTTGCACCCGCATTGTCACCGGCGGCATATGCTGCCCCCGCGAACGCGTTCAGTGCCTCCACCTTCTCCATCGGGCGGATCTCCTGCGCGAGGATCTCCTGTGCCTGCTTCTCCGCATTCATAACGACAGGAGCATGCGCTGCGGTGGCAGTCACTGTCTGGGCGGGTGTGGGTGCAGCGAGCGGCTCCGTCACATGCAACTCGGCAAGTCCCAACAGTGCCGCAAGCTGCGGATATGCGGTTCGCGTACGCTCAGGATCGAGGCGTGCATCGAGCCCTGCAAGACGCCCGATCTCCATGCGCTGGTCGTAGGAGAGCTCGCGTTTGTGAGCGCGCAGGATGTTCTCGTAGAGATTCAGAGCATCGGCGGTGCGCTTCTCACGCTGGCAGATGCGTGCAAGCAGAATGCGCACATCCACATTCGACGCATCCTTGGAGAGGGTGGTTGTCACCCAGCTCGCCGCACGCGTATAATCGCCCAACTCAAAATAGGCGCGTGCGACATCGCCGAAGCATTCCTCGGGCGGATTTCCCTGCGCGAGCATATCGGCAAAGGTATTGATGACCCCCGCATACTCCTTCTTCTCCATATGCTTGCGGATCTGCTCCACCGTTGCAATCTTCTTTTCTGCCATTGTCATCGTCCCTTTCGCTTGTCGTTTTTCTTCCCGCCGCGCACGCTTCCTGCGCGCACGCTCGGCGCGTTTTTGCTTACGCTTCTTCATTGAGGTATCGCTCCCAAATCATCTTATATGCCGCCTCCACGGCACGGACATATCCTCCGCCGTCCATCAGCGGGGAAGCCCGCATCATGCGCGGTACGGCCTTATGAAGTGCCGCCAGCAGTTCTGCATCCTGCGCCAGAGCCGTCGCACATTCGACATAGCCGTCCGCCGTGTCCGCGACCAACTCCGCGAGCCCTGCATTGCAGAGCAGCCCAGCACCGAACCGTGCCCCGTGCCGATTTCCTGCGAGCGTCACCACGGGCAGCCCCATGAAGAGGGCTTCGCAGGTCGTTCCACCGCCTTGGTAGGGAAACGTATCGAGGATAATGTCCACATCCAGATAGTCGCGGAGGTAATCCTTCGAGCCGGGGCGCACTTCGAGCCGTGCGGAATCAATTCCGACGGCCTCGGCACGCCGCTGCATTCGCTGCAGCGTCTCCCTGCCCGGCCGTACATTCTTGAGCAGAAGCCGCGCATTGGGAACACGCCGCAGAATATCCGCCCAAAGCCCGAGCATCTCATCCGTGATCTTCGCAAAGTTGTTGAAGCTCCCGAACACCACGGGATCATGCGGCACACGGTGCAGGTTCTCATAGGCACGAAACCGCTCCGACGGCGTGAAGCAGAGATGTGTCTTCGGCAGCCGCAGGATGCGCTCCGTAAACAGCCCCTCCATCGCCGGCGGATCGACGATCGCGTCGCCAAGAACGTAGTCCATCGCACGAAGCCCGGTCGTATTGAAGTAGCCGATGCCCGAGAGCTGCACGGGCGCGGGCTTATATGCGGCAATCTCCAGGGTCTTTCCGCCCGCCGAATGCCCTGCGAGGTCAAAGAGGATGTCGATCCCGTCCGCATGGATACGATGTGCCGCAGTCTGTGCCGTTTCCTTTGAAAGATCGGCATAGCCGTCCACCATCCCCGCCACCCAATCCGTCACCTCGCTCTGCAGAGAGCCAATGTCGTAGAGATAGACCTCGAAACGTGTGCGGTCATAGGCGGAGAAGAGCTGAATGGCAAAGTTCAGCACGATGTGATCCGTGATATTCGGCGAGAGATAGCCGATGCGCAGCTTTTCCCGCCGCCGCTTTGCGTGCGTGAACTGCGGCAGTACTCCGAGCAGGTTGGCATATGCGGCATGTGCCTCCTGCATCTCCGTATTTGTAACACCATCGGCATAGTGAAGGTACATGAGGTAGTTGCTGAGTGCCGCCAGACGCGCCGCATGATCCGCACGCGGCAGTTCCCACGCAAGGCGCAGATGAGGCAGTGCCTCCGCGAGATCGGTAAGCCAATAGAGGAGCTGCCCCATATACTCATGCAATTCATAGAGACGCTCCTCAGGGAAAAGTCCCGTGCGCTCCATCTCCCGCAGACGTGCAACAGCAGACTCCATGCGCTCTGCGGCGATATCCCGCTTCACCCGTTCGAATGCACGTTCAAACGGATTCTGCGTCTGTTTTTTCCCACGCTTCCCAGATCGCACGATAACAGTCCTCCATCTCACGAATATACCGCTCCTGATCCATGACAGGCGATGCCTTCATGCGTTCACGCATCCCTCTGTGCAGCGCATCGAGGAGGTCGAGGTCGCCCGCGAGTGCGACCGCCTTCTCCACATAGTCCTCCATGCGCACGGAGGCAAGCTCCGCAAGTCCGATGTTAGCAAGGAGGCTGTAAGTAAACCGCGTGCTGTGCCGCTCCGTATAGTAGGAGATGACAGGCACGCCCATGTAGAGCGCGTCACAGGTCGTCCCGCCGCCCGGCCACGGGTAAGTGTCGAGTGCAATATCCACGTCCAGATACCGCTCCATATAGTCCCGCGTCGCCTCCTCGAACATGACGCGGCTCATATCGAAGCCGAGCCGCTGCAGACGCGCGTATGCCATGAGAGCGATCCCGCCCTTGGCGAATGCGCTGTTCTTGAGCAGGAGGCGGGAATTCGGCACGCGCTCCATAATCTCGCGCCACGCAAGGAGCGTCGTATCCTGCAGCTTCACATACTGATTGAACGAGGCAAAGAGGACATAACCGCGCGTTTTCGCGGGTGTCCCCTCCGAGGCAGGCAGATTCGTATATCCATTATAGCAGAACTGGCTCGTCAGACGCAGTAATTTTTCGACATAAACAGCTTCGCTTCCGTTGCCCTCGGGATCGCAGAAGTGATCGGTTACAAAGTAATCCACCGCCGGAAGCCCCGTCGTCGCCATATAGCCAAGACCCGAGAGCTGGACGGGTGCGGGCTTCCATGCGAGTGCGTCAAGCCCCGACCCGTTTGTATGCCCCGCGAGGTCAAAGAGGATATCCACCTCATCCGCATGAACTGCCTGCGCGATGCGCTCCATATCGGATTGCAGCGGGCGGAGATCACGCCATGCCGTCACAAGCGTGCGGAAAAACGCCGAATACTGATCCTCCTTGCCCAGATTATAGACGTAGACCTCGAAGGAATCGCGGTCGAACCCCGCGAGGAACGGCCAGATAAAATACTGCATGACATGCTGTCGGAAATCGCCCGAGATATAGCCGATGCGGATTTTTTCCTTCCTGCGCCGCCCACGATGGATATACGGCTGCACGTCCGCAAAGAGATCCGCGTAGCCGCAGCTCCGCCGATAGACCTCCGCCGCAGGAATGTCAACGGCGTTCAGTCGAAAGAGGCTCACGCCGTAATACCCCCGCCGCATGACCCCGCTTTCCGCCTCCTCCGCATAGCGGCACGCATATGTGGATGTCGCCTCCGAACCGATGACAAAGTCTCCACGATCCGCGCAGGTCTTGAGCAGCATGGAGCGAACCGTAGGAACTGCGGGCAGTCCTGCATCGATGAGGGCAAGACCGTGCTGCGCCCGTGCGAAGATTTCCATCTGTGTGCCGGGCGGCTCCATACTGACGACGGACAGATAGAGACGAGCCGCCTCGCGCGCGCGGGGAACACCCTCCGCAAGGAGCGCCCAACGCCCTATGGGGCTCTGTTCATCACAGAAGAAATATGCCCACGCAAGGCTCATGCGCTGCTCGGGATCAAGTCGTTCCATGCCGTCCAGTGCGTGTGCCGCCGCAATGACAGCCGCCCATTTCTCCTGTGCAGACGCGCGCGCAAGGCGCTCTGCAAGCAGCTCCGGTGTCTCCGTGCAGCCCCGTGTAAGGAGGCGGTCATAGGCACGCTCCACGGAAAAAAGGATTGCCTTCACATCAAAGAGATCGGAGAGCTGCCAATGCAGGCTTCCATGCAGCTCCGAAAGCCGGGCGCGGTCAGCAGCGAGGCGACAGATCTGCACGCCAAGCAATGCCGCATCCTGCACAGGAGAAAGCCCCAGCTTTTCAAGTACAAGCACGGCATCATACCCATGCACGAACACCTCCGCCGCGAGGAGCGGCACGGCATGCTCCGCCGCACGGCAGACATCGACGAGATCGACATCCACACCGACAGCGAGATCGAGCGTCTCGTAGGGAAGTTCATCCACGAGTTCGAGCGTCGCTGCCGCCGTACCCGCGTCTGCAATCCGCGCAAGGTCCTCCTCGGTAAGCCCTGCTGTGACGGCGGCAGGCAGGACAAGACGAACGGAGGGCAGTGCCTGCAGCACGTCGCAGAGAAGATCGACAAGTAAAGTTACCGTCCCCTCCGTGAGCGTTCCCGCCACACCGATTGCCGGCACGCCCGCATCAAGGAGAGGAGCGCGATATGTATAGCGATGTACACGTTCAAACGGTGTATAGGAACGGGCAAGAATCCGTTTCCCCTCGACCATCGGAAGATGTTCCGCCAGTGCGGCGGGGCAGTCCTCCGCAAGCGAGACGATATGCGGGGCGGGGCGCAGCTCCATAATGCTACGGATCGTCGTATCCGGCACACGAAGGGAGAGATCGACGAGCAGGTCAATGCCGTCCGCACGGATTGTCGCCGCCGCTTCCTCAGGCGTCATGCCGCCAATCTCACGCAGCGGCACTTCCTTCGCAAAGACTTCGGTATCACCATTCCGGCCCGTATGATATGTATAGATCTCAAAGCGCTGCGCATCGTACGAGAAGAAGTACATCGGCAGCAGGTCACGCGTACGTCCCGCGCCAAAATCCGCCGACAGATAGCCGATCCGCACCTTCTGCAGCCCCCCCTGCACCGCAGCGGCTACTCGCTTTCTCTTCCGCTTCTTCATGCCCTCTCCCCTTCGTTTTGACATCCAAGTACATTCATGTATGCATGCTCCAACGCACGCATATAGCCTGTCTGATCCATCACCGCCGAACGCTCCATCCGTCCGCGCAGCTCTCTGTGCAGCGCATCCAGTACATCCAAGTCCTGTGCGAGGCGGACGGCACACGCCACATAGTCCGCAGCCGTCTCTGTGGCGATCTCCTCCAATCCCACATGCGTCATCAGCGCGTACGAAAAGCGCGTACTGCGCCGCTCACCATACCGCGTCACGACGGGCACGCCCATGTAGAGCGCATCGCAGGTGGTGCCCCCACCCGGCCACGGGTAGGTATCGAGCGCGATGTCCACACCAAGATACCGCTCCATATAGTCCGTTGTCGCAGGCTCGAGCAATATGCGTCCATCATCGAACCCGAGCCGTGCAAGGCGCGCTCGTGCGGCCTCCGCCATCGACTCCGCAAAGAAAATCTGGGACTTGATGAGCAGCTGTGCCCTCGGTACACGTTCCAGAATCTCCCGCCAGCAAAGAAGCATTTCATCTGTAAATTTGCGGTACTGGTTGAATACGCCAAAGAGGATATGTCCTCTCCTGCGGGCGGGTGTCCCCGTCGGCTGCGGCAGCCCTGCGCGCGGCACATAGACGAATTGACTCGGCAGACGGATGAGCTTCTCCGTAAAATACGGTTCGCTTGCACCGTCCACAGGATCACAGGTCTCATCCGTCAGGAAGTAGTCCACATCGGACAGCCCCGATGTCGCCGTATAGCCGAGCCCCATCATCTGCACGGGCGCAGGCCGACGCGCCAGCACAGGCAGCGCACCGCCCGCGGCATGCCCCGCGAGATCCACGAGAATGTCGATCTCATCCGCATGAATGCGCGCGGCGATCTCCTCGTGCGTCATGCCGCCCATGTCACGCCATACGGTCGGATGCGGGCGCAGTGCCGCCGTTACATCGTCCGGCTCCGCTGCCGTACTGTACGCATAGACCTCAAAATGGGTGCGGTCATACGCCGTCAGAAGAGGCTGAACAAAGTGCTGCATCACATTTCGGCGGAAATCCGGTGAGATGTAGCCAATGCGAATCTTCGCATGGTGATACGGCACGCGATAGGTATAACGCGGCGTATCCTTGAAGAACGAATCATAGACGCAGTGTGCGCGGAAGAGTTCGTCCCCAGCTGCCTCCTGCGCGTTCTGTGCGAGCAGAAACGAACTGTAGAGCGCGGGATCGTCCGGCTCCTCCTCATAGGCAAGTCTGTAGAATTCTGCCGCCCGCACATCACCCATACGATAGGCAACGGCAGCGCGCAGACGCATGAACTCATGGCGCAGAGGTATTCGCCCTGTGGTAATGTACGACTCCGCAAGCGTCATCGCGCACGGCAGATCACCCTGCCGCTCCACGGCATAGGCATGCAGATAGCGCAGCAGATCGTCGTCCGCATCCGCTGCAAGAGCACGTTCTGCGCACTCCTGCGCCTTTGCATACTGTTCGTTCTCGAGCAGTGCAAAGATGCGTTCTTTCAGCAATCTTCTGTCCATACTCATATTATCGTCATGAACGGAGGGGGAGTTTAGCTGCTCCCGATGCGCGCCATACGCCGCCGCAATCTGCTCATACGCAGTTCCCACCGCCGCGCCGTATCCCGCCACATCCATCACGGGTGAGGCATGCATCATCCCGCGCAGCCCCGCATGCAGGGCATCGAGCAGATCGGCATCCTGCGCCAGCGTGACCGCGCACTCAATATATTCCTCCGCCGTATGTGCGATGAGTGCCCCCGCCCCCACATTTTCGAGAAGTGAGGCACCGAACCGACTGCCGAGACTCTCGCCCGCCAGTGTTACAACCGGCACGCCCATATAGAGCGCGTCACAAGTCGTCCCGCCGCCCGGATAGGGAAAAGGGTCGAGCGCGATATCCACGCGATTGTATGCGGTGAGATAGTCCTGTGACGCGCCCTCCGCATCTACTCGATCTTGCGGAATGCCCGCCGCCACAATACGCGCGAGAGCCTCTGCACGCGCATCTGCATGGGAAAAGACATTCGTCTTGAGAAAGAGCCGACTGTCGGGGATGCGGCGCAGAATCTCTGCCCATGTTTGCAGCACCGCATCGTTCAGCTTCGTAAAATTGTTGAAACTGCCGAAGACAATCGTGCGTCCTGCTGCAGGTGCGTGCACGGATGCGGGCGCGGCATGAAGCGGCTGCCAACAGAAATGCGTCGCGGGCAGGACGAGCAGTTCCTCCGTAAAGCCCTCCTCCGCGCTTCCTGCCGCAAGCACGGGATCGGCGAGGAAATAATCCACCGCCGAAAGCCCCGTCGAGGCAAAATATCCGATGCCCGACACCTGTATGGGCGCAGGACGGTGCGCGAGGATGGGCAGCGTCATCCCCGCCGTATGCCCCGCGAGATCAACGAGAATGTCGATGCCGTCACGATAAATTGTTTCTGCCGCCGCCTCCGCCGAGAGGTGTGCGAGGCTGCGAACCCCCGCAACCGACTGCCGCACCTTCTCCGTATAGCCGTCTGGCGCATTCAGTGTGTAAACCGTCACCTCGAAATGCACGGGGTCGAGCGCCGTCATCAGGGCGTACGAAAAGGAGAGCACAACGTGCTCCCTGACATCGGGTGAGAGATACCCAATCCGAAGACGCGCTCCCCACCGATGCGCCGTATGGTCAAACGTCTTCACATCCGCAAAGAGCGCACCGTATTCCTCTGCCGCCGCCCGATCCTCTGCAAGCGTCGCGGGCAAATAGTGCCGGTTAAAGAGCACATTGCTCGCGTTGAGCGCACGCAGCTCTCGCGTCGGAGCGGCATCGCGCGCCTGTGCGTAAAACGCGACGGCATCCGCCGCACGTCCGAGAAAGCGCGCGCACTGCCCCGCGAGGTTATAGACCTTCTCCGCGATGGCAGGGGACATCTCTGCCCCCATGATCGGCCGGAGTGTGTCAAGTGCGGCGCAGCGTGCCCCCTCCACGAGAAAAATGCGCGCACGCAGAAAGACCGTATAGGGGTCATCGGGACGAAGCCGCGCACACCCCCGCCACGCGGAAAGAGCCTCACGTGCACGTCCCGCCTCGATGTGGAGCGCGGTGAGAAGCCCCGCCGCTTCGCACGGCTCATATTTGTGCAGACGCTTGATCCCCTTCTTTGCAGCACGCTCATCCCTGCGTGCGAGTGCCGCAAAGATTTCATCGCGCAGTGCCTCGAGTGCCGCCCCTCTCATGCCATCCCTCCTGCGAGCCGTCCGATCCTGCGCCGCATTCGCTGCGCTTCTGGCGCGACGGAGATCTCCCTGCACGAGTCCGGCAGGAGAAGAGCGAGTGCCCCTTGGTTTTCGGGCGCAAAATCCGCCCCATATGCCGCTGCAAGTGCCGCCGCACGCTCCATATCCTCGATCAACGACGCCGCTGCAGAGTCTGCATCATCCGCGAGGATGAAACGCCGCCGTGCATCAAAATGCACCTCTGCACGGCGGTCATAGTAGAGGCTCGCGTGTGGAAAGCGTCGTGCCAGTACGGAAGCGAGAAACTCTGCATCCGTCGCCTCATCATAGAGCGTCCGCAGCGTCTCGATCACAGCTGCATCATCCGCCCCCGCCCCATCGAGGAGATCCAAGAGCCCCACAAGTGCGGGCGCATAGCGCGGCTGCAGACGCAGCGCACGCTCATAGAGTGCAGCCGCCGCCTCCGCATCTCCCCTGAGAGCCGCCGCCTCACCAAGTCGCGCATAGGCACTCGGCGCGAGGATGCCGGAATAGTCCCCCTCACGGTAGTATTCCTCATGGAGCTGCAAGCCCATCTGATATGCCGTACATGCCGATGCGAAATACCCCTGCTCCCACGCATACGTTGCATAGATCAGCGGAAAATCCGCCTTCGTCGGGAATGCCCGCCGCGCTGCTCCATACGCCTCCGCAATCTCCGCATCCGCCGCCTTCATCAGAATGAGCGACTGAAGGAGAACCGCATGCGGGCGATCCTCCGAACCGACGGGACGATCACTGCCGTCGCGCGCGATCCGCGCATACCGCGCCGCCTCGGGATAGTCCTCAAGCGTATAGTAGCAGTCCATCAGATGATATTCATCGAGCGTCTTACGTTCCCCGCGCACACGACGTGCCAGCAGGAGCTCCAAGTCGCGCCGCGACTTTTCCTTGATGATGCGCGGCGAGTACCCCGTGTGGTAGAGCGTCAGCCCCGGTGCCATCGCCATCTCGCGCCCCGCATCGCCGCTGAGATTCTCCACATGCTCATGGATACTGCCCACAAAGCGGATGTGCGGCGCACGGCGAAAGATACGCTGCACATCCGCCGACGTGCCGAGGAGTGCGCCCGTATCCATGTCAATGTTGACAAGGTGCACAATGAAGCCGTCAAAGTTCTTTTTTTGACTGTACTCCTCGATCAGCGGACGCACACGCGATACGCTCTCCTCCGTAAAATATTCATCCGCATCCGTGAAGACCACCCAATCTCCACATGCCTGATCAAGTGCAAAATTTTTCGCTGCAGCGAAATCGTTGATCCACGCGAAGTGAAAGACCTTCGCACCGCCCGCGCGTGCAATCTCTGCCGTCGCATCCGTCGAGCCCGTATCAACCACAATCATCTCGTCGGCAAAGACGCGCATGGATGCGAGCCAGCGCGGCAGATTCTCCGCCTCGTTCTTCGCGATGACACATGCCGAGATCTTCATCGTATCAGCTCCATCAATTCCTGTGACTTTTGATGCGCTGCATCGATCGCAAGCGCATGTGCCAGATATTCCTGTGCCTGGGCACGCATACCGAGGTATAGAGAGGCGCGTGCCTGCCCATAGAAGCTGTCCGCCGTTGCCCCTGTCATCTCCGAGAGGCATGCCCACGCGAGGAATGCACCCGTATGACACTGTGCATCTGCAAACGCCTCCGCAAGTGCACGTACAACATCCGCCCCATAGCCCGCCGCTGCGCGCAGGAACCGCTCCGCCTGTGCCGCATCCGCATGGTGAATAAACGCCTCGCGCACGAGATTGTATCCCTCCATGCTCTCCGGCAGTGGCGCGGCATCCGGCTCATCGTAATGCCGCCAAAACGCCCGCATCACCTGCGGCAAAAGCCCGCGCAGGCGGTGATAGAGATGAATGCTCTCCGCATGGTGGCTGCGTTCCAGACGCAGCAGCAGCTCCGGCATCTCGCGCACATACCGCGCCAATGCGCCGACAACAACCTGCTCCTGCGGGTTTCGCTCCCACGCAGCGTAGATGTCCGGCGCAGGAACATCGTGCCCCGTCATGCGCGCAAGTTCTGTGCGTGCCTCCTGCGCGAGGATGAGCCATCCGTAGCTGTCCGCAAAGCGCATGACATAGGCAAGTGCATCCGCATCATCTCCAAGCATTGCGCGCAGATGTGCCAAAAGCTCCCCCATATCC
>ERZ773043.1436-NODE-1436-length-13402-cov-8.412827_pt1 | contig 13402 bp, 17 predicted proteins | sample MGYA00580636_ERZ773043 | MGnify/ENA primary metagenome ERZ773043 (study PRJEB29015, sample SAMEA2737992) | human oral metagenome | biome: human oral; feature: human-associated habitat; material: dental | place: China | collected 2065 ... | reverse complement strand
GGACCTGGTCCGGGGAGGCCGGGGTCTTGACGAGCCCCACAAGACGGCCACTGCCGCGGGCGTCGCGACCCGACCCCGGGGCAAAACAGGCAAAGGTGCGCGACGCGCCGCCGCCCCGCGAGTGGCCGCCCCTCCGCCTCGGCGGGGACGACGTGTTTTGGTTCAATAAGAACTGCGCAGAAATCGATGAATAGCATGTCCATAGAGCTTGCGCTCACGACCGGCATGCGCCGCGGCGAGGTCTGCGCGCTGCGCTGGAGCGACTTCGACGACGCAGGGGCGATGACGGTGAGCCACGCTCTCGGCAACGGCCCGGGCGGCTTCTACCTCAAGGAGCCCAAGACCGGCAGCTTCGCGCGCTATCCCCCTCACCAGCCACACGACGACGATGCTCAGGGCCATGCGGGCCGACGCGCGCCGTGCTATGGACGAGATGGGTATGGACGCGGGCGACCCCTACATCCTGGGCACTCAGGTGCCGGACAGCCGTCCCTACAACCCCATGCAGCTCGGCAAGGACTTCTCCGCCTTCTGCAGGATGGACGGTTTTTCCTGCACGTTCCACGACCTGCGCCACACGTTCGCCGCCATGATGATCGCGGGCGGCTGCGACGTGCGCACGGTGGCGAGCTACCTCGGGCACGCGAGCGTGTCGATGACGCTCGACACCTGCGCCGGTATCGACCCCGAGGCAAAATGCGCCGCCGTCGGCAAGGTGGACGAGAGCTTCGACGTGGACATGAGCGCCATGGACTTCGACGGGCCCGAGAGATCCGTGGAAACCAACACGAGCAGCCTCACGTTCACCGTAGAGCAGCTGGAGGCCATGCTCGCCGAGGCCAAGCGGAGGGAGGCCGGCCATGAGGGCGCTTAGGGCACTGCTGCGGATGCCGAAGGCTATCGTGCGCATAGCGTTTCGCTGGATGTGGCGAACGAAAGACAAGCGCAACGGCCGACTCTCGCCCAAGGCGAGTCACGACGCGCGTACAATGGGAAAACTACGAGGACTTATGCCAGGAGACCGCAACATGGCAAATGTGAGAAAGCCGTGGCTGACGCCATCTCAACAGGTTGCCCACCTCAAGTCGGAGGGCGTGGGCTTCCGGATCTGCAGCGAGAGAGACGCCGAGGAATACCTCAAGAGCAACAACAACTACTTCCGCCTGAAGTCCTACCGCGCCAACTTCGCGAGGGTCGAGGGTGGTCCGAACGACGGCAAGTACATCGGCCTCGATTTCGGCATGCTCACGGACCTCTCGATCATCGACATGAGGCTGCGCAACGAGATGCTGCCCATAACGCTGGATGTCGAGCACTTCGCGAAGGCGAGGCTGCTGGGCAAGATGGAGGAGCGCCGGGCGGACGGGTACAAAATCGTCAGGGACTTCTTGCAGCAGCAGGACGACCTGGGGACTCATCCCTACGACAAGATCGACAAGGGCAAGTCGAGCCCCTACACGAGCGGACTCGTGGAGAGAAGGCCCGACTACGATTTCCCGGCATGGGAGCTCATCGAGGTCATATCCTTCGGGCGCTTCATCCACTTCTACAAGTTCTGCGCCGACAAATTCGACAACCGGCGCATGCGGAACGACTTCTACATGCTGCAAAGCGTCAAGGGGCTCCGCAACGGCTGCGCCCACAACAACTGCATCATCAACGACCTTAGGGCGGGGACGCCGCCGTACGCCCCACGAAGCGAGGTCAAGAGTGCCCTCGGGCGTGTAGGCGTTTGAGGGGACATGCAGCGCACCAAGCTCAGCAACGAGAGGATGCAGCAGATAGCGACAACCCTCTTCATGCACAGCGAGCTCGCATCTGTCGGGATACATAACGCGCGAGCCAAGAGCCTGGGCGCCCTCCGCCGGAGGATGGACAGGCACGCCAACTACTACAGGGAGTGCGCTCCCGTGAGCACCTCCTTCGACTTCATCGGCCGCATGGTCTCGGGCTGGTACCCGACCGACTAGCGAAATCGACTCCGATACTGCACAAGGTTTTCCTTGACACGGATCCCGACTGGCCGCATACTTGTTGGGCTACGAAAAACGGTTCGACCGTTTTAGAGGGGGGCTTCCTTCGGGGAGTGCCCCTCATTTATTCTGGTGAGAAAACCACTGGCTATGCCAGTGGTGCCAATGGTGGTTCCATCCCTATCGTCTTTCCGCAACTCTCTAACAGAGAGAAGAGTAAAGCCCCTGAGCAGGAGAAACGAAACAGCACAAAATGCGGGCTCTTCGGGGTTTTGTGTAGGTTGACACCTCAGTGAAAACGCCAACCTGGCGGCGGCGCCACTCGCGCAGAGCCTGTTTTCCCGACCAAGGGAGGGGCGGGCCACCGAGGGGCGCTGTCGGCACGCCATGGCGGCTGGGGCGCTCGTGCCACCCGACGCAACTCGCGTCGCAACAGTGTACACAAATGACCCAAAACGGCTCCGAGGGGCCGTTTTCGCCAATCTGTGTACACTCCTGCGTACCCACGGCCGCTCGCGCGACCGGGCGGGGCTACGGGCCCCACGACATCAACGACCCATGGCTCCGTGATGCCAGGGCGCTCGGACCTGACACCCACGCCGCCAGGGCGGTGACGCAACTGCCCTCTCACACGAACTCACGAAGCCGCGAAATGCGTCTGAGGAATTGTAAGCTAATTGCTAATTCGTATTGTGTCTGAGCATGCCGAACCTCCCGGTGGCGTCATCGGGCCATGGAGGATGGCGAGACCCTGCGAACGCGCATACGGATGGCGGGGCCGGCGCCGTCGCGCGCGGCGGGCTGCTCGAGGTCGACCGTCCAGGCGGGGCCCGCGACCTCGAATCGGGCGCGGGCCACGACCCCTCATCGGGGCGGGTTCGCAGGCCGGGGGAAGAGGCCTTACGTTGGCTTAAGGTGGTTCAGATCCTCGAAATCGGCCGAAAGAATGCAGGGATGAGGATTGCGTACCCCGTGAGTTGATCCAAATTGCGTATTATCACTACATATGTTAGATTGTGAAATATGGATCATGTCATAGAGACAACGGCTCCAGGTTCCGTGTCCGCCTCCAACCTGCCGGACTGGGCGCTTTCCCATGGCGTAACGTCGCTTTCCACCAAGGACGTGAGGAGGCTTTGCGGAATTCCTGCGAACCAGGTCTCGCAGCGCATGGCAGCCCTGCGCAAGGGCGCGAAGCTGTTCTCGCCTGCGCGTGGCCTGTGGGTGCCCATCCCGCCCGAGTACAGGACGTGGGGCGCGCCTGACCCTATGGGCTACATAGCAGACATGATGGCGCATCTCGGAACCGACTACCTCGTGGGGTGGCTCTCGGCTGCGGAGCGCCACGGGGCAAGCCATCATGCGGCGCAGGTATTCCAGGTGGCGACAGGCAAGACGGTGAGGGCGCGCACCTTCGGGCGTTCCCGGCTCGGATTCTACAGCCGCGACTACGTCGGAAAGGCCACGGCCTCCGCAGAGTTGCGCCGCCGGACGGGCGTTCGCGTCGCCTCACCGGGTACGACCATGCTCATGCTCGCGGCTGACCCTGGCATATCGGGTGGGATCTCCAATGTTGCGAACCTCGTCATCGAGCTTGCGGAGGAGCGTCCAGAGTACGCCGCGCAGATTATCGCCGACGCCCCGCTTTTTCCGGACGCTGCGACCAGGAGACTCGGCTGGCTTTTCGATGCGTTCGGAGATGGTGCGCCTGATGAGCTCGTCGCCTACTGCACAGCGCTTGCAAGCGAACCCTCCTTTCTCGTCCCATCGTCACCCAGGACGGGTAGGCTTGATGCAAAGTGGGGCATCGTTGCGAATGAGGAGGTGGACCCGGACATATGATTCCCAGAAACCAGATAACCCAGTGGGGCGTGGGCCATCCCTGGCAAAACGAGGGCCAAATTGAGCAGGACTTCTTGATCTCGATGGCGATGATCGAGATAGCGAACGACCCCCTACTTGGACGCGAGCTCGTCTTGAGGGGCGGCACGGCCTTCCACAAGCTCTTCCTGCCGGAACCGTACCGGTACAGCGAGGACCTCGACTTCGTCAGAACGAGTGCCGGCAAAATCGGCGGCGTGATGAGGCGCCTCACCTCGCTTGGCCGAGATCTTGGCTTCATTGTCCGTACGAAGATGGGCGAATACCCCAAGGTGTACTGGCGGTTCGCCTTCGAAAACGGCACCCCGGGCAAGATCAAGCTGGAGATAAACACCTACGAGCGCTCGCCGATGATGCCCCTGGCGAAGAGGTCGCATCGTATTGACAGCCGGTACTTCTCGGGTGAGGCTGACATCCCGACGTTCCAACCAGAAGAGCTTGTTGCCACCAAGCTGCGGGCCCTCTATCAGCGCAAGAAGGGTCGTGACTTGTACGACCTCTGGCTCGCGCTTATCGTTCTCGGGCTTGACCCGAAAAAAATCATCGCGGCGTTTCCTGCCTACCGGCCCGATGGCGTGAGCGGCGAGCTAATGGCGGTAAATCTCGCCGCAAAGCTTAAGGACAAGGCTTTCTGCACTGATGTTGATGCCATGGTCAAAACTGACGCACCTGAATACGACCCGCAGGAGGCGGGGCATATGGTCGCAGAAAAGCTGTTACGGCTCGTCGGGTAGCGGGTTCGGGTGCTTTCAAGCGGTTGCTAAGTGTCTATCAGCGCTTTTGATGCCACCGTTCGCGACTTTTCGAGGTCAGTAGCACGACGGCAAACAGATTACAGCGAAAGTGCCGTATCGGGAGTTGATCGATGCCATATTCATGGCATACAGACCCGGCGGCCGTGCGCGAGCCCATCAAGGTTGGAACCGTGGCGTACGTCCGGGCGGGGACGAACAAGAAGCCGCTCTCCAAGTTTCCGGACAGGGAGGCCGAGCTCTGGCGGCTACTCGACACGACCCCGTGCGAGATGTGGCTCGCCGCCGAGGACCTTCAGACTGACGAGGTGCTGCGACTCCTCGACTACCCCGGATACTGCAGGTACCTCGGCATGGCCATTTCGTCATCGCAGGAGAAGGTCCTCGCCGACCTGGAGAACGAGGGCTTCGTCGCGCGCAACGACGCGGGTGGCTGGAACGTCACCAGTATGGGGGCACTCATGGTCGCGTCCGACTTCGGGGAGTCCAGGGCCCTGGTGAAGCGGGCGGTGCGTGTCATCCAGCACCGTGGGAGCAGCCGCCTCGACGGAATTCAGAAGCCAGACCTTCGCCAAGGGGTACGCCATATCACACGAGGAGGTCGTGCGGTTCGCCATGGCAATCATCCCGCAGGAGGAGGCGCCCGACGGCGCCATCCACCGTAAGGCGGTCAGCTTCCCCGAGGTCGCGGTGAGCGAGCTCACGGCGAACATGATGGCCCGCCAGGCGCTCGACCAGCGCGGGACGAGCCCGATGGTGGAGGTGTTCGACGGGCGCATCGAGTTCTCGAACGCAGGCGCCCCGTTCGTTGAGGTCGCCTGCATCATCGACACAGTGCCCCAGCCGCGCAACGAGGCCATGGCGGGTTATGCGCAAGTGCGGCATCTGCGAGGAGCGCGGCAGTGGCTACGACAAGATCGTGACGGCGACGAGCTCCAGCGGCCTCCTTGCCCCGCGCGTGGGGCAGCAGCAGGGCAGGTTCACGAGGGCGACGATATTCTCGAAGGTTCCCTTCGACCTGACGAGCAAGGAGGACAGGGTCAGGACCTGCTACATGCAGGCGTGCCTCGCGAGCGTCACCGCCGAGGCACTCACCAATGCCGACGTGCGAGAGCTGTTCGGGCTTCCCGCCGACGCCAAGGTGAAGGCGTCCCGTGTGATTCGGGACGCGTTGGAGCGCGGGCTGATAAAGCCGGTCGACCCCGACACCGCGCCGAGGTACATGCGCTACGTTCTCCTCTGGGCGTAACCTAAGTTTCCGTAAGTTTCATTTCCGAGGCCCCAGAGCGCCACAGGGACACGAAAGCGCAGGTCATGCGATTGTACGATTCGGGCTTTAAGTTTCCGTAAGTTTCACGAGGGCACAGCTATGAGGTGGCGCATCTCGACGAAGGCGCGTATGATCTGCACGCTCGCCCTGACGGCGACCTCGCTTTTGAGCACGGCCGAGAGCATGGATACGCCCTGCTTGGTGTGGACGTAGGGAGGCTTTCTCCTGCCACCTCGTCCGCCATCGTGTGATATTCCAGTTTGGAACATCAAAGACTCGTACTCTTCTTTCGACAGCCTGAAGCGGAAGTCCTCCGGGAAGCGCTTGGCGTTTCGAGACGCGGCCTTGTTGAGGTTTCCTGTCAGCACGCCGTACAGCTCTGCCAGGTCGCTGTCGAGCATGACCTGCTGACCATGCACGGTGTGGATCATGTTGCGGATCTGGGCATCTATGACACTAAGGTAGAATCATCGTTACTAGATATATTTACTAGGGAACTAGGGAACTCTTATGTTTCCATAGTTCCCTAGTCCGACATTCCAGGAGCGCCCATGTTCATCACGACTGACAGGGATCTCGCAAGCGCAATCGACCGCATGCGCGCAGCAGGCACCGACCTGGCGGAATACGAGGTCAAGTCTGCGGCGGGCGGCTTTCCCAAGAGCGTGCCGGACACCATATCCGCCTTCGCGAACACGCACGGCGGAACTGTCGTGCTGGGGGTGTTCGAGAAGAACGGATTCAAGCCCGCCGGCGACATCGACACAAAGACGCTGCAGGCCAAGCTCGCCCAGGCCGCCCGCGAGCTCGTGGAGCCGCCGCAGGCCGTGGACATACTCGTGCTTATGCTCGACGGCAGACCCGTGGTCGTGGGCAACGTGGCAGAGGCGCCGGTCCGCGAGAAGCCCTGCTACGTCAAGAAGCGAGGCCAGCGCGACGGCTCATATGTGAGGACCGGCGACGGCGACCATAAGATGTCGCTCTACGAGATAGACCGCTTCATTGAGAACCAGCACCGCTCGGCCAGAAACGATGCGGTGACCATACCAGACGCCACCGTCGGCGACCTCGATCCGGTCCTGCTCGAGGGCTGGCTCTCGCACGTGCGCGCCACGACGCTTGACCGTTCGGGCGCGGTCTCGGACGAGGAACTCATGACCAACCGGCGCATCGTGGCGGTGGACGCGGCGGGCGTCGCGAGGCCGACGCTTGCCGGGATGCTCGCCCTGGGGAAGTACCCGCAGAAGTTCTTCCCCAGATTGGATGTGGTCTTCACCTCCTACCCGACGCCGCGTAAGGGTGAGGTCGACGGCGCTGGCAGGCGTTTCGCGGACGCAGCCAACGCCGACGGGCCGATTCCCACCATGGTCGTCGAGACCGTGAGGGCGGTCTCGCGGAACATGCGGCACGGCGCGATAGTGAAGGGAGCACTGCGCGAGGACGTGCCCGACTACCCGCTCCCCGCAGTGCGCGAGGCCGTCGCGAACGCCCTCATGCACCGCGACTACTCGCCCGATGGCCACGGCACGCCCGTGATGGTGGACCTGTACCCGGACCGGTTGGAGGTCTCGAACCCCGGCGGCCTGTTCGGATCCCTCACGGTGGAGAGCCTCGGCACCAAGGGCGGCACGGCCTCGCGAAACCAGTACCTGGCGCGGATCCTGGAGGACGTCCCGTACGTCGACTACGACGGAAGCGTCGGCCGCGTGGTAGAGAACCGCGGATCGGGCTACCCCACCATAAAAATGTCCCTCGAGAAGGCGCTCATGGGCAAGCCCATAGTTCGCAGCACCCTAGACGAGTTTGACATTCTCTTCCGGCACCGGAGGATGACCGAAGGGGAGGGATACAGCTACTCGAGGGCCAACGTCGAGGAAGCCATACTCTCCTACTTCGCAGAGCACGAGAGCGCGAGCTCGTCCGAGGTGGCGAAAGCGGTGGGGATGACCATGAAGACCGTTCGCCGTTACCTCTCGAGGCTTGTGGAGGACGGGACCCTCGAGCCTATCGGAACCAAGAACAGTCCCAAGCGGCGCTATCGGCTCGGCTGAAAGCGGATCTATCCTACTGGGGACTGGGGAAGCATAGGAGTTCCCCAGTTCCCTAGTAAATGTACCTAGTAACGATGGTTTTATCCTAGTGCTGCTGCAGCGCCGCACTGACCGTGCCAACCATCGCGACATCCTCGATGCGGGTGACGGACAAGCCCTTCCTGCCGGCGTCCTTCAGCGACGTCCCAACCATGTAGCCCTCGGAGCCATCGAGCCGGGGAAGCGGTCGTAAAACGATGCCGTGCGCCTCATGTCGAGCTGCGGGCACTGGGCGTTGAAGGTCTTTACGTCGCGCTCAGTGAACCTCGTCCTGGGGTGGTCTCGCCCAGGTGGCGACCCGAGGCCTCCTCGACCGCCCTGTCTTCGGGCCGTGGCGCCACGACCTCTCGCAGGGATGCTGGTCACCCCGCACACGCCTTGTCTTGGTGCCCTTGGGCCTGTTGAAGTCCCTCGCCCAGCCCGGCCTCTCCGCCATCCCCACCTCCGTATGCCAACTCAATGGGTGAGCGTGAGAGGGTCCTACCGTCAAGTCAAGCAGAACCCTCTGTCAGGCATTACTGTGTGCTTTCGAAGTCAGGGGATGCGGGGCTGCAACCCTACGGAACGAGCGTTACAGTTCAATTGGAGCAATGTTGGGACACTGTCCCATTCTTGTTGGGACAGTGTCCCAACATTGGACTATAATGCGTCCAATGGAGAACGTCGCTTCGAAAGGCAGGCAATGGCGGCGCAGCGCGAAATACCCTTCGGGGAGACCATAGAGGTCGAGTTCAAAAGCGAGTTCAAGAGGGACGAAAACGGCGAGCTCAAGCCGAGCAGGCTTCCCGACTCCGAGCTCATGGACACGGTTGTCGCTCTCAGCAACACCAACGGCGGCAACATATACCTCGGAGTCGAGGACGATGGTACGCCAACCGGGGTCCACAAGGATCACAGGGATACCACGCAGCTTGCCGCGCTCATCGCCAACAAGACGGTGCCTCCTGTGGGCGCGCGTGTGTCGACCCTCTTCCTCGCGCCCGACGGGACGGCCTGCGCTGGCGGTGCGCAGGTAACCCTCATCGAGATCCCGAAGTCGAAGGCGATTGTCGCCTCGAGCAGCGGGAAGGTCATGCGCAGGAGGCTGAAGTCGGACGGAGAGCCCGAAAGCGCACCCCTCTACCCCTACGAGATCATAACCAGGCTCTCCACGCTCGGCCAGCTGGACTACTCCGCCTTCCCCGTCCCCGATACCAGCGTGGAAGACCTCAGCCCGGACGAGATCGTGCGCCTGCGCGAGGCACTTGCCAAGAACCGCAGCAGCGATCAAGCGCTGCTCGGGCTTCCCGACGACGAGGTCCTGAGCGCGCTGCGCATGACCACACTGGTAGACGGCAAAGTCACCCCGACTGTCACGGGTATCCTGCTCGCAGGCAGGCCCGAGGTCATGAGGCGTGCGATACCGACGTCCGCCGCGACGTTCCAGGTGCTGGACGGCACGGAGGTGCGCGTCAACCAAGACTTCGACCAGCCGCTGCTCTACACAATCGAGAAGATGCGCGAGATGCTCGATCCGTGGAACCCGGAGCGCGAGTTCGAGGACGGGTTGTTCAGGCAGTCGGTGCCAGAGTTCGACCAAAGGGCATTCCGGGAGGCCCTGGTCAACGCCTTCGGCCACCGCGACTACGCTGTCATCGGCCGCGTACGCGTGCTCATCGACGACGAGGGGCTCACCATAGCGAACCCGGGCGGTTTCGTGGAGGGCGTCACGGTGGAAAACCTGCTTACCGTCGAGCCCCACGGGCGCAACGAGTGCCTGATGAGCGCTCTCAAGCGCATCGGCCTCGCCGAGAAGACCGGCCGTGGCGTCGACCGCATATTCGAGGGATCGCTCTTCTACGGCAGGCCGCTGCCGGACTACTCGGGCACGACGCCTGCAAGCGTGAGCGTGTTTATAGCGCGAAGTGCGCCGGATGAGCTTTTCATGCGCATGCTCAACGAGGAGCGCGAGAGAACCGGCGAGGCGCTATCGCTCAGGTCCCTGCTCGTGCTGGATGCCCTGAAGAGGCAGAGGAGGCTTACGGTAGCCGGCCTCTCCTCCCAGCTCCACATGGTCGATGCGGTCACGAGGGCAATTGTCGAGGCGCTCGTCGAGGCCGGGCTCGTCGAAGCACGCGGCAGCTCACCAGCGCGATCCTACATACTCAGCAGCAAGGTCTACGTCCGCTCTGGCAAGGGGGCAGACTTCGTCCGCCAATCCGACATAGACAAAGTGCGCTATCCCGAGCTCATCATGAAGCTGGCAAGACAACAGGGCGGGTCCATCGCGACGCGCGACGTAAAGAGCCTGCTGCACCTGCACCGCAAGCAGGCATACCGGCAACTGACCAAGCTGGTTCAAAACGGCGACCTGGCACCGGTCGGCCGTGGCGGAGGGGCCCATTATGAGATAACCGAGAAAGGCCAAGAGAGGATAGGACAATGATGGACACGTTGGGACATTAGTCTGTCATATCAGGGCGTGTCTCAACATCGTCCGTTAGAGCTCCCTCTATCCAGACTGTCATCGTCCACGCCGCCATCGACTGGTATGCCCATACAAGGGGGCGCACTCAGCGTAGCCGCCCGGCGCTGCGACGCGAGCACGTCCAGCATCCTTCGCGTGTGCCAGCGCGACTACTGCGGGCGGCCGATTCGCCGGTTCCGGTACCTACTGACTCAGCGCTTCCTTGGGAGCGGGATGGTTACGCTTGGCACCTCATGCCGTCTACGAGACGCTTGATCGTGCCCTCGGCCGTATGCTGGTTGATGTGCCCTTCCTTTGCGCAGGCGTCGATATCGACGTTCTCGCCATTGATCCTGACGATGAGAATCGCGGAGCTCATGTTGGCGGCGCCCTGTCGGTGCGTCGTCTCTCCACTGGCTATTGCACCGTACTTGCCACTCCCTCCTTTGCCATACGTGTAGGTGAGGTCCCAGCCGAGCCGACCAGCCTGTGTCAAGACGGCCTCAGACGGCCCTTCCCAAGTAGCGGTCAGGCATCGCCTGCGCCCTCACCCTGCCCCTCGGAGCCTACGAGACGGTAGGTCCTGTTGCGGTTGGCTCCCAAAGCAGCCAGCTTGCCTTTGCGCACCAAGTCCTGCAGAAGCTCGCGAGACCAAGACGCGCCCAGACCCAGCGCATCTGCGACATCGACGGTGGTTATGGAACCCGTATCACGCGCCAGGGCCAGTATCTTGAGCTGGTTCTCCATGCGCTTATCGCCGGTGCCTTGCCGTTGGTTCTTGCCGTCGATCTCTGTCGTTTGCTATCCATCACACCAGCTTGCCGGATATTTTTACCGTTTGTCGCCGGTCCTTGCCGTCGGCTTTTATCGCCGGCCTCATCACGCGCCTCTCGTTCGTTGGCAGATTGCGCTAGCGGCAAGACGAGCGTCGTCCAGTCGGGGCCGAACTCCTCCTCCCAGCGAGGTCGCTCGTAGCCGCTCGCGGTCCAGTTGCGCACGATGCTCGGGATGCCGCTGCCTGCCCGCTCGCCGATGTCTATGAACGAGAACATCTTGAGCAGATTGGCGTTGCGGGGGTCGGAAATGCCGCCTTTGAGCGCCTGCCCCAGGTCCATGCGAAAGTCACCCGGGTTTTTGAGGACGAGAGCGTTCTCGGTCCAGAGGCATACGACGCCCCGACGCTCGGAGAAGCTTGCGTTGGTGAGGCAGTTCGCGAGTGCCTCGCGCAGCGGGCCTAGCCCCGCCGGGGCCTGAGCGGCAGGCTTTGCTACACGAACGTGAGGTGCTTTCCCTCCGCCGCGCACTGGCCCAGGTACATGTTGATGATGGTCTGGTAGGGCACCCCGGTGCGCCTCGACTCCTCCTTGAAGTAGTCGATGGTGGCCACGTCGATGTTCATGGTTACCGGCTTCTTCAGCATCTTCGCGTAGGGGCTCTGCCTCCCCTTGCCGAAGTCGTACTCATCCCTCATGGCGGCGCCTCCAATACTGCTCGTCCTCGTGCCTTGTCGCCTTCCTGGCCGATATGATGCGGATGCGCGCCCCCTCGCGCCAGCAGTGACACACGACCAGGACCTGGGCAAAGAGTGCGAGACCGATGATCACGAATCGGCTCTCCTGCTCAGAGTGGTCGGGGTCGTCGATCACAAGTGCGTACGTGTCGGAAAACACGGTCGAGGCTTCCTCGAAGGTCACCCCATGCTCGTGGGCGTTTGTCTTCGCCTTGGCCTGGCCCCACTCGAACATGTCCTTGTACATCGTATCCATGTTTACATCATACATATTTGATCAATGTGTATCAAGGGATTCGAGGTGAGCGCTTCTGCGTTTTCCCTCTTACCAGGAATACATGAGCGCCGCACCCTCGTGGGGAATGCGGCGCTCATCATCTGAGGCCCTTCAAACTCGTCCCTTCTCCTTGCGGGAGACGAAAACGCAGGACACCACCCGCTGCTGATAGTCCAAGAAGTAGTTGGGCAGTTCCTCCGCGATGCGCCAGTCATGCCCGAACATGAGAAGTCCCGCGACCGTCGGGTGCGGCCTGCCGTCCTCGGCCTCTGCGGCGGCGCCTATGCGGCGCAGGAAGTCACTGTCTCCAAGCTCGTTCCGGGCGTGTCCGTTGTGGGAGAGCCGGTAGCGCTGTCGGTAGGAGTTCACGGTCGCAAGGTCGAGCTCGCCAATGCCTACTCGAGGCAGGGTCCTGCAGTCCTGGCTCTGGTCAGCAGCGTCGCGCATCATCCCCTGGGTCTCCTCGTAGCGGCAGAGGTAGTCACCCGAGTGGTTGCGTCTGAACGAGCGTTTCGGGTTGTCGTTGAGGTAGATGGGGCGCAGCCTCCTGTCGGCGCGAGGGATTGTTATCTGGATGATGGTTACGTCGTTGTGGGAGAGTGCCTGTACGTCGGAGTCGGCGAGCACGTTCTCGCTTACCTTCTGAGGATTGTTCACGATGTTCCAGAAGTCATCGAGCAGCTTGTTCGGGTCCTTGACGCCCGCGGCGCGCAGCGACGTGTCGGGCAGCTCCTCGACGCCGAGTAGGATGACACCACCCGAGCTGTTGGCGAAGGCCGAGTAGGTCTCCCAGAGGCTGCGTGGGAGACCCCCCTGCGCCCTCTTTACCTCCAGGCGATCGCCCTTGCGGTATGCGGCAAACTTCTCGAACATGGCTACACCTCGATCTCGTTTGACGCAGGCCTTGGACGCGGATGACCGTGGGCATCGGCCGTCGCCCGCTGCCTCTCGCTCGACACGCGCAGGGCGTCCGCGACCAAACGTCCCTTCTTGTCAAGCCCTCTGTCAGACTGCCTTAGGCCGCCGCTCTCGGGCCGGCGCCCCCGCCTCTTGCCGCGACGCCGTCGCCGGACAGGGCGTCGAGGGAAGACGCGGGGTGTGTTCGACATGATACCGCGAGGGGCGGGGGTCCGGGCACGCGCCCGGTCGGAGTCGCCCGGCGGGCGCACCAAGAGCTGCGCCGGATCCTCCGTGCGGGGAGGG